>ENA-UEQX01000079-UEQX01000079.1-human-gut-metagenome-genome-assembly--contig:-NODE-79-length-63286-cov-34.883308_pt1 | contig 63286 bp, 49 predicted proteins | sample MGYA00242952_ERZ507952 | MGnify/ENA primary metagenome ERZ507952 (study PRJEB26167, sample SAMN06115425) | human gut metagenome | host: Homo sapiens | place: China:Sichuan | collected 2015-04-07... | reverse complement strand
GTTAAAGAAGTGACACTTGACCTTTCAGACTCCATGCGCAAGATTGTACGGACTGCATTTCCTGAAGCCAGCCGTGTGATAGACCGTTTTCACATTCAGAGATTAGCTTGTGATGCCGTGCAGGAATTACGCATCAAACACCGTTGGGATGCCATACAGCAGGCCAATGAGGAAATGGAAGAAGCTAAGCGGAAGAACGAAGATTATGTCCCATACCGATATTCCAATGGCGATACCCGTAGGGAATTACTTATACGCTCCCGGTATCTGCTTTTCAAGTCAGCTGATAAATGGACAGAAAAACAGAAGCAAAGGGCAGCAATCCTATTTGAGGAATACCCTGACATCAAAAAGGCATACGGTTTGTGCCATTCCCTGCGGATGATTTTCTCTAAGAACACCATAAAGGACGCTGCACGTCTGGCTATGGCACGATGGTATAATAAAGTAGAAGAAGCAGGGATGCATTCTTTTAATGTCATTGCTGCTACTTTCTATGAGCACTATGATGAAATACTGAATTTCTACAACCATCGTTCTTCAAATGCGATGGCAGAATCGTTCAATGCAAAAATTAAACTGTTCAGAGCAAATCTAAGAGGAGTAGCTGATAAGAAGTTCTTTTTATTCCGCATTGCGAAGCTATATGCGTATCCCCACTAAATTTCTACTGACCCTTGATAAATGGTTATAAAAAATACTTTTTGTATTGCTATTTTAAACAATCTGTCCTAATTTTGCTGTCAAAATATTATAACTGATACATTTGTTACAACATGAAATATTCTTTTATATCGGCAGAAGAAGCTGCCGCCAGTATTCATAATGGAAACACGATAGGCATAGGAGGCTTCTCGTCTGTGGGAACACCTAAGGCTGTTCCGGCTGCTTTGGCCGTTTATGCCGAAAAACTACACAGTGAAGGTAAAGAGTTTAAAGTTGGACTTATAACCGGAGGAGCTACCGGAAGTCAAGTTGATTCTGCATTGGCACAGGCACATGCCGTAGCTTTTCGTACTCCTTTTCAGTCGAATAAAGAAATGCGTAATGCTATCAATGCAGGAGAAGTACAGTATTATGACGTGCATCTTTCGCAGATAGGTCAGGATGTACGTTACGGTTTTCTGGGAGATATAGATGTAGCTATTGTTGAGGCATCCGACATCACAGAAGAAGGAGATATTGTGCTTAGTACATCGGTCGGAATTTCTCCTACCTTGATACAGGTTGCCCATAAAGTTATTATTGAGTTAAACGAAGCCCATGCCAGCAAGTTGACCGGAATGCATGATATCTATATTCCTGATGCTCCACCATACCGAAGAGAGATTCCGATTTATCGGGTAAATGATCGCGCAGGAAGTATCAGTGTAAGGGTTAATCCGGAAAAGGTTGTAGGAGTGGTTCGCACGAATGAACGAGATCGGATAGCAGCTTTTACTCCACTGAATGATACTACTAGTCGGATTGGGCAGAATGTTGCAGATTTTCTTTTGGGAGAATATCAGCGGGGAGCCATACCACGAGAATTTCTGCCATTGCAGTCAGGGGTAGGTAATATAGCTAATGCTGTGTTAGGAGCATTGGGAGCCGATAAAAAACTCCCGGCATTTTCCATGTATACGGAAGTCATTCAAAATTCAGTTATCGATCTGATGATGCAAGAGCGCATCCGTTTTGTTGCCGGAAGTTCGTTGACATTGTCTGATGACCGTCTGGATATGCTTTACGATAATATTGACGTGATGAAAGAAAGAGTCTTGTTGCGTCCGCAGGAGATAACCAATCATCCCGAAATGATTCGTCGTTTGGGAATAATAGCGGTCAATACAGCCCTGGAAGCAGATATATTTGGCAATGTCAACAGTACACATGTCTTAGGCAGCAAGATGATGAATGGAATTGGAGGTTCGGCCGATTTTGCACGAAATGCCTATCTCTCCATATTTACTACTCCTTCTACGGCTAAAGATGGACTTATTTCATCGATTGTTCCTCATGTTTCGCATGTGGACAGTACTGAACACGATGTACGCATCTTGGTTACCGAGCAAGGCGTTGCCGATTTGCGTGGCAAGTCACCTTCACAGCGTGCACGTTGTATCATTGAAAACTGTGCTCATCCTGATTATAAAGAGCTGCTTTGGGATTATCTGAAGCTTTCGGAAGGAAAAAGATGTCATACTCCTATGTCATTGCGTAATGCACTGAAGATGCATATAGCGTTTGCTGAAACAGGAGATATGCGGAATACAAAGTTTGAAATGTAATGCTTTATAAAAAATACGGCATTTGTTCCATCAGAGGACAAATGCCGTATACTGTATTTTAGAATTCGAATTTCTCTATCTTCATTTCAGCCAGTTCTTCTATCTGTGGAACCAGTGTCATAAAGTGAGGAGTATGTTCATGAGCTGACAATGCTTCTGCATCTTTCCATGTTTCGCAAATCATCAGTACATCGTGGCGAGTTGCACTTTCGAATACATCGTAAGCAATACAGCCTTTATCTTTTTGAGATGCTGTTACAAGTTCTTTAGCAGCAACGAGTACTGCTTCACGTTTTTCTTCTTTTACTCTGATAAATACGTTTAGTCTGATCATAATATTGTATATATTTATATTGAATTATTATTTGCCTGAAACAGGCAGTTCTTTTTTTTAACAAATATAAAAGGCGAAAGATTATGATATTTGGATATCTTAACTTTTCGCCCTTTACTTACTCCTTATTTATATTGTCTGTATTACCATTCTACAAACTTACCTCTTGCTCTACGCTCTTTCAAGATAGCTGCAAGACGTTTGTTCTTTGATGACGCGATATATTTACGTCCGAAGATATTAGGAATAGCAACACCTAACGCAATACACATAATAACCAGTCCTGAGTTTACACCACTTTCGATAGCCTTCATCAGCGGGGTAACTTGATCGATTGACTGAACGTTCATATTGATTAAACCGAACAGCATGCGATACATCAATACTCCCGGAATCATAGGGATGACAGATGGGATGGTTAGCACATGGTTGGGCACATGGAACCAGTGTACGGCTTTAATTGCAATTAAGCTAACCAATACAGAACCGGCAAACGAACCGATAACCAGACCCATATCCAGACCAATGTTGTCTGTGCTTGGTCCAAGGTTTACGAAATTACGGGTACATACAGCGAGTATTCCTCCTATAGCTACTACCCATAATAACCGACGTTGGATATTGAAGATCATAGAGAAGCCCATGGCCGAGATAGCTGCGGCAAGTGCATATTCCCAATAAGCGTGGTGAGGAACCATACTGATAGTCGGGAAGAAGTCGGCGATGCTACATAATTTTACAGCAAAGGCAATACCGAATGCCATAGCTGCCACCATTAACAAGGTATTGACTGCACGTACGATACCTACTTGTATGTAATTGTCGAGCATATCGTCTACAAAGTTAATCAATGGAACCCCCGGCACGATGAACAGTGCGCATGCCAGCAACGGATGCCACGGAGTATTAGTCCATTCGGCAGGAAGGAAGGTAGAGGCCCATGCTATCATAGTAGCAATGAATGCAGAAATGGCAATACCCATATAATGATTCAAGCCCGACTCGTTACATTTCTGTCTTACGCGCATACCGATAATAGCGGCAATAGACGCATATAAGAATGCCATCCAGTCGCAACCGAACTGAATACAGAATCCTCCACAGGCAAAACCTGCTCCGATAGCGACTTGCAGGGGAGTATAATTACGCTTCTTGGTACGTATTTTCTCTAGCTCTTCTTCATACTGGTCGAGCGTGTAGTCATTTTCTATAGCTCTCCATGAGAGTTTGCTCACTTCAGAAATAGCAGTCATGTTTACGCCATGTCCTTCGATTCGCTGGAATTTTGTAAACGAATAATCGCCGTCACTTACATTCACCATCAGCATGGTGAAACTTACGTTAATGTGCAACTTTTCTTCGGGAATACCTAAATAAGCTGCTGTACGCTTCATGTTTCTCACAATTCGATTGGTATCAGCCAAACTCTCTACCAAAAGTTTTCCTGTACGAAGCAAAAGATCAACTCGCCGGTGCAACTGCTGGTCGTGAACCTTTACAGTAGTTTCTAAATGTTCCTCTAATATCATTTTGTTTAAAGATTTTTTTCGGATGCAAAGTTAGCAAAAATATTATTCAGAGGCGAGCTTTCCCGTTCTGAAAGCATGAAAAAGATAGGAAAAACATCATGGGAATCTGAATGTTGGTGTTGATTCTTTTAGAAAAGAACGAGGAAAATATTTTGCATGTTTCTTTTTATAGGGAGATAGGAGAAGAGAAAATGGGGAATAAAAATGTGGCTTGATTGTGGATAATTTCCACAACTTATCAGAAAAATCCTCAACTTCTGTTTATATTCGTTTGTCATGATGCTCTGATTTTCAATATACAAAAATATTTTCGTACCTTTGGCACAGGTATTGCCCTTGTTCCTATGGCATCTAATAATAAAAAATCAAAAAGAAAGTATGAAACGTTTTTTGACAAGGAAAGAATTAAAGTTAAAAAAGAAGCAGAGTATTTATGCTGCAATCGGCATCGTCATTATCATTGCACTTTATTTGTTTCTCACACGAGAAAAGCATGTTGAGCCTGAAGCTCCTATAGTTTGTGTTGCTCCTGTTCAGCAACAGGATGTAGAATTGTATGGAGAATACGTAGGCCGTATTCGTGCGCAACAATTCGTCGAGGTCCGTGCCCGTGTGGAAGGTTTCCTTGAACAGATGTTATTTGCCGAGGGTACATATGTAAAACGTAATCAGGTACTTTTTGTTATCAATCAAGACCAGTATCGTGCCAAAGCCGATAAGGTACGTGCGCAGTTGAAGAAAGATGAGGCTCAGGCCCGTAAGGCTGAACGTGACTTGGAACGTATCCGGCCGTTGTATCAGCAGAATGCTGCCAGCCAGCTTGACCTTGATAATGCTGTAGCTGCATACGAAACGGCTGTGGCCAGTGTTGGTATGAGCCGTGCTGATCTGGATCAGGCAGAACTTGAATTGGGATATACGATTGTTCGTTCTCCTATTTCCGGTCAGATAAGTGAAAGACACGTCGATTTGGGAACTTTAGTAGGCGGAAGCGGTAAATCGTTGCTTGCTACTATCGTGAAAAGTGATACAGTGCTTGTCGATTTCAGTATGACGGCACTCGATTATCTGAAAAGTAAGGAGCGTAATGTTACATTGGGACAGAAAGATTCTACTCGCTCATGGCAGCCTACTGTTACTATTACTTTGCCCGACAACAGTGTATACGAACAGAAAGGTGTAGTAGATTTTGCGGAGCCTCAGGTTAATCCGAAAACCGGAACATTCTCCGTACGTGCAGAAATGGCAAATCCTGAGCATGTTCTTTTGCCGGGACAGTTTACCAAGGTAAAACTTTTGCTTGATGTACGTGAAAATGCTACCGTTGTTCCACAAAAATCATTGATTATAGAAAAGGGTGGAGCCTATGTTTTCGTAATGCGCCGTGACTCTACTGTAGAAAAGCGTTTTATCGAACTTGGACCTGAATTCCAGAATAATATGGTAGTAGAAAGAGGGCTTGCACCGGGAGAAATGATTGTAACTGAAGGTTACCACAAACTGACTCCGGGACTGAAAGTCCGTGTAGGTGAGGCTCCGAAGGCAGAGTCGGAAGAGCAGAAAGAGGATTAACCATATTAACCCATTAAACTTTACGATTCATGAAAGTGAGTTTCTTTATCGACAGACCGGTCTTTTCGGCTGTCATCTCTATATTAATAGTTATTGTGGGTATTATCGGACTGCAAATGTTGCCGATAGACCAGTACCCTCAAATCACTCCTCCGGTAGTGAAGATCAGTGCATCTTATCCGGGTGCAAGTGCCGTGACTGTATCGCAGGCTGTTGCTACACCGATAGAGCAGGAACTTAACGGTACTCCTGGTATGCTTTATATGGAGTCGAACAGCTCCAACTCAGGAGGTTTCTCGGCAACTGTAACATTCGATATTTCAGCAGATCCTGATTTGGCTGCGGTAGAAATACAGAACCGTATCAAGCTGGCGGAATCGAGTCTTCCTGCCGAAGTTGTCCAAAATGGTATTTCGGTGGAAAAACAGGCAGCCAGCCAGTTGATGACCATCTGTCTTCGTTCGGATGATCCGAAGTTTGACGAAATTTATTTGAGTAACTTTGCGACAATCAATGTGCTCGACTTGCTTCGTCGTGTGCCTGGAGTAGGACGTGTGTCAAATATCGGTAGCCGCTATTACGCGATGCAGATATGGGTAGATCCGGCCAAACTGGCTAATTTTGGACTGACTGTACAGGATGTTCAGAATGCTTTAAAAGACCAGAACCGTGAGTCGGCAGCTGGTGTGCTGGGACAGCAGCCGGTCAGCGGATTGGATATTACCATTCCTATAACGGCTCAGGGCCGTCTTTCTACGGTTAGCCAGTTCGAAGAAATCGTGCTTCGTGCCAATGCCGACGGTTCGCTTATCCGTATGCGTGATGTTGCACGCGTTTCGCTTGAAGCTTCCTCGTATACTACGGAGAGTGGTATAAACGGAGGTAATGCGGCTGTATTAGGTATTTACATGTTGCCTGGTGCAAACGCAATGGATGTAGCAGAAAAAGTAAAGGAAACGATGGAGGAAATCAGTAAGAATTTCCCCGAAGGATTGCAGTATGAGATACCGTTTGATATAACGACATATATTTCAGAATCTATTCATGAGGTATATAAAACCTTGTTCGAGGCATTGGTTCTGGTTATTATCGTGGTATTCCTTTCTCTGCAAAGCTGGCGTGCAACGGTTATCCCGATTGTGGCTGTGCCCATCTCCTTGATCGGAACATTCGGTTTTATGCTTATATTCGGCTTCTCGCTCAATATGCTTACTTTGCTGGGATTGATTCTTGCCATCGGTATTGTGGTGGACGATGCCATTGTGGTAGTAGAAAATGTTGAACGTATCATGGAAGAAGAGAAGCTCAGTCCATATGAAGCTACTAAGAAAGCTATGGACGGACTGACAGGTGCTTTGATTGCAACTTCAATGGTTCTTGCGGCAGTATTCGTTCCGGTAAGTTTTCTGTCAGGTATTACAGGTCAGCTGTATCGCCAGTTCAGTGTGACTATTGCCGTATCTGTAATCCTTTCTACAGTTGTAGCATTGACTTTGAGCCCGGTAATGTGTTCGCTCATTTTGAAGCCAACCGATCCTAATAAGCCGAAAAATCGTGTGTTTACATTCATCAATAAATGGCTTGCTATTGGAAATACTAAATATGTAGCAGGTATAAAGCGAGTTGTTAAACATCCGCGTCGGGTGATAGTCGGTTTCGGTATCGTAATTATATGTATATTTATGTTCCACCGTCTGGTTCCTACCAGCTTCCTTCCTACTGAAGATCAGGGATTCTTTACTGTAGAGCTTGAACTTCCGGAAGGTACTACACTGGAAAGAACCCGTGAGGTAACCGACAGAGCTGTAGCTTTCCTGATGAAAGATCCGTCTGTAGAATATGTTCAGAACGTTACCGGTAGTAGTCCGCGTGTAGGAACCAGTCAGGCCCGCAGTCAGCTTACCGTGATACTGAAAGAATGGAAACAGCGAGATGATACAACTATCGGACAAATCATGCAGGATGTTCAGGATGAACTGAAGCAGTATCCTGAGTGCAAGGTCTATTTGTCTACTCCTCCTGTTATTCCGGGGTTGGGTACTTCAGGTGGTTTCGAAATGCAGCTTGAGGCTCGTGGAGATGCAACTTATGATGATCTGGTTCGTGCTACCGATACATTGATGTATTATGCTTCGCAACGTAAGGAGTTTGCAGGGCTTTCTACTTCGTTGCAGGCTGAAATACCTCAGTTGTATTTCGATGTTGACCGTGATAAAGTCAAATTGTCGGGAGTCCCGATGGCAGATGTCTTCTCTACCATGAAAGCTTATACAGGTTCGGTATATGTGAACGACTTTAATATGTTCAACCGTATTTATCGTGTATATATTCAGGCTGAGGCCCCTTATCGTGAGCACCGTGACAATATCGGCTTGTATTTCGTGAGAGGAAGTGACGGCGATATGATTCCGCTGACTTCACTGGGTACAACCGATTATACGACTGGTCCGGGTAGTATTAAGCGATTCAATATGTTTAATACTTCCATTATTCGCGGTACGGCAGCCAATGGCGCCAGCTCCGGACAGGTAATGGAGATTCTGGAACAGATTGCACGCGAAAAACTTCCAAGTAACATTGGTGTTGAGTGGAGTGGACTTTCTTATCAGGAAAAGCAGGCGGGAGGTCAGACCGGAGCCATTATCGCATTGGTATTCTTGTTCGTATTTTTGTTCCTTGCTGCACTGTATGAAAGTTGGAGTATTCCTATTGCCGTGCTTATTTCACTTCCGGTAGCTGTGCTTGGAGCGTACGCCGGCGTAGCTTTATGTGGATTGGAAAATGATACCTATTTCCAGATTGGTTTGGTTATGTTGATTGGTCTGGCAGCCAAGAATGCCATTTTGATTGTTGAGTTTGCCAAAGAGGAAGTAGATAATGGAAAAGATCTGGTGGAAGCAGCTTTGCATGCAGCTCATCTTCGTTTCCGTCCTATCCTGATGACATCACTGGCTTTCATTCTGGGTATGGTTCCTATGGTTATTGCAACCGGACCGGGTTCGGCCAGCCGTCAAGCTATCGGAACGGGTGTATTCTTTGGTATGATTGTCGCCGTGACGGTAGGTATCTTGCTTGTGCCTTTCTTCTTTGTGATGATTTATAAGGCGAAAAACAAGCTGAAAACAAAAAAAGCTAATTAACAAAACCTGAAACGTATGAAACGAACGAAATATACTTATCGCTTTTTATACATGCTGACAACTCTGTTGTTTTTGGGCAGTTGTCAGTTGGGCAAACATTATACTCGTCCGAAACTGGACTTGCCCGATGTGCTCGACAGCATGAGTGTAGACACAGTTTCCATCGGAGATTATCCGTGGGAACAGCTCTACACCGATACGACCTTGCAAGGATTGATACGTAAGACCTTGTCGTATAATAAAGATATGCTGATAGCCGCAGCGCGTGTTAAGGAGTTGGCTGCAATGAAACGCATTGATTATGCAAATATGTTCCCGGCAGTCGGTGCAAAGGTGTATGCTGAGAAGGAAGCAGAAAATTATGGAGGCAATCATTATAAATCCGGTTATGAGATTGATGCCAAGGCTTCTGTTTCGTGGGAGCTTGATTTATGGGGCAATCTTCGTTGGGCACGCGATAAGAGTCTTGCCGAATTTGTGGGATCTGTCGAAAATCAGCGTGCGCTTCGTATGAGTCTGGTTGCACAGGTTGCTCAGGCTTACTTTGAGCTGGTTGCGTTGGATAATGAATTGTCTATCGTGCAAAAGACAGTAGATGCTCGTCGGGAAAGTTTGCATTTGGCGCGCGTGCGTTACGAAGGTGGACTGACTTCTGAAACTGCTTTTCGTCAGGCACAGGTGGAGTTGGCACGAACAGCAACATTGGTTCCTGATTTGGAGCGTAAGATTTCTCTGAAAGAAAATGAAATTGCATTTTTGAGTGGCGAATATCCACATCATATCAAACGTTCGGTGTTGCCCGAAGATGTTATGCTTTCTGCCAGTTTACCTGTAGGTTTGCCTTCAGCACTGCTGGAGCGCCGGCCGGATATCCGTCAGGCAGAGCAGGCTGTCATTGCTGCAAATGCTGCGGTAGGAGTGGCTTTTACCAATTTGTTCCCTCGCATAACATTGACTGCTACTTATGGCAGCGAGAGTGCTGCATTGAGTGATGTACTGAAATCGCCTTACCATTTGTTGAGTGCTAACATTCTGCAACCGATTTTTGCTATGGGAAAGAATCGTGCGATGCTGAAAGCAAAGAAGGCAGCTTGCGAACAAGCAGCTTATGCATACGAAAAAGCTGTACTGAATGCCTTTAAAGATGCTTATAATGCCATAGCCGAATTTAATAAGATAAAGGAAATCTATGAAACTCGTCTGCGTCTTGAACAGGCATCGAAAAGTACTCTTGACCTTGCACAGCTTCAATATCTGAACGGAGTTATCGGTTATATGGATTTGCTGGATGCACAACGTGGATATCTGGACGCTCAGATAGGTTTGAGTAATGCCGTACGCGACAAGCAGATTAGTATGGTAAATCTTTATAAAGCACTTGGAGGAGGCTGGCAAGAATAACCTGTATGACCTGTTTTTTACAGTTGGGAGATAAGCTTTTAAAAAAGATGTAGATTATTTTAAGAAACATATTCGAAATATGCCAATAAATCTTTATCTTTGCATCCCGAATTGTGATGTACCCTAATGTGTAGTTTAGTGAAACAGGTAAAGAAAAAAGGTTTTACTCCGGATTCGAGATTGCAGAATTTGATTCAGGCAGTGGTGGAAAACAGAGGTCTTTTCGGGATTTTGTTTTCCTCGAAGCTTTCCTTTTTTCTGAATAATGCTACATTAGGCATTACTCATTCTGATTTTTTCTTTTGTAAGATTTTAAGCAAATGCGTTAATAATAAAAATACCTGGAATTACTTTTCAGTAAGTTCAGGTATTTTTGTATATATAGAGTAGCCAACTAAACGATACGAAATAATATGGAACCGCTAAAGCATGAATGTGGAGTAGCGATGATTCGCTTGCTGAAACCACTAGAGTATTATCAGGAAAAGTATGGCACGTGGATGTACGGGCTTAATAAGTTGTATTTGCTGATGGAAAAACAGCATAATCGCGGTCAGGAAGCTGCGGGGCTTGCGTGTGTAAAACTTCAGGCTGATCCGGGAGAGGAATATATGTTCCGCGAAAGAGGATTGGGAGCTGGAGCCATTACTGAAATATTCGGAACGGTACACAGCTATTTCAAAGATCTTACAGCCGAACAGCTTCATGATGCTGAATATGCGAAAAAGTGCTTGCCCTTTGCCGGAGAGCTCTATATGGGACACTTACGTTATTCTACAACAGGAAAGAGTGGTATTTCGTATGTACATCCTTTTCTGCGTCGCAATAACTGGCGTGCCAAGAATCTTGCTTTGTGCGGAAACTTCAATCTGACAAATGTGGATGAAATATTCGCCGACATTACTGCCTTCGGACAGCATCCTCGTAAATATGCCGATACATATATCATGTTGGAACAGGTGGGACATCGCCTGGACCGTGAAGTGGAGCGTCTTTACAATGAGTGTAAGGCTGAAGGGCTGGAGGGTATGGATATTACACATGCTATTGAAGACCGTATTGATTTGACTAACGTATTGAAGACATCCAGTCCGAAGTGGGATGGAGGTTATGTGATATGTGGGCTGACTGGTAGCGGTGAAAGTTTTGCTGTACGTGATCCATGGGGCATCCGTCCGGGATTCTGGTATATGGATGAAGAAATCATGGTGCTGGCATCCGAACGTCCGGTTATACAGACAGCATTGAATGTGCCGGCTGACAGTATTCATGAGTTACTGCCCGGACAAGCTATTCTGGTAGACAAAAAGGGAGAAATGCGTCTGGCTCAAATCAATGAGCCGAAAGAAAAGAAGGCTTGTTCGTTCGAACGGATTTATTTCAGTCGAGGAAGTGATATCGATATTTACCGCGAACGTAAACTGTTGGGTAAGAAACTGGTTAATCCGATACTGAAGGCAATAGACTACGATGTAGTACATACCGTATTCTCTTTTATACCGAATACAGCAGAAGTTGCCTTTTATGGAATGTTGGAAGGTTTCGATAACTATCTGAATGAACTGAAAGTGCAGCGTATTGAGGCCCTGGGACACAAGCCGAGTCATACAGAATTGGAGCAGATTCTGTCACAGCGTATACGTAGTGAGAAAGTTGCAATCAAGGATATCAAATTGCGTACTTTCATTGCTGAAGGAAATACACGTAATGACCTTGCTACACATGTGTACGATATAACTTATGGCAGCTTGATTCCTTATGAAGACAATCTGGTTATTATAGACGACAGTATCGTACGTGGTACTACCTTGAAGCAGAGTATTATCAGCATACTCGACCGTCTTCATCCGAAGAAAATTGTGATTGTATCTTCTTCTCCACAGGTGCGCTATCCTGATTATTACGGTATTGATATGGCAAGTATGGAACAGTTTATTGCTTTCAAGGCCGCGATAGCATTGCTTGAAGAGAGAGGAATGCAGCATGTGATAGAAGAAGCATACCGTAAGTCGAAAGCACAGCTTGGACTTCCGAAGGAAGAGATGGTGAATTACGTGAAAGAAATTTATGCTCCATTCACCGACGAAGAAATTTCTGCCAAGATGGTACAATTGCTGACTCCGGCTGGCACACAGGCAAAGGTTGAAATCGTATATCAGACACTTGATGGATTGCACGAGGCATGTCCGGCACATTTAGGTGACTGGTACTTCAGCGGTGATTATCCGACACCGGGTGGAGTGAAACTCGTCAATCAGGCATTTATCAATTACGTAGAAGAGATTTATCAGTTCTGAAACGTTACAGAACGAAGTCGCTAGCTGTTTTGGTGCCTTTATATAAAGAAGAAAAACAATATTAAAGAAAACGATATAGATAGAAAATGAGAAATGTTACATTAATCCTCGACGACGGGAGCCGCTTTCATGGCAAGTCGTTCGGTTATGAGAAGCCGGTAGCCGGTGAAGTTGTGTTCAACACCGCAATGACCGGTTATCCGGAAAGCTTGACCGATCCTTCGTATGCAGGTCAGTTAATGACGCTGACTTATCCGCTGGTGGGCAATTATGGAGTTCCTCCTTTCACAATCGAAGCAAATGGTCTGCCTACTTTTATGGAGAGTGAAAAGATTCATGCCGAAGCGATTATTGTAAGCGACTACAGTGAAAAGTATTCTCACTGGAATGCGGTAGAGAGCTTGGGTGACTGGTTAAAGCGTGAACAGATTCCTGGTATTACAGGTATTGATACACGTGAGCTGACCAAGGTATTGCGTGAACATGGTGTGATGATGGGAAAAATCGTTTTCGATGATGAACCAGACAATGTTCCTGAAGCAACTTATGCGGGAGTAAATTACGTAGATAAGGTGTCATGCAAGGAAGTAATCCGTTACAACGAAGGTGAAGGCAAGAAGAAAGTCGTTCTTGTGGACTGTGGCGTGAAATCGAATATCATCCGCTGTTTGCTGAAACGTGATGTAGAGATTATCCGTGTACCTTGGAACTACGATTTCAATTCGCTTGAGTTCGACGGGCTGTTCATTTCAAATGGACCGGGTGACCCTGATACTTGTGATGCTGCTGTACAGAACATTCGTAAAGCTATGCAAAATGAAAAGCTGCCTATTTTCGGAATCTGTATGGGTAACCAGTTGCTTTCGAAAGCAGGAGGAGCAAAAATTTACAAATTGAAATACGGTCACCGCAGCCATAACCAGCCGGTTCGCATGGTAGGAACAGAAAAGTGTTTCATTACTTCACAGAACCACGGTTATGCCGTAGACAATAATACACTAGGAGCCGATTGGGAACCTTTGTTTATCAATATGAATGATGGTTCTAACGAAGGAATCCGCCACAAGAAGAACCCTTGGTTCTCTGCACAGTTCCACCCGGAAGCTGCCAGCGGTCCTACCGATACAGAGTTCCTGTTCGACGAGTTTGTAAAGTTGCTGTAATCCATTAAAAACAAAAGAAAACAATGAAAGAAAATATAAAGAAAGTATTATTGTTAGGTTCCGGAGCTTTGAAAATCGGTGAAGCTGGTGAGTTCGACTATTCAGGTTCGCAGGCACTTAAGGCGTTGAAGGAAGAAGGTATTGAAACTATCCTGATAAATCCGAACATTGCTACCGTACAAACTTCGGAAGGCGTGGCAGACAAAATCTATTTCTTGCCTGTTACTCCGTATTTCGTAGAGAAAGTTATTGCCAAAGAACGTCCTGATGGCGTATTATTGTCATTCGGTGGCCAGACAGCCTTGAATTGCGGTGTTGCTCTTTACAAGGCAGGAATATTCGAGAAATACAATGCACGTGTACTCGGTACTCCGGTACAGGCTATCATGGATACAGAAGACCGTGAACTGTTCGTTCAGAAGTTGGATGAAATCAATGTAAAGACCATCAAGAGTGAAGCTGTTGAAAACATCGAAGACGCTCGCCGTGCTGCCAAAGAACTGGGTTATCCGGTTATCATCCGTGCGGCATATGCACTGGGAGGTCTGGGATCTGGTTTCTGCGATAACGAAGAAGAACTGAACGTACTGGCTGAAAAAGCATTCTCTTTCTCTCCGCAGGTTTTGGTAGAAAAGAGCTTGAAAGGCTGGAAGGAAGTAGAATACGAAGTAGTACGCGACCGTTTCGACAACTGTATTACAGTATGTAACATGGAAAACTTCGACCCGCTGGGTATTCATACCGGTGAGTCTATCGTAATAGCTCCTTCACAGACACTGACAAACAGTGAATATCACAAACTTCGTGAACTTGCAATCCGTATTATCCGTCACATCGGTATCGTAGGAGAATGTAACGTACAGTATGCGTTCGACCCCGAATCGGAAGACTATCGTGTAATCGAAGTAAACGCTCGTCTGAGCCGTTCTTCAGCTTTGGCTTCTAAAGCAACCGGTTATCCGTTGGCTTTCGTTGCTGCCAAGTTGGGTCTGGGTTACGGTTTGTTCGATTTGAAGAACTCGGTTACTAAAACAACTTCTGCATTCTTCGAGCCGGCACTGGACTATGTAGTATGTAAAATCCCTCGCTGGGACTTAGGTAAGTTCCACGGAGTAGACCGTGAGCTGGGCTCAAGCATGAAGTCTGTCGGCGAAGTGATGGCTATCGGCCGTACATTCGAAGAAGCCATCCAGAAAGGTCTTCGTATGATTGGTCAGGGCATGCACGGTTTCGTGGAAAACAAGGAGCTGGTTATCGAAGACATCGACAAAGCACTGCGCGAACCGACTGACAAACGTATCTTCGTCATCTCAAAGGCTATGCGTGCAGGCTACACAGTAGACCAGATTCATGACCTCACCAAGATTGACAAGTGGTTCCTCGACAAGCTGATGAACATCATGCAGACTTCGAAGGAACTTCACGAATGGGGCAACAACCACAAGCTGCTGTCACAGCTTCCAAACGATTTGCTGTACAAGGCAAAACGTCAGGGATTCTCCGATTTCCAGGTTGCACGTGCTATCGGTTACGAAGGAGAAATGGAAGATGCTATCATCGATGTTCGTAATCACCGTAAGAGTGTAGGCATCGTGCCGGTAGTAAAACAGATTGACACGCTGGCAGCCGAATATCCGGCACAGACCAACTACCTGTACCTGACTTACAGCGGCGTGGCCAACGATGTACACTATTTGGGCGACCATAAGAGTATCGTTGTTCTTGGTTCGGGTGCTTACCGTATCGGATCGTCAGTAGAATTTGACTGGTGCGGTGTTCAGGCGCTGAATACTATCCGCAAAGAAGGATACCGTTCGGTTATGATCAACTATAACCCTGAAACAGTATCTACCGATTACGATATGTGCGACCGTCTGTACTTCGACGAACTGACATTCGAACGTGTAATGGATATCCTCGATTTGGAAAATCCTCATGGCGTTATCGTGTCAACCGGAGGACAGATACCAAACAACCTGGCACTTCGTCTGGATGCTCAGAAAGTAAATATCCTGGGAACTTCTGCCAAGAGCATCGACAATGCTGAAGACCGCGACAAGTTCTCGGCTATGCTCGACCGCATCGGTGTAGACCAGCCTGAATGGAGCGCTCTGACTTCAATGGAAGATATCAACGCCTTTATACAGAAAGTTGGATTCCCTGTATTGGTTCGTCCGTCGTACGTGCTTTCAGGAGCAGCCATGAACGTATGTTCTAATCAGGAAGAGCTGGAACGCTTCTTGCAGCTGGCAGCCAATGTATCGAAGAAACATCCGGTTGTTGTAAGCCAGTTCATCGAACATGCCAAAGAAGTAGAAATGGACGCTGTAGCACAAAACGGAGAAATCGTAGCATATGCTATCAGCGAACACATTGAGTTTGCCGGAGTTCACTCAGGAGATGCAACTATCCAGTTCCCGCCACAGAAACTGTATGTAGAAACAGTTCGCCGTATCAAGCGCATTTCTCGTCAGATTGCTAAAGAACTGAATATCTCTGGTCCGTTCAACATTCAGTTCCTTGCCCGTGAAAACGATATCAAGGTAATCGAATGTAACCTGCGTGCCAGCCGTTCGTTCCCGTTTGTGAGCAAGGTATTGAAGATAAACTTCATTGAACTTGCAACAAAGGTTATGCTTGGCTTGCCGGTAGAAAAACCAGAAAAGAACTTGTTCGAACTCGATTACGTTGGAATCAAGGCAAGTCAGTTCTCATTCAACCGTTTGCAGAAAGCAGACCCTGTATTGGGAGTCGACATGGCTTCAACCGGAGAAGTAGGATGTATCGGTGAAGATACTTCGTGTGCTGTACTGAAATCAATGCTTTCAGTAGGTTACCGCATTCCGGAAAAGAATATCCTGATGTCAACCGGTACACCAAAGCAGAAAGTAGAAATGCTGAAAGCTGCTCAGGAACTGAAGGCAAAAGGTTACAATATCTTTGCAACAGGCGGAACATCAAAATTCCTTGCCGAAAACGGAATAGAGAATACCCGCGTATACTGGCCGAGCGAAGAAGGACATCCGCAGGCATTGGAAATGCTGCATAAGAAAGAGATCGACATGGTAGTAAATATCCCGCGTGACCTTTCTGCCGGAGAACTCGATAACGGTTATAAGATTCGCCGTGCAGCAGTCGACCTGAATATTCCTCTGGTAACAAATGCACGTCTGGCAAGTGCCTTTATCCATGCATTCTGCACGATGACTATCGACGATATCGCTATCAAGAGCTGGGACGAATATAAATAATCCTGCCTCTTGATAAAATAAATATTACTTAAGCGCCGCTTCGGAAAGGGAAAATTTCCGGGTGGCGCTTTTTCTTTAAAAAGGCTGTTTCCTCGTGGCAGGATTCAGCCTTTTGTTGTTCCTTTACGCATTTTTTTATGATATCGATGTAAGTATATTCCCGAACGAGCGACTAAATAAAGTAAAAAACATGTAGAAACCAGATGCTGTATGAATAAAAACCTGCAACAAGAAAAAGACTTTCTCCTGCTGATTGAGTCGCACAAACGAGTCATTTATAAAGTCTGTTACATGTATGCAACCGATGATGAACTGTTGAACGACTTGTATCAGGAAATAGTAATGAACCTTTGGCGCGCCTATCCCAGTTTTCGTGGCGAAAGCTCTCCAGCCACGTGGATATACCGCATCAGCCTGAACACATGCATTTCGTACTGGCGGAAATCAAAACATCAGATTCAGGCTGTAACCTTACCGGTCAATTTCGAAGCTTTTGCCGAAGACGACGGAAACAAATCGTCGCAATTGCGTGAGCTTTACCGGCTGATACACGCACTCAATCCGCTGGAACGGGCACTTATCCTGCTTTGGCTGGAAGAAAGAAGTTACGATGAAATAGCCCGGATAGTGGGAATATCGAAAAACAATGTCGGTGTCCGTCTGAATCGTATCCGTGAAAAACTGAAAAATATGTCGAACCAATAAATGTCTGCTTTATGGAACTTGAAGAACTGAAAAATCAATGGAACTTGCTTAGTGAACAACTGAAGAAGAATGAAATCATCAATCATGAAGCGATAAAAAGAATGATAGAAAAACGTACCCTGAGCGCTCGCGACCGTCTGATAGGGGCCAATGTTATTGCCGTTTTTGTACTTACAGGCATGCTGTTTCTGTTTCCGCTAGCAGCTACCCGAGTAATTATCAGACAAGAACTTCTCTGGATGTTCTACATCGTGTTTCCACTCCTCATTCTATATTCACTATGGAACATACATGTATTGTATAAATTCAATCTGGCTACCCGTACCTTACTCGAACTCCACCGTTGGGTATTATCCTATAAGCGCAGGCTTCGCATAGAAATCTGGTGTACTCCTTTCCTTACACTGGGACTTTTTATCTCTGTTTTCCTTATTCATCACCACTACCGCAATCTGCTTATGGTTGTTTTCGATATCCTGATGCTGTCTGTGGGGATGATGGCAGGATATATATGTTATCGCTATGTAGATAAACGTTCGGTAGATGAAATAGAGCAAGGAATGAAAGACTTGCAGGACCTGGAGTAGGTTAAATACATCAGAAAAACAGGATAGTTGGCAGTGTTGTCGGATTGCCGGGCAACATTGCCAAAACCATTGCTGAAGTTTTATGAAAAACATGCTGAATTTTTGCTAAAACTTTGTACAAACTTTTTGGAAGTTTGTACGAAAGATAAAATAATTTGTACAAATAAATGACATAATTTGTACATCTTTTCCGAAACATATGCTGAAGACTTTGGGAAATGATAGACGGAGAAAAATGATTTACAGAAATAATATTTTATTTTTGTGAAAAATAAAATAGATAATCATGTCAAAGCAACAAAAAGCATTATCTCCAGAACAATATATCCGCCAGCGAGCACGTAAGTTGCCCATTGGTGATTGTTATCTCACAGAAGGATGGGAAGACTGTGGAGAATTGATGGTATGGGTAACCCGGTGTCACCCGCAGCAAACCTATACAGTAGGAATTTATCTCATTGATACATTCTGCTGTGGAGTAAAAGATAGTCACTGGTATTTCAGCCTCGATCACACCCTCTAGAAAATAATAATGTAGAAGATGCAAATACTGTCCATAATATACATTTTCGTAGTTGTAGACAGTAGAGTCATACACCATATCCTATTATGACGAAATGGTTTCTCAATCGTTTGATATGCTAAGAAGACATTTGAAAAGAATATTTTGAGAGGGTATATATTGTCAGTTGTTTACGACAAGACTCAGACCAATGCCTCTTTTGGTAACTATATCTATCTGCGGGTCATTGGCAAACAACTTCCTCAGTTTGGTGATGAATACATCAAGGCTGCGTGAAGCAAAATAATCGTCATCGGTATTCCAGAAACGGTTGAGAATGGTTTCCCTGTTTACAACCTCACCTTTATTCTGCGCGAGAAGTTGAAGCAACTGGGCTTCCCTTACCGTAAGGGTGGTTTTATTGCCAGACTCGTTGTTAAGCAGAAATGCCTGTTTCGCATCAAGAACATACTTTCCAAAACGGCATATCCCGCTTTCATCACGGGACTTGGTACCTTCCTTCATCTTCAGAATGGCATGAAGGTGAGCATCCAGTTCATCAGGAATAAACGGCTTCTTTACATAGTTATTGACTCCGATATCATAGCCCTTTCTCACATCCTTGGGAGAGGTAAGAGCCGATGCGAACAGAATAGGAGTATCACCATCTGTTTCCCTTATAAGGCGTACCATCTCAAAACCGTCCATTACCGGCATATCAATATCTGAGATAATGATATCTGGATGGTGTTCCCTCCAGGTCTCAAGCCCTTCCTTACCGTTAAACGCAGTAATTACTTCGTAGCCACCAATAATCTCCTGTAGTCCGCTGTGGACTATATATGAAAGGTTAGTATCATCTTCAACCAGTAATAGTTTGATCATATCTTCAATTTTTATATTACAAATATATTCATGTTTTTATTAAGATTCAATAAGGGGCAGATAGATTGTGAATTCCGTGAACTCACCTTCTATGCTGGAGACAAATATTTTTCCGTGATGTGCTTCAACCACCTGATCAACGAAATTCAGTCCGAGTCCGAAACCGGAAGTACCATTCCGGCGGTTACGTTTAACGGCTGATGCACGTTCATACTTTCGGAAAATAAGATGAATATCTTTATCGGATATACCAAAACCATTGTCATGAACTTTAAGGACGGTATATCTGTCATCCCGTGCAATGCTTATTCTTATCTCCACGCTCTCACCCGAATATTTTATGGAATTGTCTATGAGGTTGCTTAGTACCTCTTCCAGATATTCAGCATCGGCATAGGCAGTTTCGGCTTTTATATCTGTAATGAAATTTACCGTCTTTTGCGATTTCGCCTTGAATTTTTCGGTCAGTTTCTCTATTATAGGAGTAAGCTCAACTTCTGTCTTGTTCATCTCCAGTTTATGGTTCTCCAGTTTGGATATGGTCAGCACTTTATTTGTAAGGGTAAGCAGATGGTCTGCCTCGTTTTCGGCAATGTCGAAATATTTGTTCTTCATTTCCTGCCTGTTGTCAAGCTTACCGCTCCTGAGGAACTTCAGTGCCATGATGATGGACGTGAGCGGTGTTTTCATGTCGTGTATCATGGCGTATGAGAAGTCTTCGCGAATCTGGAAAATCTTCTCGAAGCATGAAATGAATCTTACCTGATAGCTGATGCAGACGATTACGAGCAGCATGATGATGAATGTGCCGGCAAGCATCAGGCCCATACGCTCTAAGAAAGTTTTATTGGGATTGGTGATGATGAGCTGGACAACCTGGGTATAGTCTGAACGGATAGGAAAGTATTTGGGTTTGATTGCCATAAAGGACGGTTCTTTTTGGGTACCGATACCGTTTATCTTTTCTCCAGTTCTTAGATTTATAATGTCAATATAATATTGGTTTCCTAATCTGTTTTGGGTTAATAATTCGGCAGTAATGGAATCAAGATTGTGTAATGACATCGGATATCCCATGTCTGAAAGCTGTTCATAAAAATATGTCATTGGAGGAATGGTGTCGTTTGTTGGACCACTCTTTATTCTTGTACCTTTGGGAGTTTGCCCGAACCTCATATTCCCCTCTTCCTCCAAGGCTTTTTCAATGGTTGCATAACCTTCATTCTTAATGTCGTTTTTTATCAGTTCATACGAATTGTATATCCATATCATCTGCAGAGCCATAGCCCCGATAAGACCTACGACAGACAGTATGGTAATGAATAATATGTTTTTCTTACGTTTTGAAGTCTCCATGTATGATATTATATGACTTTTTAATGTTCTTTCAATGCAAATATAATAATTGGATTATGAACATAAATCGAAACACTGAAGTATTAACGTAAAGATAACATAAGGATAACTTAATGTTTGCCGATGCTTGGTTACCTTTGCAACAGAAACAAAGGAAGAGTTTTATAGCATTGATATAAATGGAAACTTTCCTTCAACACAGAAGTGGAAAGTTCATACAGATTTAAGTCGCTGATCATCATTTAAAAAAGTGTAATATGGATATAAGAAGAATAGTAAAAAGTAGGAACTTTATTAATGCGTTTCTTATAGGTGCATTGATTGGTCAAATAATCTATATATCAGCTTTTATATTATAAGATAAGGATTGGGCATGTATCAGACTTGTCTGTTATTGATGAAAATTATCTTCTTATAGATAAAAAGAATGGCGTATGAAAGAAGTTGTAGTAAATATCAATAAGGTAAATTTATATTCTTTGCCATGTATAATAATTGGCACACCGCTTTTCATTATTGTTTACAAATATTTTCATGGTACAGGGTTAAGGGAGATTTTGGATAGTAATCCATATTTGTTAATGGTGTTAGTTCTCGTAATCTTTGGTATGGTTATTTTACATGAACTGATACACGGGGTATTTTTTTCTCTTTATGCAAAAAGAGGGACTAAAAGCATTAAGTTTGGAATCATGTGGAGCAAATTTGCACCATATTGCCATTGTGAGGATGCAATAACTGCTAAACAATATAGAATTGTATTGTTAATGCCTACCTTATTATTAGGGATATTACCAACATTGACTGGGATCGTAATAGGAAATTTTATAATATTTTTTTCTGGAGTTATGTTAATATGGGGAGGAATTGGTGATATAATAGCTTATAGATTAACGAGAAAGGTTCCCGACAGCGCATTGTTAGTAGACCATCCTAAAGAAGTCGGTTTTTATTACAATGATAAAATATAATATTTTCAAAAATACTAAAATATAAACAAGATGAAAGCATCAGATAAACACATTAATAAAAAATCAGTTCAGCGGAAGGCATTGATTTCATACGGAAGAGGGCCTGAAGGGGAGGAAATCTATATTGAAAAGAATGAGTTCAATAGAATAACTCCTATATTATGGGGCTTTATTTTTCCTGTAATAGCATTTGTCCTGTTCTATGCCATATATGATATGGATACCATAAAAACATCTTTGAAAGATAGGGAGTGTTTTATGAATCCTTTTTCAATCATTTTCGTAATGGGATTGGGAAGTATTCTGGCTATATTCGTCAATTGGTTTGTTCAACTTATAATGTTTCTTTTACTTAATTCATGGAATTATAAATACTTATGTATCAGATATAACAAAAAAAGTACATCAATTAGACTGGACTATAAGATACCTATGAAATTGTGGAAATTCAGAGCTGTATATATTACGGCACATATTCTATCAGCATATTTACCTTTGGTTATAGGTTTTATTATGAAGGATATGGCTATTTCTCTTGCTTCTGCTTTTGCAGCAGCTTTTTTCTTTGATGAAACTTATATATTATGGAGGTTGCGTCGTTACAGCAGAAAGGCTTTATGCAGTTATAAATCAGATGAAGAATAACTAAAGAGATTATGACTGAGACTTTATTACTCTATATGAATCTACGCTCAAAACAGATTGTGCGTGTACTTGCAGGTATCGGACCGTTCAGGAGTCTGTTTCTTATCGGTATTGTTATCATCCTGTTTTATGCTTTTACGGAAGTAACAAGTGTATGGGTATTGCCAGTGTGTTATCTGCTTGTACTCTGGCTGTATCATAACAGTAGAAAAGACAAGGAGTTTCTGTCCTTGCAGGTGCATGGAATCAAAAGATTGTTTACGGTAGAATATTTATTGCTCGGTTTACCGTTTATTATTTCGGGGATAATTGCTGCAAATTATATTTCTTTGCCAGTTATCATGCTGACTGCGGTAGTTATGCCGTGGATTTACCCTGTCAGGTTTCATTCTGTAGTTCTGCCTATACCTTTATTATACAGTGGGGGCTTGCTGTATAGAAGGATGTTCCGGAAACAAGTACCACTGTATGCGGTATTGCTCTTTCTGTCTTTCATGGGAGTATTGCATGACAATATCAATCTCTGTAAAGTATGCCTGATACTGTGGGGAGCTATTCAGGGAACTGCATATATGGTGACGCCACCGAAGCATGAACTCTCTGTCTATAATAGTTTCGGAATGTATCAGCTGATGTTAGTTAAATCAGGGCTAAGGAATATTTTTATAACCATGTTCCCGTTCATTGTACTTATGCTTGTGCTGAGACACGATACAGAAGCTATACTTTTTTGTCTTGTATTGTTTTATTCGACATTGTTATACCTGTGGAATATGGGGATGGCAAGATTCTCCTTCGAGACACAAACTGCACTGGGAATATATTGGCTGCTATTTCCGTTGCCGCTGTTTTTAGTTTCGATTATAACCCCTGTCGTATTGATTCCTTATTTGGCATTGAATATCGGTCTTACACTTTCAGTCAAGAAAAAATTTAAACATCTATGGAACTGATATATATAAAGAATTTGAGCAAGGCATACGGTAAGACGAGAGTGCTTGACAACCTCTCCGTTTCTTACGAATCCGGAAAAATTTACGGACTGGTGGGAGAAAACGGAGCCGGGAAAACTACACTCTTCAGTTGCATTATGGGAGTAACTGATTATGAAGGCGAGATAAGAAAGTCCTCCAAGATAAGCGTTGGCTATATGCCGGCTGAAAGCTTCTTCTACTCCCTTATCACAGGAAAGGAGTATCTTGAGTTCTGTATTAAGGCAAAAGGGAAAAAGATGGATGCTAAAGCCATAGATTCCTTGAACAAAATCTTTCAACTGCCAATGGAAAGATTTGCTTTGGACTATTCCACCGGGATGAAGAAAAAACTTGCACTGATGGCCTTACTGCTTCAGGAAAATGACCTGTACATCCTTGACGAACCTTTCAACGGGGTAGACCTTTATGGGTGTATCCAACTTAAAAGAATCATCCGCGAGCTGAAGGACAAAGGGAAGACTGTCATAATCTCATCGCATCTTATCAATACGTTACACGAACTGTGTGATGAGATTGATTTTCTGGATAATCATACCATTAGGAAAAGATATATTCAGGCATCAGTTGATGAGATAGAGCAGGATATATTAAATAGGAGAAACAGTAATATGTAAAAAATGATATTATGATTGACAATACTTTTCATAAAATACCGGTAACCTTCTTTGATGAAAGTTACAATAAATATCAGAATGAGGTAATGAACCTGTCGCGTTTTATCAGAGGGCATTCCATCCTGTCAGTATCGTTAATCCTGAGAGATTCAACAGATTTGAAAGACAGGCAGAGAAAGTTTGCCATGAAATGAAGGATGTGATGGATGTGCGGTACTTCCAGTTTGCCTTGAATTCTTTGTTGGTCCTGCTTGAAGATGCACATACTTATTTCATGCCTGAAGATGGATTAATTTATCCTTTTGAGATAAGATATTATGAAGGCTGTTTTTATCTGTATGCCATAGATTCAGAATATCCTGATTTCACGGGAAAAGAGATTGTTTCCATGAATGGCATATCCGTTAAAGATGTCAGGTTGGCTATGCGTAAAGCAATGCCCTCGGAGAATGAAGTAAAAGCAGGGCTATGGAGTTTTTATCTGAATCGTAAAGCATTATTGCATCAGATAGGACTAGATACAGCAAAGGGAGTTTGTCTTGGCTTTCATGATGGAAGTAGTCTGCTTTTTGAGTCGGAAATAGAGAATCGCTCCGGATGGTATCAAGTGAAATTTCCTTCCTATCCTGTTACTGTGAAGCGTGATGATTTGTTCTCCTATCAGATAATTGAAGATAAATGCTATCTGCAATTTAATGCGATGTATGATCTACAGTCGTATTTGCAATTATGTCAGATTACGGGTACCAAAGTTGAAGATAATTATCTGAACTTCCTGCCGTCATTTCTCGAATTTATAGATAAGATGGATGCCGATTTAAAGCAGCATCATATACGGAAACTGGTGGTGGATATGCGTTATAATGGTGGAGGAAACAGTATGCTTGGCGACCAGCTTCTTCAATATTTTGGAGTTGATACGGACAGTATATCAAAATATAAGACGTTTGTCAGAAAATCTGATTTTCTTTTCAAGTGCATGCCTGATTTCTATGATTGCAGCAAAGGTAAACCTGGAGAACTTATTCCGATGGAAGATTGTGAAAACTTGTCATTCCTTCCCAAAATTAAGAACCGTTTTGAAGGGAAGGTAATATTCATACAAGGCCAGAACACCTTCAGCAGTGCCAATTACTTGCTTACAACTATAAAGGATAATCATCTTTTCCCCATTATAGGGACTCCGACTTCGCAGAAGCCTACTTGCTTTGGCGATGTATTGCCTGTTGAACTGCCATTTACAGGTACAAAGGGCTATATAAGTCATTCTTACTTTGAAAGACCGGATGTGAGCCGTAATGAGGAGGATTGTTTATCTCCTGATATCCAAATATCTATGTCTGTGTATGAAAGATTGAAGGGTATTGATAAATGTTGGAAATGGGTTGAAATGAATTTGTCTGATGAGTGAAGCATTAACCTAAAGATAACATCGGGATAACATAAACTCTTGTTCTTTACGCATACTTTTGCAGTATAATAATAACTGTAAAAACTAAAGAGTATGAACAAAAAATATAGATACTATTTGATCAGTGGACCCATTTTAGCCTTAGGTCTTATGTTTGGTACAGCAATCGGAGCAAATGTTGGAAACATTAAAATAGGAATAGCCTTTGGAATACTTTTCGAACTCCCTTTATTTTGTTGTTTTTCGTACATTTGCCATTTCTTTCATCATAAAAAGGATAATGAAGCGTAATGTCTTTATTAATTATTCGTATAACTATCTTAAAATATTCAAGGACATAAAAAAGAATGAAATAACTATGAATATACAAAGTTTATCTTCAGAAATTCGTAAAATAATAATCAGAAACGAATTTACAAAGACCTTTATTATTATTGGAATCTTTGCATTTTTATTTTGTGTTTTATTTTATATTGGGAAAGAAGTTGGGGCGTTATTAGCTTTTATAATAAAATAATGTAATATTTTGTAACTTATGAAGAGGAATTCTTATAAATATGGTCGTATATTTTATTATGGATTATTGGTTGGTGCTTCAATTGGAATGCTTATAATGTCGTATTATCTTATATGTAATAATACACCACTATAAAGATTTACGATGGTTATGAAAATGAAGTTTATATTATCAGGTATTCTGATTGCCGCTATCGGGCTGGTACTGTCGCACACGTATCGCCCGTATGTTTATGAGAACCATATCAATGACTTTCATCTGGCAGATGTTATAGGCAGTGTCGTTTGCGTACCTGCTGCGGTACTATGCGCCTATGGCATTGAAAAAAGATATTCGATAAAGCAATACACAATAGGGGCTGCAATAGTCTATATTGCATACGAGTTTCTCGGACTTCTTCATATACATGGTACCTTCGATGTATATGATATCATAGCCATAATAATAAGCAGCCTTGTGTTTTACCGATTGTCTCTGTTGTTTGGAGTTTCAAGCGGCAGATAGATGGTAAAATTCTCCTTCTGTACTGTTGACGAATATTCATCCCTCATGCGCCTTTATCACTTGGTCAACAAAGTTCAGGCCCAGTCCAAAGCCTGAAGCTCCGTTCTTGCAGCTGCGCTTTGCCGCCGTTGCACGTTCATACTTTTGGAGAATGACTTTCTGGTCGGCTTCGGATATGCCCAGCCCATTGTCGCATACTTTCAGGATGGTGTAGCATTCGCTTTCTTCAGACGTGATGTTAATTTCCACACTCTCCTTAGAGTATTTGATGGCATTGTCAATCAGATTGCTTATTACTTTACCCAGATAATCGTTGTCGGCATAAGCTGTTTTGGTCTGTAAGCTGATGATAAAGTTTACAGGTTTCTGTACATTGGATTTGAATTTCTCTGTCAGTTTCTCTATTATTGGAGTAGGCTCAACTTCCGTTCTGTTCATCTCCAGTTTATAGTTCTCCAGCTTTGAGATGGTGACTATCTTGTTGATGAGAGTAAACAGATGTTCTGTTGCGCGTTTTGCTATACTCATGTATTTATTCTTTATCTCCGGTCTGGTATCAAGTCTTCCGCTTTTAAACATATCTTGTACCATCATAATAGTGCTGAGAGGTTGCACCATGGCGTATGAGAAGTCTTCACAGATAGGGGAGATTTTGTTCAATTTGAAGGTAAATTTAAGTTGGTAGAGTTAAGTAGTCATTATGATTGTTTTTATAAATATAATGCTCTAAAGAATGGTTTGTGGTGCTTTTCCCTGTGATTGAGCAGGCGGTGATATATATCGTCAGGGGTAAGTCAGTGGCCTACAACAAGAATATACTACAGTTGATAGATTTGAGCGAATAATTCTATTTCTTTTCTATATTCATTTCTTTTATTATTATAGCTTACCCTGAAAAAAGTATAGTTATCTCCTTTTCTTCAGATAAATACATCTCGGTAGTCCACTATATTTCAAGGCTTGTTTTATATACGTATATCCTAATTTTTCCATGTTACTGCGTGAAAAAGAATTTTCCGGATGGACCGTACATAACAAATAACGGTATTGGGTTTTGCTCAGGGCTTCTTCTGCCTGACTTATAAGTAAACGTTGTAGTCCGTAACCTCGGAAGTTGGGATGCACTGCTACCGTATCCATGTGTGCTACACTGCACAACTCTGCTTCAGATAATCCGATGTCGTAACCTAGGTTCTCGGAATTTTTTCCGGGAAAGACGACAATGAATAATCCGGCAGTCTGTCCTGATACACTTTCAATGGCTTTCCATATAATGCCTGTGTGAGTAGACAATAGCGACTTTATATAATCTTTGTCTTCTTCTGGAGCAAACCATTCCCGGTGTTCCATGTTTTTCCAGATACTTGTTATAAATGATGTCAGTTCGTCTGCATCTGCTATGGTTGCTTGGGTTATGCTGAACTTCATTGGCTACGGACGTGGAATCGATGGTTTATAATTTCCTTAACTCCTGATACAATCGTTGTACCGGAAGCCCCATTACATTGAAGTAGGAACCTTTCAGGCCGGTTACTCCGATGAAGCCGATCCATTCTTGTACACCATATGAGCCTGCTTTGTCCATCGGTCTGTAATGTTCTACATAGAAACGGATATCTTCTTCACTCAACTGGTCGAAGGTTACTTCTGTAACCGAGGCAAAGGATTTTTGGAATTCGGTAGTCGTAAGGCATACTCCGGTTATGACCTGGTGAGAGCGTCCCGACAGTTTGCGCAGCATTTGGCAAGCTTCTTCTTCATCTTTAGGCTTTCCTAAGACTTCTCCGTCTATGTAGACTATGGTATCGGCAGTGATAATAAGTTCGTCTGCCTGCATGGACGGACGATAGGCGTCTGCCTTTTCGCGGGCAATGTAGATGGGAATTTCTTCACCTTTCAGTGTGTCGGGGTAGGTTTCGTCAATACCGGGCAGAAGCTTTACTTCATAATCTATTCCCAGTCCGGATAACAGTTCCCGGCGGCGTGGGGAGTTGGAAGCCAGCTTTATCTTATATTTTTTCAGGTTTTCGAGCATAATTGTTTGTTTTTATATTACCAGCCAAAGGCTTCTTCGTGTGACATCCATTTGCCTTGTGCACGCAAAACTTGTTCTACTACATCACGTCCGCATCCGTAGCCTCCGTTGCGGTGTGAGATATATGTGCAGATGGCTTTTATCTCGGGGGCTGCATCGGCGGGGCAGCAGGGGAGTCCTACAAGACTTAAAACTTCGTAGTCGGGGATATCATCGCCCATATAGAGCACTTCCTCTGGCTTCAGATTGTATTTCTCCATTAATTCGGCATATTCTTTGGTCTTTACGGCTGCTCCCATGTAGATGTCTTTTATGCCAAGGCCCTCGTAACGTTTACGTACAGCTTCTGTCTTTCCTCCGGTGATGATTGCAACATGTAGTCCGCATTTTACGGCGAGTTGCAGGGCATAACCGTCTTTTATGTTGACCGAGCGCATCGGTTCTCCGTTAGGATGCAGGGTAATGGTTTCGGCACTTAACACGCCGTCTACGTCGAATATAAGTGCACGTATTTTAGTAAGATCGTAGTTTATCATAAGGTTTCTTTTTTATTGCTAGCGTACTCGTGAATGTTTTTACTGATCAGTTCGTATATCTCTGCCAAGCGCGGTTCGCTTTTCAGCATTTCCAGATGGCGGTTGATGACATTTTCATCGTATCGCTGTGCCGGTCCGGTCTGTGCTTCGACGGGAGGCAGTTCGTGTACTTTCCGGGCTGTTTCGTCGATTAGCGGAAGCATGGCTTCGAAGGGAAGACCGTTTGCTGAAAGCAGATGACTGGCAACGGCATACATGTGATTGGCAAAGTTGCAGGCAAATACTGCTGCGATGTGCAGGTATCGCCGTTGCTCGGATGATGCTTCATATACTTTGCTTCCCAGATGGAGGGCGATTTCGTTCAGAAGCTTCAGGTCGGCAGCTGTATGTGCTTCGGTAAAAAATGTAACTTCACGAAAATCTACCTGACGCAGTTTGCTGAATGTCTGCATGGGGTAGAGTACACCATAACGTTCTGCCAGTCCTTGCCATACGTTCATGGGAACACTGCCCGCTGTATGTACAAACAGGGCTTGGGGAGCACGTTGTACTAGCTTGGGAAGTATGTCGTTCAGTGCTGAGTCTTTCACGGAAACGATATATAAATCTCCCTCATGGGTGATTTGGCTTAAATCTGTAGTATAGGGACATTTCAGCTTGTCGGCAAGTTCGGAAGCGGAAGCTTCTGTACGGCTGAATACCTGACGGATATTATATCCGGCTTGTGATAAAGCTACGGAAAGGTGAGTCGCTACGTTGCCGGCCCCTATCATGATAATGTTTTTTATATTCATGGTGAAAATGATTTTTTTCGTTTGCGGGACTTTTTATCGTGATGACAACCAGTAGAGCAGTATTCCTATCAGCAGTAGGGAAGCGGGAAGCAGGTAGCCTGACATTTGTCCCAGCAGCGTAGTTACCAGACCGATGTTCTGGATGAGCCAGATTCCGGCAAGAATGATACCTACCGACTTGTCTGCCTTGAACCATAAAAAAGCGACGGCTGCATAAAGTAGCATGGTGTCTTTTTGCATAACCCAGGACAGACCGTGGGAAGAAAAACCTATCAGCCGGTCGGCAAGATAGAGTATTCCCATCAATGCAAGAAAAACTGCGGTAGCACGGTATGTATCTTTATGGTTTGATGCTTTTGCTGCCACGTTTACTCTCCTCCGTATTTATTGATATGTACTTTTTCCCATTGCAGGTGTGACTCGTCGAAAGGTTTACGCTCCATACCTTTGTGGCCGATGGCTACGATGGACAAAACCTGTAACTGAAGAGGTATGCCGAGAATGCCGTGCACATACTCGTCCGAAGACATGCCGGTAGCGGTGTATCGTTCGCGTACTTGTATCCAGCAGCTTCCCAGTCCCAGATCTTCGGCTTGTAGCTGAATCATCAGAGAGGCTATAGACGCATCTTCTATCCATACGTCGCTTGCCAGCGGATCTGCCAGTACGACAATGGCAAGAGAGGCTTCTTTCAGGAAAGATGATCCCATTTCCTTGCAGCGTGAAAGCTTGTCGAGTGTTTCTTTATCGTCTACTGCTATAAACTGCCAGCAGTTGCTTCGTTTGGAAGACGGCGACATGAGGGCTGCCTTCAGCAGGGTTACCACTTCTTCTTGTGTCAGTTCTTCATCGGTGAACTTACGCATGCTGCGCCGTTGTTTTATCAATTCGCTGAAACTCTTCATAAAATCTTCGTTTTTAACACGACAAATATAACCTTTAAACTCGTAATGCTCAAAAAAAATCATAAATTTGCGATACAATGGCTATCAGGTTGACTACATATGAGCATGCAAAGGACATTCCTGAACTTCCGGGAACCAATGTCTTTCATTCTACTGATTTGTTCCGTGTATTGGAACAAACCCCAGGGTATCGTCCTGTGCTCTTGGTTGCTTTCGAAGGGGATAAACCGATAGGTAAACTGCTGTGTATTACCCGGCGGAATTTTCGTCTGCTGGGGTTTACTGAAAAAACATACGTTTACGGTGTGGGAGAGTATTTTAATACGGAACGGAAACGGGAAGAGATTTTCAATGAATTATTGACTTATTTTACTACTCTGTATAAGGAGGGATCTTTTCTGTTGGAGTTTCGAAACTTAGAAGAACCGTTGTTCGGCTACCGTTATTTCAGGCAGAACGGGTATTTTCCGGTCCGGTGGCTGCGTGTTCGCAATTCGATACACCACGAACAGCTTGATAAATGGATGAGTGCTTCCCGTAAACGCCAGATTGCCAGGGGACTTAAAAATGGGGCTTCTATTGAAATTGCCTCCAGCCTGGAAGATATAAGGGCTTTCTTCATGATGCTGAAAAAATATTATTCTCCCAAAGTTCATCGTTATTTACCTGATTTTCATCTTTTTGCTTTTTTCTCTGAAGAATCTTTTCCGGCTGGAATGGGTAAAATCTTTATAGTCCGTTATAAAGAAAAGATTATTGGTGGTTCGGTTTGTTTGTTTTCTGATGATACTGCTTACCTGATGTTTTCTGCTGGGATGCGCAAGAGTTATCCGTTGCTTTATCCGGGAGTGCTTGCTGTATGGGAGGCAATGACTTATGCCAGAGAGCATGGATATAGTCATTTTGAATTTATAGAAGCAGGACTTCCTTTCAAGAAATTCAGTTATCGGGATTTTATTTTACGTTTCGGAGGTAAACTGTTGAGTACACGTCGTTGGTTTAAGGTACGGTGGAACTGGCTGAATCGCTTGCTTATTCGTATTTATGTGTAATTTATATAGATATATGTTATGATTGATCCTGTTTATAGTGCGGCTCCCGACCGTTATCACGGTGGAATGAAATATCGCAGGGCTGGTACGAGTGGCATCCTGCTTCCTGAAATTTCTCTTGGACTTTGGCATAACTTCGGAGATGTGGATACGCTGTCAGGCAGTAAAGAGAAAATTCATCATGCTTTTGACAAGGGAATTACTTATATCGATCTTGCTAATAATTATGGACCTTCTTATGGGTCGGCTGAGGAAACGTTCGGGCAAATCATGAAGAAATCTCTTGCTCCTTATCGTGATGAACTTTTTATTTCTACGAAGGCTGGACATGATATGTGGGAGGGGCCTTATGGGATATGGAATTCACGGAAGCATCTTATGGCTAGTATTGACCAGAGTTTGAAACGGATGAATCTGGAGTATGTAGATATTTTTTATAGTCATCGCTATGATCCGGAAACTCCACTTGAAGAAACCTTGCAGGCACTTGTCGATATCGTACGTCAGGGCAAGGCTCTTTATGTAGGCATATCGAAGTATCCTAAAGAGGCGGCGGAAATAGCTTATCGTTATCTTGCCGACAATCATGTGCCTTGTCTGCTTTATCAAGGGCGTTATAATTTGTTCAATCGTGAGCCGGAAGAGGAGGGCATCTTGGATCAGGCTAGTAAATATGGCAGTGGATTTGTTGCCTTTTCACCTTTGGCACAGGGATTATTGACCGGTCGTTATCTGGATGGTATTCCTGATGATTCACGTATTGCCCGGGGAGGTCATCTTAAGAAAGAAGCTCTGACGGAGGATGTTCTTCGTAAAATCAGGGACTTGAACGAAATAGCCGCACGACGTGGGCAGACTTTGGCCGAAATGTCATTGGCATGGTTGCTGAAAGATGAGAAGGTTGCTTCTGTCATAATTGGTGCCAGTTCGGTAAAACAGATTGACGATAATTTGAAGTCTTTAGATAATACGTCGTTCTGTGATGAGGAAATATGTCTGATAAATAATGTTTTAAGTCGTTGATATCCAGTTTGGAGAATGGAGCGATTCATGCATCAGCCAATATTTTTATCGTGAAAAAATATTTCTGACAACTACGCTTTGTGTAAAATAAAAATAAACTAAAAAAAGCGTTAGTTGATGAAAATAAAATAGGGAAATATTTCTTTATTCTGCACATTTTTGTTTTCTTTGTGCAGTTGATATAAACCAACTTTAGATTTTAATACCATTAAAAGCAACTTAATTATGAAAATTTCTCACATTGAACATTTGGGCATTGCGGTGAAAAGTATCGAAGAAGCCCTTCCTTATTATGAAAATGTACTCGGATTGAAATGTTATAATATAGAAACCGTAGAAGATCAGAAAGTAAAAACTGCTTTCCTGAAATGTGGTGAAACAAAAATTGAACTGCTGGAGCCTACGGGACCTGATAGCACAATTGCCAAATTTATTGAAAACAGAGGCATGGGAGTTCATCATGTGGCTTTTGCAATAGAAGACGGAGTAGCAAATGCGTTGGCTGAAGCTGATGCAAACGGCATTCGCCTGATCGACAAAGCGCCTCGAAAAGGTGCAGAAGGACTGAATATTGCTTTCCTTCATCCGAAATCAACTATGGGGGTATTAACCGAACTTTGCGAAAAATAATTAAGGGCAATGAATGAAATGGTGGAGACATTAGCCGTTTGTTGTCATTCAGAATAGAGAAGTGGCGGAGAATTTTGTAAACGTTCATCGGATGTATACGAAGTTCTTCGTCACTTTGTTGCTTTAAAACAATCGGTTGTTAACCATTTTATCTTGCCATTTACTAATACATAAATTTCTAGTACCATGAGTAACCAACTTGAAAAAGTAAAAGAGCTTATCGAACTGCGTGCCCAGGCGCGTCTTGGCGGTGGTGAGAAAGCTATCGAAAAGCAACATGCTAAAGGGAAATATACTGCACGTGAACGTATTGCTATGCTGCTTGATGAAGGAAGTTTCGAAGAAATGGATATGTTTGTAAAACATCGTTGTACAAACTTCGGAATGGATAAGAAGCATTATCTGGGCGATGGTGTAGTTACTGGATATGGAACAATAGAGGGAAGATTGGTTTATGTCTTTGCACAGGACTTTACCGTATCTGCCGGCTCTCTGTCAGAAACCATGTCACTGAAGATTTGTAAAGTAATGGATATGGCCATGAAGATGGGAGCTCCTTGTATCGGACTGAATGACTCGGGTGGTGCACGTATTCAGGAAGGTATCAATGCATTGGCTGGATATGCTGAAATTTTCCAGCGTAATATTTTGGCTTCTGGTGTGATCCCGCAGATTTCGGGTATCTTTGGTCCGTGTGCCGGAGGTGCTGTATATTCACCTGCACTGACAGACTTTACTTTGATGATGGAAGGTACTTCCTATATGTTCCTTACAGGTCCGAAAGTTGTAAAGACTGTTACCGGAGAGGATGTTTCTCAAGAAGATTTGGGAGGTGCAAGTGTGCACTCTACTCGTTCGGGGGTAACTCATTTTACTGCTTCTACAGAAGAAGAAGGCTTGGCACTGATTCGTAAGTTATTGAGCTATATCCCTCAGAACAATCTGGAAGAGCCGCCTTATGTAGACTGTACAGATCCGATTGATCGTCTGGAGGATTCTTTGAATGAAATTATTCCGGACAGCCCGAATAAGGCTTACGATATGTATGAAGTTATCGGAGCAATTGTCGATAATGGTGAGTTCCTCGAAGTTCAGCGTGACTTTGCAAAGAATATCATTGTCGGTTTTGCACGTTTCAACGGACAGTCTGTTGGTATTGTTGCCAACCAGCCTAAGTTCCTTGCCGGAGTATTGGACTGTAATGCTTCTCGTAAGGGAGCACGTTTCGTCCGTTTCTGTGATGCTTTCAATATTCCTATTGTTTCATTGGTAGATGTTCCGGGATTCCTTCCGGGTACAGGACAGGAATACAATGCTGTTATCTTGCACGGAGCTAAACTGCTTTATGCATATGGTGAAGCTACTGTTCCAAAAGTGACAGTTACATTGCGTAAGTCGTATGGTGGTTCACACATCGTAATGAGTTGTAAGCAGTTGCGTGGAGATATGAACTATGCATGGCCGACTGCTGAAATTGCCGTAATGGGTGGTGCTGGAGCTGTAGAGGTATTGTATGCAAAAGAAGCTAAAGAAGCTGCCGATCCGAAGGCATTTATGGCTGAAAAAGAAGCTGAATATACCAAGTTGTTTGCCAACCCGTATAATGCTGCAAAATATGGTTATATAGACGATGTGATTGAACCGCGTAATACTCGTTTCCGTATCATTCGTGCCTTGCAGCAGTTACAGACTAAGAAGCTGACAAATCCAGCTAAGAAACACGGAAATATTCCATTGTAATTCGTGGGTTATTCTGATTATTAACTTTCAACTTAAGAAATCTATGAGAAAAAACAGAATAGGAATATTTCTTTCCCTGCTGTTGCTGATCGGTTTTACTTCTTGTACAGAACAGAAATCGAACAGTAAGCTGGTCATCAATGAGGTGTTGGTGGACAATCAGACCAACTTTCAGGATGATTATGGTGTGCATAGCGGCTGGATTGAAATATTCAATAAGGCATATAGTACAGCCGATTTGGCCGGATGCCTGCTGAAAGTGAGCAGTCAGCCCGGAGATACTGTTACGTATTTTATTCCGAAAGGAGATGTGCTGACAAGCATTAAGCCACGCCAGCATACACTTTTTTGGGCGGACGGAAATCCTAGACGGGGTACTTTCCATACTAATTTTGTACTGAGTAAAACTAATGCCAACTGGATCGGATTATATGATTCTGGTAAAAAGCTGCTTGATCAGGTTGTTGTTCCGGCTGGTATATTGGCTGCAAATCAATCGTACGCTCGTGTAGGGGATGCATCTGCCGAATGGGAAGTGAAAGGTGCAAGTGCTGATAAATATGTCACTCCAAGTACGAACAACCAGACGATAGAAAGCAATCCGAAGATGGATAAGTTCGAACAGCATGACCCGGTAGGTATCGGTATGGCTATATCGGCTATGAGTGTTGTTTTCCTGGGACTAATATTGCTTTACATCTGCTTTAAGCTGAATGGTAAGGCGGCTATTAAGTTGCGTAAGCGCAATGCAATGATCGCACACAACATTACCGATAAGCAAGAAGCTAAGGAAAAGAAATTGGGCGAAGCACCGGGAGAAGTGATTGCTGCTATCTCTATGGCGCTGCATGAAGCACAGGGAGCCGATCATGATGTAGAAGAAACCATTCTGACTATCAGTCGTGTGAAACGTAGTTATTCTCCGTGGAGTTCGAAGATTTATACATTGCGTGAAACTCCACATAAGAAATAATCATCCTAAAATGATAAGAAACCATGAAAGAATACAGATATAAAATTAACGGAAACTTGTATAAAGTAACCGTGGGTGACATAGAAGACAATAATGTGCGTGTAGAAGTAAACGGTACGCCTTATACCGTAGAACTCGAAAAACAGAACAAACCGAAAATTAAGCCGGTAGTACGTACTGCATCTACTACTCCTGCTGCTCCTCCTGCTGCTGTGACTCGTCCGGCAAGTGTAGGAAGCAAATCTGGTATCAAGTCACCGCTGCCGGGAGTTATTCTCGAAATCAAAGTAAAAGAAGGTGATGCCGTGAAACGTGGACAGACCTTACTTGTATTGGAAGCCATGAAGATGGAGAACGATATCAAGGCAGACCGCGACGGTAAAGTTACTGCTGTTAAAGTAAGTAAAGGAGAATCAATTCTTGAAGGTACAGACCTTATAATCATCGAATAATATGGGAGAATTTAGTAGTTTCTTACAGAATAACCTGGCAGACTTCTGGACATATACCGGTTTTTATAATGCCACAGCAGGACATCTCATCATGATCCTGATAGGTATTGTGTTCATTTATCTTGCCGTTGCTAAGGAATTCGAACCGATGTTGCTGATTCCTATCGGATTCGGTATACTTATCGGTAACATTCCGTTTAATATGGAAGCCGGACTGAAAGTAGGTATCTACGAGGAAGGCTCAGTACTTAACATTTTGTATCAGGGAGTGACTTCCGGATGGTATCCGCCGCTTATCTTTTTAGGCATTGGAGCCATGACGGACTTCTCGGCGTTGATATCTAATCCGAAGTTGATGCTGATCGGTGCTGCGGCACAGTTTGGTATCTTTGGAGCATATATGATTGCGCTGGAAATAGGTTTCGATCCGATGCAGGCTGCTGCTATCGGTATCATTGGTGGAGCTGACGGACCGACCGCTATCTTCTTGTCATCGAAACTTGCACCTAATCTGATGGGAGCAATTGCCGTGTCTGCTTATTCGTATATGGCACTTGTTCCTGTTATACAACCTCCTGTAATGCGATTGCTTACAACAAAGAAGGAACGTCTTATCCGTATGAAAGCACCTCGTGCCGTATCACATACAGAAAAGGTTATGTTCCCGATTATAGGTTTGTTGCTTACTTGCTTCCTGGTTCCTTCCGGTCTGCCATTGCTGGGTATGTTGTTCTTCGGTAATCTGTTGAAGGAAAGTGGTGTAACCCGCCGTCTTGCCGAAACAGCTCGTGGTCCGCTGATTGATACAATTACTATTTTGTTGGGACTGACCGTGGGAGCATCTACTCAGGCATCTGAGTTCTTGACTTGGGATTCCATCAAGATCTTTATCTTGGGAGCGCTGTCATTCTTTATTGCTACAGCATCGGGAGTTATCTTTGTCAAGATCTTCAATTTGGTATTGAAGAAAGAAAATAAAATCAATCCGCTTATCGGTAATGCCGGAGTATCGGCAGTACCCGACTCTGCACGTATTTCTCAGGTAGTAGGATTGGAATATGATCCGACTAACTATCTGCTGATGCATGCAATGGGACCGAATGTTGCAGGAGTGATCGGTTCGGCTGTAGCTGCCGGTATCTTACTGGGCTTCTTGGTTTAAACGGAGTTTGTTGATAATCTTTTGAATTCGTTAACCCTCTGTCGGGCTGTATAGATCAGTCAGGCAGAGGGTTAACTGTTTTCGTAGATGCTGATTTTTGGCATACTGAAATTTAGACTGACTTTAAGCTATCATGCTTTTGCTAGATTGAAAATAAGTTGTACTTTCGTCCACTCATTTTTTGACTTCAATTTTGGGGATTATGGAACTTACAGAGAATAAACTAAAGCAGAGAGTACAGCGTAATATACTGACTGTATCAGTATTGATTCTGGTAGGAAAGTTTATAGCATATTACCTCACAAATTCAGTTGGTGTTCTGACCGATGCCATGGAGAGTATTGTCAACGTTGTTGCTGGGGCAATAAGCTTGTTTAGTCTGTGTCTTTCGGAAAAGCCTAAAGACCAGAATCATCCTTTCGGACATGGAAAGATTGAACTTATATCGGCTTCTATCGAAGGTATATTGATTTCGATAGCAGGAGGAATGATTATTTATGAAGGTATTAAGCGTTTGCTGGTACCTACCGATATTCAGAAGATTGATGTAGGTATCTATATCATAGCTGTATCCGGGCTTCTTAATTACCTGATGGGATGGTATAGCATAGCTGTAGGAAAGAAATACGATTCGATTGCTCTCGTTGCTGGCGGAAAGCATTTACAGTCGGATACCTATTCTACTATTGGTCTAGTTGCCGGACTGGTATTGTTGTATTTCACCGGCATAGCTTGGATAGATAGTGCGATGGCCTTGATTTTCGGTTCGGTAATTATCATAACAGGAATTTCTATTCTGAGAAAAACTACCGATAATTTGCTTGATAAGGCAGACATTAATCTGCTTGCCGATCTTGCCGATACCTTGAATCGAAACAGAAAACCCGAGTGGATTGACATTCATAATGTAAAGGTTTTGAAGTCGGGCAATTCTTTGTATATGGACTGCGACTTGACTATTCCATGGTATTATAATATCGAACAAGGTCATAAAATAGGGGCACGTTTGCAGGAAGCTATGAAAGCTAAATATTCAGACCATGCTGTATTGAATATTCATCTTGATCCATGTAATATATTCGAAACACCTAAGTGTAATAAGTGTATGTGCACTGACTGCCCGTATCGCAAAGAGAAGTTTGTAGCCGTGGAAGAGATTAATGTTACGACTTTTATTCGTAATGAAGTTGAATTCAGCGAATAGTTGTAGATGATAGAAAAAGAGTTTTAAAATCTTAATCCAATAAAGATGAGGCTGCCTCAAACTAGAACAGCGAAAGTAAAAATCTTATAGATTAAAACTGATAAATAAAAATCTCCTGCTTTAGCCTTTGTTTATTATAATGATAGGACTAAAAGCAGGAGTTTTTTTATGTTGTAATTTTATATAGATGATAAGTAAGCCTATCTCTTTATTTTGAGACAGCTCCCCTTCTTCTTATAGCTGATAATTTTTTGCGATTAGTTGCTCAGGTTAGGATTAGCTGCTATTGCTTCTTTCGGAATCTGAAGCGTATAACGTGAATCATCCTGCTCCAATACATACTGTTGACCGTTTAATGTTTTTTCGATGCGCGGGCGAGTTGTACGGCGCAAATCGAACCAGCGGTGACCTTCGAAAGCAAGTTCTCTGGCACGTTCATTCAGTATTTCTTTTATCAGCTCTTCCTTACCTAGGCCTTCTACCGATGCTTTCTTTTTAGCATACGCTTCGGCCGTATAACGCTTCTCCATCAGTTGTAGCAGACGTTTGCGAGCTTCAGATAAGTTGTCCGACTGTGCTGCTGCCTCAGCACTGTTCAGGTATAACTCTCCTGTACGTATTGTACAACGGAATTCTGAACTTCCTCCTTTTTTCGATTTGCGGTTTCCGTCCTTGTCTGCCTGGGCAAAGTAAGCATCCTTGCGAAGGTCGCCTTCCTGATACATTACCAGAAACGAAGGAAGGACAGATACGGCATTCTGATAATTGTTGTTAATGGTATATTCCAAAGCATTAATAGCTTCTACCGACTGATATTGGTTAGGCAGCTTAAATCCGTCTGCCTTAAAATCTTCCAATACATTTTTAGTCTTAAGAGCCTCTTCCGCCTGTGCGTAAGCATTCTGCCAGTCGCCCATATAGAGGTAAACGCGTGAGCGGATAGCCGGAACGCATACTTTGGTAAAACGGTAGGAGAGAGCAATGTCATCCCATTTTTCCACATTCAGCAGCGCTTCGGCACTTTTCAAGTCGTCCAAAATCGAAGTATATACCTCGCTAACTGTATTGCGGAACAGCTGTTTTTCCAGATCTGTATCCAGTTTCAAAGGGATGGATTTTGTAGCCGGAGCTCCCGGTTTGGTATAAGGCTGTCCATGCAGATTTACCAATATGAAATGCATATATGCACGCATCAGATAAGCTTCTCCGGTAAGCTGTGCTATTTCGTTCTGACTTCCTTCGTTTATTTCATCGTGATGCTCGATAATGAAGTTAGCAAAAAACAAAACTTCATAATAATTGGCCCAGTCGAATGATACGGTCGTGGTAGAAGTTGTCGTACCCTCCCAACGTTCGATAGCTCCATATTTATCCTGGTCGTTTTTGTTGCTGACAAACATTTCGTCAGCACCCATACCCGCAAGTCCCCGGTCCGCGGGAACCGTTGTACAGGCGTTCAGCCATAAGGCACGATATTCAGCCAGCGTATGCGGAATAACACTTCCGGTAGGCTGGATATCCAGATATTTATCGCAGCCGGTCAGCAAGAAAGTCAGACAGGCAAAAAATAAACAGATATATTGTTTCTTCATTGTCGGTTACAAGTTAAAAGTTAAGATTCAGACTGAATGTAAATGACTTCGGAATAGGCTGTGCATACGGATTACCCATTGTTTCCGGATCCAGATAATTGCGATAGCTCGATCCGAAGACAAACAGATTACGTCCTTCCAGTGCTACTGTTGCCTGACTGATACCCAGTTTCTGTATCAGGCTGAATGGTAATTCATACCCCAGACGAATGCTTTGTATACGCATGTAGTTCTGTTTTTTTACCCACAGGCTGGAATACGCATACGGATTCACAGCTCCATCGAGGAAGAAATAGGCATCCATATCTGTATTAGAGTCTACCAGCGCCGGCATTGTACCATTCGGATTTTCCGGAGTCCAGCGGTTCAGAATATCACGGTTGGTGTTCTGTCCGCGGTCGAACGAGGTCAGTGAGTAGCTAGGCTGTACACGTACATATCCTCCCGCATTGAAAATACAGTTGATACCCAGTTCCCATGCCTTGTAGGTAAAAGTATTGTTGAATCCTCCGGTGTAAGGCGAATCGGTTGTTCCTATATACTCATACTTGTTTCGAAGTTCAGCATGACTCAGGTTGTATGTACCGAAACCGAATTCCTGCACCTTAAAAAATTCCTTCATCGATTCTACTTTTCCGGTTTCTTTGTTGTAGAATGTCATCTGTCCGTTTTCATCTATACCCGCATAAGGGAATGCAAAGATAGCTCCAGCCGGATAACCTTCACGGCTAGGATAAATGGCATCTTCTCGTATGGCTTCTTTCAACACCTTATTCTGGTTGTAGGCAAAGTTGAAAGTCGTAGTCCACATAAACGACTTGGTATGGATATTGCGTGTAGACAATCCTATTTCGATACCTTTATTTGTCATGCTGGCCCAGTTGATGTTTGTCGAAGAAAAGCCCGTTTCCAGCGGAAGCATCTGCATGCCTATCAAGTCCACTCCTTTGCGGTAATAATAGTCCACACTCAGGTTGATAGCCTGATTCAATACAGCAAAGTCCAGTCCGACATTAACCGAATGAGTCTTTTCCCAGCGCAGCTTGTCGTTTGGTGCAGAGGTTACCACAATCATGTCTTCCGTATTTCCTGGTAAGATAGGGGTAGCATTCGATTGGTATTTCCCCAGCAGATACGGAGAAGTATTCTTGTCGATGTTTCCTTGCAGACCATACGATGCACGGATCACCAGATTATCCAGCCATTTCGCATTTTCAGTGAACGGTTCTTCCGATATACGCCACAGTGCACTGACTGAGTAAAGTGGCAGGTAACGATATTTCTTGTCAACTCCAAACAAGTCGGAACCATCGAAGCGGATACTTCCTCCCAGTGTATATCGGTTCAGCAGTGAGTACGACATTGTAGAGAAAGCCGAAACATATGCATTTTCTACATTCGTTTTGGTATGCAGAGGAAACGCCTGCGAGTCGCTGGGGAATACTACCGGCTGGTTGGTCATTGTACGGCGGTCATATCCGTAACCGGCCGAATAAAGGGTAGTAGCCCATGTACGGCGAAGTTCAGAACCTACCATGATTTCAAATTCATGAATATCAGCATATGTATCGCGATAAGTTCCCATTGTTTTCCACGTTACCTGAGAGTCTGAATTTTCGTAAGCCTTATGAAACCCTCCTTTCTGAGGAAGGAAAGACGTACCGTTATAGCGATGGTTTTTGTGTTCCAGTCGCATGGCAAAAGACTCCTGATCGGCAATCTGTTCGCGCGAGGTCTTGTCGAGCTGCAACCCTACCTGTGACGTAATCTTGAATCGGTCGTCAAAGCGAAGCTCCACATCGAAGATGGAAGAAAGCGAATTGATGGTTGTTTCATTCGATGTATTCTGTCGTTCTTCAAACGTATTGAACAGCAGATCCGAATTTCCATTCTGTATATCGCTGTCGTACACATAGTTTCCATCCTTATCGTATGGAGTCAGGTACGGATTGGCAATGCGGGCATAGAACATCGGATTTGTAAATCCGTCGGTAGACAGGTATGAACCATTCTTACGTCGGTTTACAAAAACAGATGTGCCGAATTTCAACATCCGGTTCACTTTATAATTAGCTTTCATTACCAGATTCAGACGGTCGGAAGATACATTCGGAATATTTCCCTGTTCTTTCGAGTACCCTAACGAAGTATAGTACGTAGCCTTTTCGTTACCGCCCGACAGACTCAGGTTATATTCCTGACTGAACGCGTCCTGCAACAGTATATCATTCCAGTCTGTATTAATCAGGCGTAAAGCATTGATTTCATTCTGAGCCTCCTTTGAGAGTGCATCCCAGCCGTCTTTCTTGAAAGCATCAATGGCATTGTAGCGGTTCAGGATGCGGTATATTTCTCCCTTTTCGGCGTTCATGGCATAATCACTTTTCATCAGTTGCAGTTCCAGATCGACCTTCTCAGACGCATTCAGCAAGTTCAGACGGTCGATATTCTGTTGAGGCGACCACGTGAGGCGCGTACTGAAGTTGATTTTTGTCTTTCCGGCCTTACCGTTTTTGGTGGTAATCACAATCACACCATTGGCCGCACGTGCACCATAAATAGCTGTTGCGGCAGCATCTTTCAGTACTGTGATATCAGCAATATCGGCAGGATTCAGTCCGGCGATGGAAGACTGCTGTACATCGTCGATATTCTTCAGCGACTCCAGACTCGGGATATCAGTACCTTCCAGTGGAATACCGTCGAGCACCCACAACGGGTCCTGTGTACCGTTTAGCGATGAAGTACCGCGGATACGAATCTTTACCGGAGATCCGGGAGCTCCAGAAGTCGAAACAGCCGAAAGACCTGCAATTTGTCCCGAAAGAGCCTGGTCGATACTTTTTACCGTACCGATACGTCCTTCCGAAATGTCAATCTTAGCAACGGCAGCTGTCAGCTTGCGACGCTCCACTGTCTGGTAACCGGTCACAACCACATCGTTCAGCATCGTCGACGAAGGCTGTAAGGCAACGTTATAATGAGTCTGTCCCGATTTCAGTTCAATCTGCTGTGTAGTGTAACCAATATAGCTTAATTGTAATTTCTTTACTCCGGAAGGAACGGTAATAGAGAAGTTTCCGTCGATATCGGTGACAACTCCCAAAGACATCAGGCTGCTTCCGGCTTTCTTCAAGTCGTCGGCAGAAACATACACAGACACACCTATCAGTGGCTGTTTGTCATCATCAGCAATTACGTTACCGGTAATCACCTTGTCGGCCGCCCATGCCGCACAAACGTGCACAAGGAGCAGCAAAGTCAATAATAAGGATTTCTTCATTGAAAAAAGATTGTTATTGATTTGGTAAAAAATAGTTTAGCATTTGTTTTTGTGCATCGGCACAGGGACGGTTTAATCCTTTAGTCCCAGTGCCGTATTGATACGCAGAATCATATCGTCATAATGATAGCGTGCTGCCGTATCCGATGTGTTGCGTCTTGACTCAAGCAACTTCTTGATGCGCAACAATTCACCTCGTTTGACAGAGATTGCATCCGATATACGGTTTACTTGTCCGCCGTAGAAACTCAGTTCACGTCTGGCTCCCATGCGTTCTGCCTGTTCAATAGCAAATTCATTGTGACTGCACCACGGTGTGTGATGGAACAGATACGGATTGCCACTGGTAGCAGTCAGCTGCTTGTTGATTTTTACACCTTCACTTTCGGCGGCAGCAGTAATCAGTGCGTCGAGGAATCCTTTCTGCAAGTTACGCTCCATCACATCGGGAGTACCTCCCTTGATGGTGGTCGCGAAAATGGAGTTGTGCATCTTGTCCATCATTTCCACTACGGTGAAAGCCTTTTTGCCATTCTTCAGTTCGTTTTCCAGCATACGCATCAGTCGGTCGTTCGAGAGCAGATCCCAGAAAATATATCCCTGCGTATTTTTCAGAATCTGGCTTGGCGCATATTCTATTACTCCCGTCGGGTTTTTACGCAACAGGAAGGTATAGTCGGAAATTTCCGTATCGAACAGCCAGCGCGGGTAGCAAAGAACTTCGTTCAGCAGAAAATCGAGTGATGCTTCCTGCTTTTCCTTCTCTACATAGGTATATGTCTTGACTCCATCGCCTACAGTCGTATTTTCTATGTAAATACCTCCGATGTTTGCCATTACATGATACAGATAGTTGTTCCACTGGGTAATCACCGCGTAATACAGGCGCGAAGCCTCCTCGTACGTCTGTCCTTTCTCTCCCGTAGTCGTCCACTTGATGATTTCAGGCACGATACGTTTCAAGTTGGCTATACCCAGTTCCGAAGAACGGACAGGATCGTCACCCAAATCTTCGTTCTGTGCTCTCGGATCGACAGCCGAACGCGGATCTTGTGCCTCGCTGTATTTATACAGACGTCCGTTATGCTTGTTCAGGAAATCGTATAACACATCTTTTTCAGCTTCCGGAGTAGGCAGACCATACCAGCGGTAACCATATTCGATGGCAAAAATATCATACGGACCGATGTGTGGCGATACAGCTGTAACTCCGTCGCCTGGCTGTGCCACATAGTTATAGCGGGCATAGTCCATAATAGACGATGCCGTAGAGTTCATCTTATCTGTAAAGCTTTTCGAACGGAGCGAATCAGTAGGGAAAGTCCACGATCCCATCATGTTGTGGCGCAACCCTAGCGAATGTCCTACCTCGTGACAGGCCACAAAACGGATCGCATCTCCCATCATTTCGTCCGGCAGTTTGGTTCCTCGTGCTTTCGGGTCAATAGCTCCGGTCTGGACGGTAATCCATTCCTGCACCATCGAGATAACATTATGCCACCACATGATGTCCGCTTCCAGAATCTCTCCCGAGCGCGGGTCGAGAATAGACGGACCCATCGCATTGGCTTTCGATGAAGCTGCATACGTCACTACCGAATAGTTGATGTCATCAGCATTCGCCGCTATGCTATCGGGCAGTTCCTTGGCAATAATTGCATTTTTAAATCCGGCACGCTCGAAAGCTACCTGCCAGTCTTCTATACCTTGCTTGATGTATTTTCGCCAGCGGTAAGGGGTAGAGTTTTCGATGTAGAACACAATCGGCTTTTCCGGTTCTACCAGTTCTCCGCGCAGATATGCCTCACGGTTTTCCGGCTTGGGTTCCAGTCGCCAGCGCGTAATGTATTTTTTCTCTTCTGTTTTCTGTTGGGAATCGCTGAAATAGAGCAAGTCCTTTGTGAAATATCCCACTTTCGGATCGTCCAGACGGCCCATCATCGGCTTCTCGGGCAGTAATACCAGTGAGGAGCTGACCTCTACGGTGACATTTACTGCCGACATACCTTCGCGTACTTTCGTGGTAAGTTCGGAAGTGGCTACGATGTTGTTAGGAAACGCCTTGATCGACATGATGCGTGACAAGTCCTTTACAGCAGATGTCCCCAGATTGATATTGTCGAAGACATTGTTGATGCTCGTTTCCGATCCGTCATAGATGTCGTTTATCTGGATGATTACTGAGGTTGAATCGGCATTGCATGCTTCCAGCTTGAAATCGGCAATGAGCGGAGAGATAAAGTTATCGCGCACCGAGCGGGTGATAGCATCGTTTTCGGGCGATTCCGGTAATGGACGGCTCTGGCGCACCCTGATTTTTTTCTCTTCCTTGTTCCATTCAAAACGTATCATCTGTGTTTCGTAGTTTGTACCACGGTTTACACCTGCGTCATTCAGTTCGAAGGGCACTCTTTGCAGCTTATTCACAACCAGCATGTCGCGCTGAAGCAATGACACGGGGATTTCGAAATAATATTTGCCATCCTGGGCATATACATTAAACATGCCACGAGAAACCAGGTTGCTCTCGGAGGCAATCTTTTCAAAATCGGTTTTACTGACTTCTTCAGTTGTTTCTTTTTTCTTGTTCTTCTTCCACGGGAAAACTTTAGCTTCTGTAGATGTATTGTAATAGCTTGCATTACCAGCCGACGCATAGACTGGAATGCATATCAAAGCTCCTGCTAAAGCACGTAATAGTAGGGGTTTGTTCTGTATCATACAATGGTTTCGTTTGAGGTTGTAATAAATTACAAAACTTCAAAATTAGTATAATTGTTCAGATATTTTTTATAATTGTCGCATATTTATTAATAATTAAGTATTATTTGTATTTTAATGTTCTCTTTTGCGGCTTTTACATAGCTGTATTTTATGTCGCGTGATTTAGGTTAAGCATTATTCGGATAGAGGTACTGAAGTGGGATAATTATAACTTGCGCTTGTTTGAGGAAAAAATTGCTGTAGTTTTACCAAATTCTTCTCGATGTTTTTTTTAAAATCGTACAATTTCCGAAATGTTTTGTACAAAAAATAAGAGGTTATTGCTGATTTGTTAATTGATTGATTTACTTTGTTTTATATAATTATAGAAGCTTCTTGTAATAAGCGCATGTATTCATGGGGAATTTATGGATTTTTTTGTCAAATTGTAATGCGCGTGATTAAATTCATTTTACAATAGACTCTGTAAAGTATATCTGTTTATCTGAATGACCGGTTTTATGTTTTTTCTGTATCAAAGGAATTTATTGGGATTTTGTTTATATTTGCAAATCTTGAAATTAAACATTACTTATGAAAACTAAACATTTATGCTGTGCTATGGCTTTAATCGGAAGTCTGGCGATGACAGAAATTTATGCACAACAAACGATTGTGGCTTGCAACGGGAAGACTTATAAACAGGGAGATACGCTTGTTGTCGGCAAGCCTGCTTCTTCGGGTTATTTATATATGCGGTCAGTTGACGGACAAGGAAGTTTGAGCCCTGTATACGAACGGGATATTGTCGGTTCAAAAATGATTATTACTTCTGTCCCTGAATATGATAAAAAGCTGTATGAATCTATGGGTATCTACGAACAGCCAGAAACGCCTCAGATTGTTATGGCTGAGGGAGAAGGAAAACATTTTTGTATTAGTCTGAATGGAGCCTTGACAAGTGGAAACATAATGTCCGATTATATGCCTTCGGCTGTTGAAGGAGCTGTAGATTTGACTCCGTCGATTTTATATGTGTATGCTTTGAAACTTTATCAGACAGCCGTAGACGAAAAGGTTATAGATAGATATGCGTCATTGTGTGTTCCTGAGGAATTTGAACAAGCATCTGCAGATCCGTTCGCTTTAGAAGAAATACGTAAGACCTATCAGGCAAAGCTTCTTCAGGAATTAGAAAAAGCTGATTTTTCGAAGGTATTCCGTTTGAAATGTTTGTCAGAACTTCAGCAATATGATATGAATAAAGGGTGTTTTCCTTTGTCTGGATTTTCTTGTGCTGACGTAAAAACTAAGCAACAGAAGGATTTAAGTAAACTTGGCTATTGTTTATGGGAAGAATGTGCTTTCCATTTTACTAATACTTCTTATTTTACTTCCCTTCCTGTAGATAAAGCACGTGCCAAAGGTTTTTACGATATGAGAAAATATGCTCGTGTTCCTGCTTACGACAAGCCTGTAGCTACCTTATATGTGTATGTTAAGTTTAAGAAGGAGCCTGTAAAACTTCCAGAACAGAAAATAATGGTTTATTCAAAGGGACAGAATTTTGATTTTAGCTGGTCAACTTTAAATAAGGCTTATGGCAAGAAGGCATTGAATATGGATATTGTTCGAATAGATGGATATAATGATTTACTTCCTTATGTGAATGGAGAAGTGACATATAATTACTTAGGCAGTGTCGCTTTATAACAGAATGGAGCTGTATTGCGAGTTACATACGATACAGCTCCATTTTTCATAGAACAATAATTATTTATTAGGCGAATCCCATTTGTATGTCTGATTGCAAGTAATGTTCAGTGTCTGATTGCCGCTTTGTATACGGAAATCACCCTGTTCAAGGATCCATTTACCGTCAGCTCCAACAAAAGCAAGATCACTGGCTTTGATAGTTAAAGTAACGGTTTGTGTTTCGCCTGGTTGTAATTCCACTTTTTTGAAAGCACGCAGTCTGCGGTTTTCGGGAACGAGAGAAGCAACCAGATCGCTGCTGAACAGCATTACAGCTTCCTTTCCTACGAGCTTTCCGGTATTGGTTACATCTACAGAGAACTGAAGTTCGTCGGTTGCTGTAAATGAAGGATGATTCACGCGCAAGTTGCTATATTCAAATGTGGTGTAGCTCAATCCGTAACCGAATGGCCATTGTACAGAGATAACTGCATCATAGTCGTAAGCTCCTTCCATCTTATCCATTTCTTCGCTTACCCGATAGTCGTATGTAGTAAGTGCTGCCTGATGGCGTGGATAAGTGTACGGCATCTTGGCACTCGGATTAGCGTCACCTGCCAGAATATTTGCCAGTGCATCTGCTCCGTAGTTACCCGGCAACAGAATATTGATAATTCCGCTGGCAAGAGGTTCCAGATCGTTTATCAGACGAGGTCTGCCTTCGTTCAGTATCAGAATAATAGGCTTTCCAGTGGTAGCAAGTGCCTTTACAAGTTCACGCTGGCTGGGTGAGATAGCCAGGTCGGAAAGATTACCCGGAGTTTCGCAGTAAGAGTTCTCACCGATGCAGGCGATGATGATATCTACATTCTTTGCGGCAGCTACAGCTTTTTCTATTTCCGGTTCATTCTCTTCTGTATAAGCACCTTCCGGTTTGTAAGTTACACCTTGTTCCAGTGTTACATATTCGCTTCCGAACTTGTTGCATAGGGCTTCGTAGATGGTATTATACTTATCGGCAAATCTGTCGGCAAGGTGTCCTTGCCATGAGTAACTCCATCCACCATTCAGACAGCGCATAGAGTTGGCATTCGGACCGGTAACCAGCAGTTTCTTGCCTTTAGCCAACGGGAGAATATTATTTTGGTTTTTCAACAGAATTTCTGATTCTTCGGCTGCACGGAGAGCCAGTTCTGCATGTTCTTTACTGCCAAACAATGGATATTCTTGGGTTGGAGTATTGGGTTGCTCGAAGAGTCCAAGACGATACTTCAGACGGAGGACACGACGTACGGCATCGTCTATGCGACTCATCGGCACTTTATTTTCTTCAACCAGTTCTTTCAGCAATGTACAGAAGTTCAGATCGTATGGTTCCATGGCCATATCTATACCGGCATTGATAGCTATCTGGATGGCTTCTTTTTTATTGGCAGCAATGCGTTCGCGGGTGTACAGGTTGTTGATGTCGGCCCAGTCAGTAATCAGCATTCCGTCCCATCCGAGATCCTCTTTCAGCCATTTGGTAAGCAGTTCATAATTAGAGTGTACGGGAACTCCATTGATGGAACCGCTGTTTACCATGATAGTCAGAGCGCCTGCTTCTACACATTCTTTGAAGGGAGCGAAGCATTTTTCACGTAATTCCGATACGGGTATGTATGCAGGGGTACGGTCTTTTCCTGTACGCGGCAGGCTGTATCCCATGTAGTGTTTGACTGATGTGGCAATGCGGTCGGCAGGTATATGGTTGGGATCATCACCCTGAAATCCGCGGACTGCTGTGCTTCCCATGATGGAATTTACCAGACAGTCTTCACCATAATTTTCCCATACGCGCGACCAGCGTGGATCACGTGCCATGTCTACAGTAGGAGAGTAAGTCCACGGGCAGTTGCTGGCACGTGTTTCGTATGCTGTTACACGTGCGGCCTCGTATGCCAGGTCGGGATTGAACGAAGCACCCAGATTGATGTTCTGAGGGAAGAGGGTACCATCCAGTGTATAGGTTGTCCCATGGTTTTGGTCCAACCCGTAGATACATGGGATTCCTATTTCTTTCATCGACATAGACTGGATTGTTCCGATAATTTCCTGCCATTTGTCTTTATCTTGTGCCACCGGCCCCGGAGCGTTCAGGAATGAACCTACTTTATATTCTGCAATGGCCTTGCGCAGTTTAGCTTCGTCAAGCTGGAATTCTCCATCGACAAAACCTCCCAATACATCAATGGCAAGTTCGGTCATTTGTCCGATTTTCTCTTCCAGAGTCATTTTCGAAAGAGTGGCTTCCACCTGTTGCTCTAATTTTGCGTCTTTGGCAATTGCTGTTGCTGGAGCTGCCTGTATGGAACAGGCAGCTATTGTGAAAGCAAATAAACTTGATGTTATTTTCTTGTGTATCATATAATGTGTGTTTTTTGAGAATGATTTATTGTACGCTTATTCTGTCTACATAATATCCGTGGCCAATGCAGAGGAAACCGTCTTCTGTCTGAATCTTGTCCAGTACTTCCTGAGTTAATTGAATTTGTTTTACTCCGTCTTCTTGGAATTCGATGACGGCAGTACCGGGCAGATCGTTCCACCAGCCTGTTGTGGTGCGCAACTGGTGATATTCGTCGGCAGAGTTTACTGAATAGTATATGCTTAATACGGCTCCTGCTTTTATGCTGGCGAATACATCCTTTCCGATCAGGTTGAAAGTCTTGTTCGGATTGTCATCGGGTAAATCCCATGATACATAGTGATGACCTTCCCATAAAACTCTTTCTGAAGATACAACTACTGTCTGTTCTGTGATGTTCCCCGCAGTGGTATAGAACATGACTTCTTTTCCTGATGTGGTTCTTCCGGTAAGTGTGTATTCACCATCTTCCAGTGAAGGACAGGTAAAGGCTATCTCGGTTTCCGACTGACGGATAAAGCTGGAAATAGTCTGTCCGCCGAAAGTGAACGATTCTATCTGATTGAGATTGATACCTGTCATTACCCATTCGCTGTTTGCTGTAGTACGTTCTGAGCCAGCTGTGATGAGTGCGTCACTGGTAACGGTTACTTTGTTTCCTCCGTATTCATTGCCACCGTTATCTACAAGAATAATCCGATAGGTTCCGTCTGCCAGTCCTTCCGGAACGGCATATTCGATGTAGCTGTTTTCTCCGTTTTCTGTGTAAGCGATATCGGTTGCTGTTTTTCCGCCGATAACGATGCTATTTACTTTATCAAGGTTGTTGCCGTAAAGTTGTGCTTTTGCTCCAGTAGTAATGATGCGTTCGAAGCCGATTTCGGTAGCCCAGGGATCATCTGCCAAAGGATTGACCTGAATGAGTCCTTCACGGTAAGTCGATTTGCCGATGCTGGTTGTAGCGGTCACTTTCAAATGATAAGTTCCTGCTTTCAGAGCGAGGTCAATTTCTTTTCCTGTCTGTATTTCTTCTCCGTCAATAAACCATGTAACGGTTGTATAATCGGCAGGAGTCACAGTCAGTGTCATCGAGAAGTTGGCATCACGGCTGATATTTGAAACTACCGGCAGTTCACCGTTTACTCGGTCGGGAAATAAAGGGTCAAGGATTCGGGGATCGTCATTTTCTGTTGCTGTAGAAAATGGAGTTTCTTCCGTGCAGGCGATGAGTCCGAAGCTCATTGCAAGCATGATTAATAGTATGTGGTATATCTTTTTCATATCTGAATTTAATTAAAGAATGATTGTTATTTTGTTGCATCTTTGTCCCACCATACCGGAGTGTACCAGTTGTCTGTTCCTCCCATGCGGTTTAGAGCTTCTTCGTAACTTACTTTATTGTAAGATGATTCCAGAACCGGGTAGCAAAGACGTACTGGAATTTCAGTACCGCCGGTCAGATATTGTCCGAAACCGTATTCAGCAGGTGATTTCAATTTCGGATAACCAGAACGGCGTATGTTTGCCCAACATTCAGCCGGATTGGTGAAGTGGAGAATCCAGGCCTGTGTATTGATGGCTTCTTTTTTCTGTTCGTCAGTATGTCCGATTCCGTTTTGATTTATATATTCTTCGAATGTTTCATCCGAAACCTGGTCGCATCCATAGCTTTCTGTCAGGAAATCGATAGCTGCACGTACTCCTGTTCTGTACAGTTCGTCTATAGACTTACTTCCTGTATTCCATCCTTTGAGAGAAGCTTCGGCCAATAGAAATTCAACTTCTGCGTATGTCATGACTACGCCGGGGTTTGTACTTTTCAGAAAGTTGTTAGCCAGTTTAGGTTCTGTTTCACGAGCTACTGTTGTGCTTATGGAAGGATTGGTTTCTGCAAGCTCCTTCAAAATATCGCTGTCATATCCACTAGGCCACGGATCATAGCTGAATGCTCCCGGTTCGCATGGCTGGAAAGCGATACCTTTTTCCAGCATTTCGTTTGTCAGATCGATGCGGTTATCGGGGCTGGTAGAACTCATCAGGCCATCGTAATAGCAGCGTCCGATCATAAACGTACGAGGATCACCTGTGTTATACAACTGATTGAAGAGAGTAGAACATAGATAGCTTGGGTTATTGGCCGGATCGTTACCGAACAACAGTTGTGACAAGGCATTTCCACGGTAGTCTGTATAGGCTTCCTGTCCGAAACTGAATGATTTTTCCATGTATTGGATAAGTGCATTGTCATCATTGCTTTGGAAGATGCCGCCTTCGTCTTGCAGGGCTGCCTCAAACTCTTCCTGAGCTTTTTGAGGAGCGACATTGGAGATACGCATGGCAAATCTCATTCTCAATGAATTGGCAAGCTTTTTCCATTTGCTTACGTCGCCGTTGAAAATAACATCACTTGTAATTTTGTCTTTGCTGGCATCCATGTTGTTGCCGGCAGTTTTGAGTTCTGTGAAAAAATCGTTGTAGATTTCTTCTTGTGTATCGTAACGTGGGTTGAATTTCTCTTCCAGAAAGCCTTTGCCTGCTTCACTGCAAGGTACATCTCCATGAATATCTGTAATGACTGACATAAGGTATACTCTGTAGATACGTACTGCCGAATTGATATTTACTTTTTCAGCATTATCGGCTGTACGATATTGAGCATCTGTCAGGTTTTTGATAGCAGTTGTATAAAACGTAGTCCAGATACGTCCCATTTCATTATTGTCGACAGTATGTCTGCCTCCATAGTTCGTTGTATTCCAGCATCCCATAAGTTGTTGGTTGAATGCATACAGGTAGTTCCTGTAGATTTCTACCATTCCTAAGTTGCCATAAGTCTGTAGCTGGGCTGTGGTAAGCTGTGCATTCGGATCGATAGTTGAGGCTTTCGACGGATCTGTATTCATATTCTCCATATACTCATCGCTACATGCTGTAAAGAATATGGTGAATGCCGCCAATATCAGGGTAAAATATGATTTATAGTTTTTCATTGTATTTCTTCTTTAATATATTACGTAATGAACTATCTTTAGAATTTGAGATTGACATTGAATCCGTAACTTCTGCGTGATGGGAGTGAACCATATTCCAATCCCATACCGGTTGTATTGTTATAGTTTGAATCCGGATCAATGTTTGGAATATTCTTCCATACGATAAACGGATTACGTGCAACGAATGAAACTGTGAGTCCTTTTACTACGTTTTTCAGCCATGACTGAGGTACTCTGTAGCTTAAGGTGATTTCACGGCATTTGATGTATGAATTGTCGTAGATAAACATTGACGGAGCATTTCGGCAGACACTCATCCAGTAATCTTCCGGGTTAATGTAAATATCATTCGGACGATAAGTTCCGTCACCGTTATCAATTACACCCGGAGCAATGAAACCACCGGTAGGAGTCCAGTCGGGAGAACCTTTGGCAATACCTGCGGCCTGGCGTTGTTCTTCCGAGCGATACCATTCTTCACGGCCTGCGAGTGTTTCTTTACTTTTACCAGATTCATAAGAAGCACGGGCAGACATAGAATAGAGGTCAGCTCCGACTTTGATATCGAAAAGAGCAGAGAGAGATAAGTTTTTATAAGTAAGCGTTGTTCCAAGACCTCCGGTCCAGTCCCAGGAAGCATTACCCAGTACATGATTGCTCTTGTCGTACTGTGGAAGTCCGGTCTGCGGGTCTATAAGAATATCTCCGTTTTCATTGCGTTTGAAGTCCGGTCCTACGATGGCTCCGAAGTTCTCGCCGACTTTTGCTGCAACTTGTACATCCAACCATGCTGCTTTTTCAAGTTCGAACATGTCCATGCCATCTACCAGTTTCTTTACTTTATTGCTGTTCTTTGAAAAGTTCAGGTTCAAATCCCAGGAGAAATCCTTAAGTTCTATCGGACGTGTGTTAAGTGCGATTTCGATACCTTTATTTTCAATTTCACCAGCGTTGATCAGGCGGTAGTTATAACCGGAAGTCCATGAACTGGCCATACCCATAATCTGATTCTTACTGTTTTGAGTGTAGTAAGTAAAATCGAGTCCGATACGGTTCTTCAGGAACTTCATCTCCAGGCCAAGTTCGAAAGAGTTGGTCTTAGTCGGTTTCAAGTTTTTATTAGGCATTGTCGAATTGTTGATGTATCCGATGGTATAGCCCGGGTAGGTGAATTTCGATTTGCTGTAAACTAGTCCCAACTGATAAGGGTCGGTGTCGCTACCTACTTGTGCCCATGATAAACGGAACTTTCCGTAAGGCATCAGGTCACTTTGTTTTAGTAATTCCGAGAATACAAAACTTCCGGAGAATGACGGATAAACATATACATTGTTTCCGATAGGCAGGGTAGACGACTGGTCGCCGCGTAAAGTTGCATCGAGATAAACCAAATGTTTCCATCCTACGTTTACTGCACCATAAACCGAATTGATTTGTTTACGGTAACTGTTCTGTTCCAAGCTGGTTTCATTGAAGCTCATCAGGGCTACTACATCACGAATCTGCATATCCTGGGCAGTAGTGACGGTAGTCTGATTATTGACCTTGTAAACGTTTCCTCCCAATGTTGCATTGAAATCGAAATCTCCCCACGTATTGTTATAGAGGGCAAGTAGTTCGAAGTTGTACATGCGGTTACGGAAATTACTGTTCTGCAAATAACCGGCTTCGTATCCCGGGGTAGTAGGAGCTTTGAAATCTTCGAATATGAAGTAGTTCAGTTCTGCACCGATTGTACCTTGCAGTTTCAGGTGTTTGTTAATGTTCCAGATTGCTTTTCCATTGAAACGGAACTGGTCTTTCTTCGAATTGTTGGAGTTTTTGTAAACGTCCCAGTAAGGATTTACGTTGTATGGGTCCATACCATTCCAGTTGGAATATTCACCGTTTTCATCCTGATAGTTTTTCAGCCATTCCTGATCGTAGGTTGTTGCCAGAGTCATCAGGTTCTTTCCGATGTTCGATTTGCTGTCACCCAGTGCCGGGCGATTTTTTACAGCTTCGCGAGTATAGTTGGCACTGAAGTCAACATCTACCTTTCCCAGACTGGTGTTGGTACGCAGGTTGAAAATGTCACGGCTCATGTTCGACTGAGGAACAATATCTTTGTTTCTCATATCGGTATAGGTGAAACGTACACCTGTATGTCCGCTGTTGGCACTGATGATAGCTGTATTGGTAGCTGTCAGACCTGTTTGGAAGAATCCGGAAGTATTGTCTGGAATGATGAGATAAGGACGTGCTACACCGTCAAAATATGTCAGCATATTACTGCCGTCAGCTTTTGGTCCCCAGCTTTTGTTCGTATTTGAAATGGCATCGATGCTGTATGTTCCGTTGCTTCCCATACCATATACCTGCTGTATATCGTTCCATTTAGCCAACTGAGTATCGAAGGTGAGTGTACCATTATATTCTACACTGAATTTCTCTTTTCCATTGGCTTTTTTGGTTGTAATGAGGATAACTCCATGACTGGCACGGCTACCGTAAAGAGCAGATGCAGCAGGACCTTTCAATACAGACATGTTTTCGATATCATCGGGATTGATACTGGAAATTCCGTCACCTAAATCGAAACCTCCTGAAGTACCTGCACTACCATAGTTGGTATTATCAAGAGGCACACCGTCGATGACATACAACGGCTGGTTGTTTCCTGTCATTTCTGTACTACCACGCAAAATAACTCGTGTTGATCCGGAAGGACCTCCGGCTGTCTGGCTGACTACAAGTCCCGGAACGCGACCTGCCATCGAGTTGATTACATTTGTTTCCTTGGCTTTTGTAAGCGATTCGCCTTTTACCTCATCAACTCCGTAGCCCAATGCCTTACGTTCTCTTTTGATACCTAATGCAGTTACTACTACTTCATTCAATACCTTACTGTCTTCAGCCATGACAATATTCAATGGCTTTTTACTTGCTTCTATTTCTATCGTTTTGTAGCCAATGTAACTGATAACCAGTGTTGCACCTGGAGCTACGTTTAATGTAAACTTTCCATCTAAGTCGGTGATGGTTCCGTTGGTAGTATTTCCTTTTTCTATAACTGATGCTCCGATAACGGGACCGGTAGCATCGGTTACAGTTCCGGTTACAGTGTGGGTCTGTTGCTCAACAGCAGAATGAACTGGTTGGGTAATTGCTTTCATCGGTGAAATTCCACCTATAAAACAAAGTGAGAGTGTGCCACATAATAGTGTGTACCTGCAATTTTTTGTTTTCATAGATTTGTTTGTATTAAGATTAATAAACTTTTATCCAGTCGATATACATGTTTACCTTCTCTCCGTCTTTCAATGCAGTGATGGCATTGACATCTGTGATACCGGTAAAACTTCCACCTACAGCCAGATTGAACAGGATGTAGAAGTTATGGTGAAAATATTCATAACGTCCGCTGACTTTGCTGATGTCGAAAGTGTAAAACTTGGTTCCGTCTATGCTTACAGTCAGACTGTTTTCATTCCATTCCAGCAAGTAGGTATGATATTTCCCATCTTGCAGACTCTGTGAAACATTATCGGCATGATATTCCTGACGATGTCCGCTTTCGTAGTCGGTTCCATAGTGGATGGCTGTGTTGAGATAGGTTTCAGACGTACCGTTGATTATACCGTTTTCCTGTCCCATTTCCATAATATCGATTTCTCCACACTGAGGCCAAGGCATATTATTGTCGCCCATCATCCAAAATGCAGGCCATAGACCATTTGCTGTTTGGGGAAGTTTGATGCTTGCTTCTATCTTGCCATATTGAAAACTTTTTTTGCCTTGACTGTTTACTCTTCCGGAATAGATTTTGTCTCCTTTCCGTTCTGCCGTTAAAATAAGAACAGATCGTCCTTCATCTGTTCCGGTCGATACATGTGCTGCATCATATATTTGCAGTTCTTGATTTACCCATCCGGCTTCGTGTTCTTCTTTGGTCCATACATTGCTGTCGAATGTTTCGAAGTCATCTTTAAATACAACTTTTTCCTGAGATTCTTCCTGCGGATTCATGTTTACTTCATCGGATGAGCAGGACTGATACATTGAGCACATTGCCAGTGCCAGTAGAATTTTTACTTTTTTCATATTACAGATATTTATGGGTTAAGATCATTATCGGTTCGTAGGGAGCCCGGTTGTAGCTGCGGTGACTAATACGCCGTGTGGCTGTTGAGCTCTGTGCAAAAGTGGGGATTGTATGCAAATAAGATGGTCAGATAGCTGACATATAAGGTTTGATTGCTGACATTTCTACTGGAAGTGATAGTTTTATGACTATCTGAAACAGCTTTATGCCGGTGAAAAGAGTCGTTTTTGAGAGAAGAAGGCATAAAAAAAGCCGGTAAACTGTTTTTTTACCGACTTTCTTATGTAAGACTAAATGAATTTCTTATTGCTTGTCTGATGATGAGGCTGAACTGTCCTGCTCATATTTGCTGGGCTGAATGCCAAATTGTTTTTTGAATAGCATGCTGAAATATTTTACATTTATAAATCCTGTATCAGTAGCTACTTCTGTCACGTTTTTGCCTTGCTTCAGCAGTTCGGCTGCTTGTTGTAATCGGATGATACGGATAAACTCTTGCGGAGCTTTTCCTGTCAGCGATTTGAGCCGGCTGTAAAAAAGAGTACGGCTCATAGCCATTTCCTGACACAGACTGTTGATATTGAATTCTGCATTGCTGATATTCTCAATGACCAGTTGAGTAGCACGTATCACAAATGCATGGTCACTTTCGGAAAGTGCCGGCTGGTTATCAATGGTGTCATCACTTTGTTGAGCTGGCTGGTCAGGAGTTGATGTGGTATTGTTTCTGCCATTTTCTACCTCTTTGAGAGCTTGTCGCATGAAGAAATCTCGCTGACGATTTCTGTTTTCTATGAATCCGCGTACCTTTAACTTTAGTATTTCTGTACTAAAAGGTTTGGGGATATAATCGTCTGCGCCTTTTTTCAATCCTTCTACTACGGCATCATAATTGGTTTTGGCAGTGAGCAAGATAAAAGGTATACCGGCTGTATCCGGATTTTCTTTTACCATTTGACATAATTCGTCCCCCTGAATACCCGGCATCATTACATCCGATAAGATCAGATCGGGATATTCATTCGACAGATAATCGAGAGCTTCTTTCCCATTTGCGACATCAATGACACGGTAATAGTGTTCAAAGATCTTGCGTAGATAGTAGCGCAATTCTTCATGATCTTCTACTATCAGCAACGTATCTTTACCTTCCAGTTTCTCTTCAACCTCTTTCTTCTCTGGTGAAGAATATGTAGAATTTTCGTTTTGTTGTGAAGGTGATGATAGGTGTGAAGTAGCCTGAAGTGTTTGTGATACGGCAGCTGTATTATGAGCTTTCTGTAATGTAACAGAGAATGTTGTACCTTTGTTTACTTCTGATTCATAAGATACTTTTCCATGTAGCATCTTTACAATACGCTGTACCTGCAACAAACCGAATCCTGTGCCAGACTCGTGTGATTCTCTGGCATTTTCAGCCCGGTATACACTGTTAAATAAGTGTTTTCTGGCTTTGGAGGGTATACCGATGCCATTGTCTTTTACTTCGATGATAACTTTTTGCTTATTATATCGCAGACTTATTTCTATATTTCCGTGTGATGGAGTGTACTTGCATGCATTGGAGAGTAAATTGTCGAGTAACATTTCCATTAGATGTCTGTCTGCCATGGCATATACATCCTGATCTGGTAATGAAATATGCAAATGCAACTGTTTTTTGTCGCATAGTGCCTGGAAGCTTGCACATTCTTCAACAAGCAGTTCACTCAGGTTTACAGGTTCCAGTGTGATAGACTTCTTGTGTGTATCTACTTTCTCAAACTCCAGCAGTTGTGTGATGAGAGTGTGAAGCTTGCGCGTGTTGTTACGTGCCATATCCAGCAGCTGATGTGCCTCGACAGATAGTTCCTGTTGTTTTCCTAAATCTTCCAGTGGGGCCATAATCAGTGTAACCGGAGTTCTGATGTCGTGAGCCGTATCTATGAAGAATTTGATTTTGTCTTCATCATATTGCTTCTGAAGCTGGTTGCTCTTGAAGCGGAGGATAAAGTAAAAAATACCTCCTACCAGACAGATATATACTATCCATGCATACCATGAGTTCCACCAGGGCTGTGCGATTCGTATGGGTAGTGTCTGCTCGGATATAATTTCTCCATTACTTTTTCTCAAGCTGCGTACTTTGAGTGTATATGTTCCGGGAGATACATTGGTATATCGTACAGATCCGTTTGAAGATAGATTACTCCATGACTTTTCGTATCCGTCTAAAATATACTGATAAGCAATGTCGTGCTGGAACCGATAGTTTATAGATTCGAAAGTAACGACAAACGAATTGTGGCTGTATCCCAGATGGACGTCCTTATCGACTAGCATCTGATAGATGCAGGGATGTAGCTGTCTGGCTTCATGCGGATTGAGATATTCAACTCGTAAATCGGTAAATCGCAGTGGAGCTTGATAATCTACCATCATTACTGCGTCGGGAGAAATAAATACAGCTCCGTTAGTGCTTCCGTATGCAAATCTTCCATCAGATAACTGGGTATACGATGATTTATTATATACTTTGTCTATGTCATAGATATAATTCAAATTTGATACCTGGAAGTCTTTAACAATAGCCAGTCCTTTTCCTGTACTTGCCCATATACCTCCCTGGGAATCCCGTTGCAGACTGTATACGTCGTCAGACAACATACCTTCGTGGGTAGTAAATGTTTTCAGCTCGTGAGTATTCATGTTGTATAAACTCAGTCCTCCTCCTTCTGTACCTAACCATACCGTTCCGTCATCATTAAAAAGCATGGAAATGATGTAAGCACTGGCATTTTGCTCATTGAGATCTTGAGTGGTAGCATATGGTTTGACTGTTCCACTCTGTTTGTCTATTATGCAGAAGCCGTTTACTGTGGCTACTGCTATCTGATGATGGTTTATAGCCATAATGGAGTGTATCCAGTTTACATCAAATACCTGTTTACGTTGTCTTGATTTGTCCCATTTAACCAGTCCGCCATCAAGTCCCCCAATCCACAAGTCGCCGTCATAATCTTCGGTGATCGAGAATATGTAGTTGGTAGTCAGTTCTCCTTTTCCTTCTGTGAGGTGTGTGGTTGTTTTTCCGGACTTATCTATTTGATACACACCGTCTCCGTAGGTTCCGGCCCATATATTGCTGTCTTTACCTTTGCACAACGTTACGGTAACGGTTGATTTCAGTATATGTTTCCAGATGCCGGAGGGAGTTAAAATACTGATTCCGTCGTCAGTGGCAAACCATATATCACCGTTGGTATTTTCTTCGATATCATTGACATTATCGTTTGCCAGCGATTGTGGATTACCTCTTTCATGGTTGAGGATAGTTATAGGATATTTCAGGTAGATAGCAACAGATACTCCTCCCGTATAACTTCCTATCCAGATATTTCCCTGATGATCGCGGGTTACGGCATAAACTCCATTTCCTTGCAGGTAGATATCGCTGTTATCTTCTGTATTGATAAAAAGATTACTTCTTTTAGTTTCCAGATTGACTGTATGTACACCTCCTCCATCTATTCCGATCAGTAGGGTATGGTCGTCGTAGGCTGTGATGGCCCGGATGGGACTGGAAAAGCAGGAGTTCTGTTTTTCGATGTGTTCTACTATGCCAGTTGTCGGATCCAGTGTCCATAGTCCATTATTGAATGTTCCGATCCAAAGCTGTTTATGTGCGCTATCATAAAAAAGAGTTTGTACGTTTTTGTTCTCTGTGAGAACTTTGGTGTGCCGAGGATTTGAACATGATATATATAACACTCCGTTGGATGTTCCTGTAAATAGAGAATCTCCTACACAGATAATGTCATTGATGTACTTATTCGGAATAATCTGTGAAACAGCTTCATCGGGAGCTTTTTTGTATAATCCTTTACTTAACCCCAGCCATAATGTTCCGTTTGGGTCCATACAGAGCTTATTCAGGATAATTTCTCCCTTGATAGATTCGCCTAAATATAATTCTTGTTCGAAACTGTCTGTATCAGGCCGGTATCGATAGATTCTGCCAGTGTGATCGTATGCCCATAATCCGTACTTTTCGTGATACAGTAAGCGGATTCTGCGTCCAGCCATATCACCATAATAGAAGTTTCCCTCTAAGGTATAGTTTTTTACCATCTGGCCATTGTATCGGTCTATACCTGCTTTTGTTGCAATCCACATTGCATGATGGTTGTCTTCTACGATTGAAAACACTCGTTGGCTGCTAAGTCCTTCTACGTGACCGATATGTCTGATGTTGAACATCTTGTTTGTCAATTCAGCCTGAGCAGTAGTACTTATAGCCCATACAAGGAGAATAATGATATATTTCAGTAAGATTTTCATGCGGTAAAGTTTATCAAAGACATGAGGTCGTTTTTCATAAGTATGATATACTGATTTTGTTGGTGATTCAAGGATTATTGTAAAAATAGCTGTATGCAAAATCATTTGTCATATATTGCAAAAATAATTAAACTAAATCAAATATGAAAAACGCATGTGAATATAACTTTTCTATTTTGCTGTATAGTTACTTTTGTCGGTCTTTCATGATTTCTTCTGCATGATCAAGTGCCCAATCGGTTAACATTTTCAATATTGGCATTAAACTTTCACCTCGTTGAGTCAACTTATATTCCACGCGAGGGGGAACTTCCGGATAAACGGTGCGTTTTATCAGTCCGTCTGTTTCTAAAGAGCGTAATGTAACAGTTAGCATTCGTTGTGAGATCTCTCCGATACTTTTCTGTATGTCATTGAACCGCATAGCTCCGTTGGTATGAAGGGTTGTTAAAACCAGCATTGCCCATTTGGTACTGATGCGTGCGATGATATCTCGAATAGGACATATACCTGAATGATGAAAGTTTTGCATATATTAACAGTTAGTAAATGTTTGTTTTATAATAATACTTACACTGGTGTAAGTGACTGACATTGATGTGCCTTCTTGTATTATCCGGTTGAGGCCCATACATTTGCAACACAAAAGTAATAAAGTTACTAATAATAACTAATGTATAATTTAAAAAACTAGAATTATGGCAAAGCGTATTGCAGTATTAGCCGTCAATCCGGTAAATGGATTGGGGCTGTTTCAGTACTTGGAAAGTTTTTACGAAAATCAGATTATCTACCGTGTGTATGCAGTTGCGGAAACTACTGATATGCGTACTAATTCAGGTATTCGATTTTATGCGGATGATGTAATAGAGAATCTGAAAGGGCATGCTCATGAGTATGATGCATTGGTATTCTCATGTGGAGATGCCGTCCCTGTTTTTAAAGAACATGCTTCTGTAAGCATTCTATTTTCCGCCACGACAATTTTATCGGCTGTTTTTCAGCCGATAAAATAAAAATGTCCGCAAGAAAATAGTTTTGTTTTAACATTCCG
>ENA-UEQX01000057-UEQX01000057.1-human-gut-metagenome-genome-assembly--contig:-NODE-57-length-74804-cov-26.447014_pt1 | contig 74804 bp, 64 predicted proteins | sample MGYA00242952_ERZ507952 | MGnify/ENA primary metagenome ERZ507952 (study PRJEB26167, sample SAMN06115425) | human gut metagenome | host: Homo sapiens | place: China:Sichuan | collected 2015-04-07... | reverse complement strand
GAAACCATCGGGTATTAATCTTTCTTTCGAAAGGCTATCCCCGAGTAAAGGGCAGGTTGGATACGCGTTACTCACCCGTGCGCCGGTCGCCATCAATTGAAGCAAGCTTCAATCATGCTGCCCCTCGACTTGCATGTGTTAGGCCTGTAGCTAGCGTTCATCCTGAGCCAGGATCAAACTCTTCATTGTAAAATATCTTTTTATAATAAATTCTGTTTATCCACGGCTCCGAATCTTTATTCGTTTTCCTTGACGGTTCGTATTTTTTACCCTGACAATCTAATGAAAGACTGTCAGCTCTTGTACTACGTTTATCTGTCTATGTAAATCTTTCAAAGAACTCTTTCTTCATTTCGCTTCCGAGTCACTCGCGCCGCTCATCGTGAGGAGCGTTTGTTTCTCGTTTGCGGTTGCAAAGGTAGATACTTTTTTCTTTCCCACCAAATATTTTCCAAAGAAATTTTCAAATAAAAATCGAGAAAAGGACTGAAAAACGGTTTTAAACCACTGATAACACATTTGAAAATCAGGCTGTTAAAACTAAAAATCAAGCCAACAAAAAAAATGAATAAAAATTCAATTCTTTTTCAAGGGGAGCTCCTTTTTTTCGAAAATCTGGGTCTATAACAGATATTCCAGCTAACGCATCCCGCCTTACAAGACAGGCGAATTTCCATCATCAAAATCCAGTATTCTCCAAAATGCAAGTTTCATTTATCCGAAGAAAAGGGGCAGCCAACAGCACCGTTCATTCCCAAAGGCACCAATCAGAAGCGACAAAATCAAAAAGATAGAGGCTACACCAAACTCCTTTCTTAAGATACGGACTTAAATTTTAAACCATAAATACCCCGAATATCGACAAGAGCGTGTGTCAAGATAAAGATGACCGCTCCCCAAAGTTACTGTCTGCAATTATAACCCTTTAAAAAGAGGAATATCAAAACGATTAAAAGCCAATATAAACCCTTTCTAAGAAAATAATCCAGAAAGTCTTCAGCACATTGCGCTCTGAAAGACTCAATCATTCAAGGTTCTCTAGTTTCAAATGCTAGGTTCATCTTTTCAAAGACAGTGTTTCACCACCTTCGCTTCAACCATCTGCATCTTTTCAGAACGCCCGCTTCATCTTGTCGTACTCTCTACTCTCATATATAAGTATGGACAACAAATAAAAAACTCATCTTTTCTAAGAATATATTTCGAAACACCGGAAAAAACGGCTCCGTCCCCCCCCAAAAAAAATGATTGAGATCATTTTTTCAGTTCATCCCAATGCTTTTTTCAAATCATCAGGATGATTTGAAAAAAGATTTCGGGCGAAGTCTAGAGCTGGGAAAATAGCCCCTTACAAACGACACATCGCAATGGAACGTAGTTCGTCAAGGCATATTCTCTGTTTTGCAAAATTCCCATTGAAAATTCCCCATCATCCCCACAACCGAAGATTTTCCGAAAACACTCCCGCCCACTCCAGACTCAATACCATTTTTTACGCTTGAAATACCAAAAGACCACCAAAGCGATGACAACCATCAGTCCCCAGGCTCCGGCATAGCCATATTTCCAGTCCAGCTCGGGCATTACCCGAAAATTCATGCCCCAGATTCCGGCAAAAAAGGTCAACGGAATAAATAAGGTAGAAACCACGGTGAGCTGTTTCATGATGCTGTTCATGCGCTGGTCGTTGTTTGAAAGATACAAATCGACCAACGCGGAGATCATTTCGCGGCAGGTGTCGAGCGACTGGAAGACCGACTTCAGATGATCATTGACATCCTGAAAGAAAGGAAGCGTGGACTCCTGTACCAGACAGTTTTCGCAATGCAGCAGCACATGCATGCCGTCTTTCAGCGGGTTCATGTACTTCTTGATCATGCGGCACAGTTTCCGGTATTTCTGGATGTCCCCGATAGAGGTCGTCGTGTCGCCCAAAGTATCCAGCAACAGCTCTTCCAGATCTTCCAGCTGATCCTCCATATCCGAAAGGATGGCCATATAGTGACTCATGATGCTGTTCAGCAACACACTCAGCAGAAAGTCACATCCCCGATTGCGCACCTTGGACACATTGTTCTGCACCGCATCGGGCACCGAAGAGAAAAAGTCGATATCGCGGTCGGAGAAAGTCAGCACAAAGTCCTCTCCCTGTATCATGGAAATCTGATGCAGCGTATAGCTGCCGTCTGTCTGCAACAGCATCAGTTTCAGAATCACCACATTATAATGATCATGCTGCTCGATTTTGGCCAGATGCTGCGGGTTCAGAATATCCTGAGCCACCAGAAAGTTAATTTCATAGTGCCGGCAAATCTGCTCTATTGTGGCCACATCCGAGAGGCCGTGCACCTGAAGCCAATGCTGCCGGCGCCGGTTCACCAGCGGTTCGATGTCCGCAAAGCGATATCCCTTTGCTATATCCACTCCCTGCTCATCATAAGCACACACGTGCAGATGGGTGGCCACCGAAGCGTCACCGCGGTATTCCAGTTCATCCTGCAACTGGTTATTCTTGATTTTCTGGCTCATAAAAAACGGTTTAAACAGAAACGACAAAGGGCTGTCCGTCAGACTTCATCTGCCGGACAGCCCTTTACCTTAATATATATAACTTTTCCGGAATCCCCTTTTAGCGGATAATCCGATAATAATCTTCCTTGCGCGGCTTTGCTTCGGGCAGCGGCCCGTCGGCATAACCCAGACTCAATGCTCCGATGCCCATCAGTCCTTCGGGCAGCCCCATCTCGGCCATCAGCGCCTTTCCTTCGTCTGTGGCGAACATCTCCTTTTCACGATGGATCCAGCAGGAAGCCAGTCCCAAGGCATGTGCCGCCAGCATCATGTTCTCCAGAATGCAACTGCCGTCCTGTATCGGATTGTTGGCATCAGCAGGAGCAAACACCAGAATATACACCGGTGCATCGTAATAAGGATTCGAGGTCACTCCCATCACCTCGGCATTCATGCGTGCCAGACGCTCCTTGAGCGCCGCATTCTCCACTGCCACGATGTAGGGAGCCTGTTTGCCGCGTGAAGTAGGCGCATAAGTACCTGCCTGAAGCACCGCCTCCAGTTTGTCGGCCTCAACGGGAGTTGCCTTATATTGCCGCACACTGCGACGGGTGCGGATTATATCCAAAGTATCATTCTTGATCATAAGCCATGTTTTTTACATCAGAAGCCGGACATCGGCCGGAAATTTATTTCTTGCGCGGATATTTGCGGAACCAGCCGTCGAGACGCAGACGCATCACTCCGAGCACGGCCTCACCGAAAATACCGCCACTCATCTTGCTGGTACCCAGCTCGCGGTTTACGAAGATAACCGGCACTTCCTTGATGCGGAAACCGCACTGGATGGCCGTGAACTTCATCTCTATCTGGAACGCATAGCCCTTGAAACGCACCTTGTCCAGCTCGATGGTCTCCAGCACGCGACGTGTGTAGCAGACAAATCCGGCTGTGGTGTCGTGCACTCCGATTCCGGTGATGCACTGCACATACTTGGATGCATAGTAGGACATGAGCACACGTCCGATAGGCCAGTTCACCACATTCACGCCGGTAATGTAACGCGAACCGACCGACATGTCGTAACCTTCCTCGGCACAGGCACGGTACAGGCGGGGCAGATCATCCGGATTATGGCTGAAATCGGCATCCATCTCAAAAATATAGTCGTATTTCTGCTCGATGGCCCATTTGAAGCCGGTGATGTAAGCGGTTCCCAGTCCCAACTTTCCGCTACGCTCAATCAGGAACAGACGGTCCTTGAACTCGTCGGCCATCAGTTTCTTGACAATAGCCGCAGTGCCGTCGGGCGATCCGTCGTCGATAATCAGAATGTTGAACGGCTTCTCCAGGCCCAACACAGCCCGGATGATATTCTCTATATTTTCCTTTTCGTTATAGGTAGGAATAATGACAATACTATCTGAACGCATAGTCTATGGTATGATGTTTCTGTTGTATAATTGAAATAATAAGCAAATATAAAAAGAATATATGAAACCCAATCATTTTACAGAAATAAATCCCCCTCTTTCCTTTTTTTTACTGCTTTATTTGTAATTTTGCCTATAATTATGGACATAAAAGAAATTCTAAAACAATATGCGGGCCACTCTCTGCTCAAGGGGCTGGCCGCACAGGTGGCCGATCCGCAAATCCGCTCCATTCAGGTGTGCGGTGCCTGCGCCTCGTCACTGCCCGTACTGTTCAGCAGCATGATAGAGCATGCCTCGGAAACGGCCGCCATGCCTTATCTTTTCGTTCTGGACGATGCCGAAGAGGCCGGGTATTTTTATCACGATCTCACCCAGATTCTGGGCGAGAATTTTGTTTTCTATTATCCCTCGTCTTACCGGCGGGCCATCAAGTTTGCCCAAAAGGACTCTGCCAACGAGATTCTGCGCACCGAGGTGTTGAGCCGGTTGCAGACGGGAACCTATCCTCTGTTTATTGTCACCTACCCCGAAGCTCTGGCCGAGAAGGTGGTGTCGCGCAAAAGCCTTCAGGAAAAGACGCTGCGCATCCGCAATGGGGAATGCATCGAAATCACCGAAATCCGCAAGACGCTGATTGATTTCGGCTTCAAGAATGTGGACTACGTGTATGAACCGGGGCAGTTTGCCATCCGAGGCAGTATTGTGGACATCTTCTCCTTCTCCTCCGAATATCCGTTCCGCGTGGATTTCTTCGGTAATGAAGTGGACAGCATCCGCTCGTTCGATGTGCAGACCCAGCTGTCGCAGGACAAGCTGAATGAGATTGCCATCGTGCCGGAACTGCAATCGGGAGCCGGAAGCGACAACATGCCGTTTACCGACTTTCTGCCCGAGCAGACCATGCTGGTGCTGAAAGACCTGAGTTTCCTGTGCGACAGCGTGGAGAAAGCTTACCGCGAGGGATTCTCCCAGCAAGCCATTCTGGAGCGCCAGGCGCAGAGCGAAATGGACGAACAGGAAATCTACCAGCAGATGAAACGCGAATGCCAGCTGGTGGAGCGCGATGTGTTCGTAAAGGGCATCTCCCGTTTCCGGCGGATAGAGTGCGCCGCCACGGTGACCGGCACCCCACAGGCTACGGTGCGCTTCGAGATGGTGCCGCAACCGGTGTTTCACAAGAATTTCGAACTGGTGCAGCAAACTCTCTCTGACTTCAAGGCCAAGGGATACCAGATTTATATTCTGGCCGACTCGGAGAAACAGACGGAGCGACTGCAAACCATATTCGATGAGCAGAAATCGTGCCTCACATTCACTCCGATCAACCGCACTCTGCACGAGGGATTTACCGATCACACTCTCAAGGCGTGCTTCTTTACCGATCATCAGATCTTCGACCGCTATCATAAATATAACCTGAAGAGCGACAAGGCACGCAGCGGAAAGGTGGCTCTCTCACTCAAGGAGATCCAGCAGTTCCAGATTGGGGATTATGTGATTCACGTGGACCACGGAGTGGGACGCTTCGGCGGCCTCATCCAGATTCCAAACGGAAAGAACATGCAGGAGGTCATCAAAATCATCTATCAGAACGATGATGTGGTGTTCGTGTCGATACACGCCCTGCACAAGGTGAGCAAATATAAAGGTAAGGACGGCGAACCGCCTCATCTGAGCAAACTGGGAACCGGTGCGTGGGAGCGCCTGAAAGAAAAGACCAAATCCAAGATCAAGGACATTGCCCGCGACCTGATTCGTCTGTACTCCCTGCGAAAGGAGGAAAAAGGATTTGCCTTCAGTCCGGACAGTTTCCTGCAGCATGAGCTGGAGGCCAGCTTCCTTTATGAAGATACGCCCGACCAGCTGAAAGCCACGCAGGATGTGAAAGCGGACATGGAGAAGGACAAACCGATGGACCGTCTGGTGTGTGGCGATGTGGGATTCGGAAAAACGGAAGTGGCCATACGTGCCGCCTTCAAGGCCTGTGCCGACAACAAGCAGGTGGCCGTGATGGTGCCGACCACCGTGTTGGCCTACCAGCATTTCCAGACCTTCAAGAAACGACTGAAAGACATGCCGGTGCGCATCGATTATCTGACCCGCGCCCGTACGGCCACCCAGACACGGGCTGTGCTGAAGAACCTGGCCGACGGAAATATCGACATCATCATCGGTACGCACAAACTCATCGGTAAGACCGTGAAGTTCAAGGATCTGGGACTGCTCATCATTGACGAGGAACAGAAATTCGGAGTAGCTACCAAAGAAAAGCTCCGCCAACTGAAAGTCAATGTGGATACCCTGACGCTGACGGCCACCCCGATTCCGCGAACTCTTCAGTTCTCGCTGATGGGAGCCCGCGACCTGAGTGTCATCCAGACACCGCCGCCCAACCGTTACCCGATACAGACCGAGGTGCATACATTCAGTGCCGACGTGATTTGCGAGGCCATCAACTTTGAGATGAGCCGCAACGGACAGGTGTTTATCGTGAACAACCGCATCGCTTCGCTCTACGACCTGGAAGCGATGATCCGCAAGCGCATCCCGGATGTGCGTATCTGCATCGGCCACGGACGCATGGCATCCGAAGAACTGGAGAAAGTGATTCTGGACTTTGCCAACTACGATTATGATGTGCTGATCTCTACCACAATCATCGAGAGCGGCATCGACATACCGAATGCCAACACGATCATCATCAACGGGGCGCACAACTTCGGACTGAGCGACCTGCATCAAATGCGCGGCCGTGTGGGACGCGGCAACAAAAAAGCCTTCTGCTATCTGCTCGCTCCCCCACTCTCTTCGCTCACACAAGAGGCGCGCCGGCGACTGCAAGCCATCGAAAACTTCTCGGATCTGGGCAGCGGCATCCACATCGCCATGCAGGATCTCGACATCCGTGGAGCAGGAAATCTGCTGGGTGCCGAGCAGAGCGGATTCATCGCCGACCTGGGTTATGAAACCTATCAGAAGATTCTGGCCGAGGCTATCAAGGAACTGAAGAACGAGGAGTTCAACGACCTGTACGAAGAAGAGCTGGCTCAGGGAAAAGAATTGGGAGGGGAGACCTTCGTCGAGGAATGTTCTCTGGAAAGTGACCTGCGCATGAGTTTCCCGGAAACGTATGTGCCGAGCAGCAGCGAACGTATGTTGCTTTATCGCGAGCTGGACAATCTGGAAGAAGATCAGGACATCGAAAAGTTCCGGGCACGTATGCTGGACCGCTTCGGTCCGATTCCACCCGAGGGCGAAGAGCTTATCGAAGTGGTGCGTCTGCGGCGCATCGGAAAGAAACTGGGCGCCGAAAAGGTTTATCTGAAAGGTGGAAACATGACGCTGTTCTTCGTTTCCAATCCGGACAGTGCTTATTACAAGAGCAAAGCGTTCGGCCAGTGCATCCAGTATGCCTCCATCTATGCCCACCGCTGCCGTCTGCGAGAAATCAAAGACAAGCGGTCGCTGGTGATTGAAGAGGTAAAGAACGTAAAGGAAGCCGTGAGCATTCTGCAACAGATTTCTGAGATCGTGTGCTAGCAAGCACCAAATAAAAAAGACGGGCAAGACGCAACGCCGCTAATTGGCAGTTGCGTCTTGCTCGTCTTTTTGCAGTTCGTCGTCCGAAGGCAGATGCTCCACCACAAAAGTGCGCACCTCGGTATTCTCTAAAGGACGCACGTGCTTGTAATACTCTCCTTCGATGACCGATATCAGAATGCGGAGAAAAAGTCCGTGGCTGACCACCAGAATCCGCTGCCCGGAATGCTCTGCCCACATCATCCGGAGGAAAGACTGCGCCCGGGCAAACATGGCCTCAACCGATTCTGCCGAAGGGTCTATCGGCACACGCTGCTTCAAAAGACTCACTCCGGTGGAACGCCCCCAGTCGCGCTCCCGCAACAACGAAGAATAAACAACGGGCAGTCCCAGCGTTTCATTCATAATGGCTGCCGTGTCCTTGCAGCGCTGCAAGTCGCTGCAATACATGCCGTCGAACGACTCGCCGGCCAGCCGGGCACCGACTGCCGCGGCCTGCTCCTTGCCCAGTTCACTCAGGGTTCCGGGCATGTGCCCCTGCAAAATGCGCAGTTTATTCTCTTCGGTCTCACCGTGACGGACCAGAAACAAAGTTACGCTCATAACTGAAGAATTAAAACTTTTCTATACTATGGTTATTTCTTTCTGTCTCCACAAATGTAACACATCCGCGGCAAAATCAACGGTCTGTGTCATCAAAAAACAAACAAAAAGCCATATCAAATACTTTCCGGAGTAATGATATGGCTTTTCTATATACTTTTACTTCACGCTACAGCCTTTCTGAATCTGCCGGAGCCATGAAGCCTGCTTTTTCTGCACAAGGATTACGGCATGTTGCGCTTCATCTGCTTGCGCTGTGCCGGTTTCTTGTTGCCGAGCGGACACTTACCGTCTCTGCCCGGACCCGCAGGGGCACAGAACAGTGCCTGCATCTGCTTCATGTTCAGTACTGATTTCAGTTTCTTGTAATAGTTCTTTCTGATGTCCAGCTTCTTCTGCTGCATATCAAAACGCTGCTCGATGCACTTTTCAATATCCGCATCGGTCATGGCAGCACACTTCTGTCCGTTGGCCGGACAATTGGCCGCATTCGGACAATTTTTCATGCATTCCTGAAGTTCGGTCAGATATTCCTTATAGATAGGTGCGAACTTTGCAGTGGTTGCATCATCGAGCATCAAGCGCTTGGCCATGCGGTTGGTTCTCATTTCAATGGCCTGCTCGGGTGAAATATTTTGAGCTTTAGCATTTCTCTGGGCGTTTACCGGCATCAATGCTACCAAGGCAAAAGCTACACCTAAAAACATTTTCTTCATCATTTCTGTCGTATTTTTTGAGTTAATAATCATTTTCTCTTTTAACCTGACGGCAAGCCGGTACCACATTCCTGCTATCAGGCACTCACATCATTAAGACAGAACAAAGAAGAAAAGGTTTAAACGGAATATCGTTTTTTTTGAAAAACAATTTCAGGAAACAGAAAAAGCACCTACTGCAACAGGCTGTCGATCTTCTGCACCAACTGTCCGAACTCCTCTTCGTTGAACAGGCGGGTCAGCATCACAATCTTGCCGTCCTTGTCTATCAGCACATTTCGGGTGATGCCACTCTGTTTCAAGGCAAACAAGCCAAAGATGTCGGCACCGGGATCCAACGTCAGCGGATAGGTAACTTTGGTGGATTTGCGGAACTTCTCCACGGTTTCCACCGGTTCGTCGCGGTCTATTCCCAGCAAAACGAAATCAGGATTCTCCTTATGCTTCTGCCAGATATCTTTCTCGATAAAAGGCATTTCCTGACGGCAGACTCCGCACCAGCTGGCAGTGAACTGCAACATCACCACCTTGCCCCGCAACTCGGAGAGTTTCTTCTTGCTGCCGTCTGTATACAAAATGGTAAAATCGGGCGCTTCCTGTCCCACGCGCACAATATATCCGTCCTTATCGGCCTGTGTCTGTTGCACTTCCTGTTTCTGATTTCCCGTGCATGCAAAAACCGGAATAGTCGCTAATGCCATACCGAACATGGCGGTAACAAATAACTTCTTCATTGTTTGTGTTCTGTTATATCTTAAAAGATTAATATTATTTTAGGTGGCAAAATAAACAGATTATCCCCATTTCTCCAAAGTTTTTTTTAAATTTGCGGTAAACATTAAATACCAATAACAACAATGAAAATATTAATAAAAAACGCGATAATTGTAAACGAAGGAAAACAAGTTCGCGGTTCCGTGCTGATTGCAGACGAACAGATTGCCGAAATATTTGAGGGAACAGACGAAAATCTCCTGCCGGATGATGTGGATCAGACCATTGACGCATCGGGCATGTACCTGCTCCCGGGAGTGATTGACGACCATGTGCATTTCCGCGAACCGGGACTGACCCACAAAGCCGACATGGAATCGGAAAGCCGGGCAGCCGCTGCCGGTGGAGTGACTTCCTTTATGGACATGCCGAACGTGAAGCCGCTGACTACAAATCTGGAAAATCTGGAAGACAAATTCCGCCTTGCTTCCGAAAAAAGCCGGGTAAATTATTCTTTCTTCTTCGGAGCGACCAACAATAATGCTGACCTGCTCCCGCAACTGGACCCGAAAAAGATTTGCGGCGTGAAACTGTTTATGGGCAGCAGTACCGGTAACATGCTGGTCGATCAGAAAGAAGCTTTGTATGAAGTGTTCCGGAAATCCCCCATGCTGATCATGACGCACTGCGAGGACTCCGGCATCATCAGTCAGAATCTGAACCGTTGCAAGGAACTTTATGGCGAAGATCCATCTGTAGAGCATCATCCGGAAATCCGCAGCGAAGAGGCCTGTTACCGCTCATCAGAACTGGCAGTCTCTCTGGCCCGTGAGACCGGTGCGCGTCTGCACATCGCCCATATCTCTACGGCTCGCGAACTGGATTTGCTCTCCAACGAAGCCCTGAGCAACGATTACAGCGGACATACCCGCAAACAGATTACCGGAGAAGCCTGTGTGGCCCACCTGATGTATACTCAGGATGACTACAAGACACTGGGAACCCGCATAAAATGTAATCCGGCCATCAAGACTGCTGCCGACCGGGATGCCTTGCGACAGGCTCTGACCGACGGACGTATTGATGTGGTTGGCACCGACCATGCGCCTCATCTGCTGAGCGAAAAGAACGGAGGCTGCGTAAAAGCGGTTTCGGGTATGCCGATGGTACAGTTCTCGCTGAACTGCATGCTCGAACTGGCAGACCAGGGCATCCTTCCTTTGGAGCGCGTGGCAGACCTGATGGCACACGGACCGGCCACTCTGTTTGACATTTCCCGCCGAGGATTTGTGCGCAAAGGCTACTTTGCCGACCTGGTACTGGTACAGCCGGAACAGCCCTGGACCGTGACCACCGACTGCATTCTCAGCAAATGCGGATGGAGTCCGCTCGAAGGACACACCTTCAACTGGAAAGTGAAATATACTTTCTGCAACGGACACCTGCTTTATCAGAATGGAAAAATTGACGAACAATATAGAGGAAAAGCCCTGACATTTGAACGATGATAAAAACAATAACTTACCATCTGCGTGATGTCATCCCCTACATCAACTGGATATATTTCTTTCATGCCTGGGGATTTCCGCCGCGTTTTGCCGGCATAGCCGATGTGCATGACTGCGCCGGATGTAGAGCCGGGTGGCTGAACCAGTTTCCCGAAGAAGAAAAGGCACGGGCCACCGAAGCCATGCGTCTGTATGACGATGCCCGCCAAATGCTGACAAAACTCGACGCAACCTACCACAGTTATGTGCGCTTCGGACTGTATGACGCGAATTCCGACGGAGACAATCTGGTGTTCTGGTCGGACGAAGAAGGAGACGCGAAAAAGGAATTCCGCCTTCCCCTGCTCCGTCAGCAGCAGAAAAAGACTGAAGGCCCATTCCTTTGTCTTTCCGATTACGTGCGACCGGTCTCCCACGGCATCCGCGACAAAGTAGGAGTTTTCTGCGCCACGGTGGATGAAGAAATCGAGCATCTTTACGAGAAGGATGAAGACTATGATCCCTTTGCCCACATGCTCTGCCAGACACTGGCTGACCGAATGGCCGAGGCATCGGTGGAGAAAATGCACGAAGAAGTACGAAAAATCTATTGGGGATATGCACCAGACGAACAACTCTCCATCAAGGATTTGCTTCTGGAGCGTTTTCAGGGAATCCGGCCGGCAGTGGGTTATCCCTCACTGCCCGACCAGAGTACAAACTTTGATTTGGATGCCTGGCTTGATTTCAGCCGGATTGGAATCCGCATCACCGAAACGGGAGCCATGATTCCGCACGCTTCTGTCAGCGGTCTGATACTGGCACACCCTCAGGCCAAGTATTTCGCTGTGGGTAAAATCGGTGAAGACCAGCTTCAGGACTACGCATCCCGCAAAGGGAAACCGGTGGACGCTATCCGAAAGTTCCTAACCGCCAACCTATAATATAAAGGAAGACTCATTATGATACTACGCATCTTACCGTTACTGCTTGTCACTTGTCTTTTGCCGGACATATACATCTATTACTGGCATCTGCGCAAGCCCTCTATCCCAAGATGGGCCAAAGTGACTTATTGGGGACCAACCGCCCTGCTCCTGTTCTTTGCCGTGTGGCTCACCTATACCGAGAGCCTTACACCCGAGAACATGGACGCCATCATCCTTTATCTGGCAGCCTACATGCTTCTGGCCCTTCCGAAAACAACTTATATGCTTGTTTCGCTGCTCGGCAAACTGATCGGTCTGCTGTTTCATCCTTACCGTAAGGCCAATACTCCGGTCAGTTTCGCAGCAGGATTTGCCGTATTCTGCATGATGGTCTGCGGCCTGTCCTTCGGTCCCACGCTTCTGAAGGTGCAGCAAAGCTCATTCCAGTCGGAGATGCTGCCCAAGGAGTTTGAGGGGTACAAGATTGTTCAGATCAGCGATCTGCATCTCACCAGCATGAAGACTCATCCGCAGTTTGTGAAAGAGCTGGTAAAGACCATCAATGCCCAGCAGCCCGATATCATCTGCTTTACAGGAGACCTGGTGAGCACCGATGTGGCAGAGCTCTACCCCTTTGTTGACGACTTGAGCCGGTTGAAGGCCAAAGACGGAGTGTTCTCAATTTTGGGCAACCACGATTACATGACTTATGCCAAGTATATGACTCCTCTGGAGAAATCACAAAAATTCCATGAGTTGCTGGCCCTGCAGGAGAAAATGGGATGGAAGCTGCTTTTGAATGAACACAGCGTGATTCACCGGGGCCAGGACAGCATTGCGATTCTGGGAGTGGAGAATGACGGCAAACCGCCTTTCCCGGAGCGGGGCGACTTGAACAAGGCACAAGAAGGCCTCAACCTGAATGTTCCCCTGTTCAAGCTACTGCTCAGTCATGACCCGAGCCATTGGAAACGGAAAGTACTGCCCACCACAGACATACAGCTCACTCTCTCGGGTCACACACACGGCATGCAGTTTATGATCGGCAACTGGTCGCCGGCACAATACCTTTATCCGGAATGGAAAGGCATGTATCAGGAAAAATCCCGTGGCCTGCATGTGAGTCTGGGAGTTGGCGGTGCCCTCATCCCCTTCCGTTTTGGTGCATGGCCCGAAATAAATGTCATAACATTACACTGTAAATAAAAAAAACACTAATTTTGCAGCCATAAAAAGTCAAAACGCATGAATTTCATTTATAAAATCTATCAGCTATGCATTGCGCTGCCCATACTTTTGGTTTGCACAGCGCTGACCGCCATCATTACGATTATCGGCTCGTGGATTGGCAGTGCTCACTTTTGGGGATATTATCCGGGCAAGATCTGGTCAATGATTATCTGTAAAGTTCTGCTCATTCCGGTAGAGGTGCGTGGCAAAGAGCATCTGGACAAGAAGACATCCTATGTGTTTACGGCCAACCATCAGGGAGCATTCGATATCTTTCTGATTTACGGATATCTTGGACGAAACTTCAAATGGATGATGAAGAAATCCCTGAGAAAGATTTTCCTCGTTGGTAAGGCCTGCGAAAGCGCCCGCCATATATTTGTAGACAAGTCCGGTCCGAAAAAGATTCAGGAAACCTACAGCAAGGCGCGTGAAATTCTGAAAGAAGGAACTTCACTGGTTGTCTTTCCGGAAGGAGCCCGCACCTACGACGGCTGTATGATCTCCTTTAAAAAAGGTGCCTATCAGCTGGCCGACGAGCTGCAATTGCCAATCGTACCGGTTACGATCGACGGTTCGTTCGAGATACTTCCCCGCACAGCCGGTTTCTCTTTTGTGCGCCGCCACAAACTGATTATGACCATTCACGAACCCATCCCACCGTGTGGAAAAGGTGTTGAGGACATCAAGGTAACGATGGAGAAATCATACGCAGCCATCGAGTCCGCCTTGCCCGAAAAATATAAGAAGAAAAACAACGCACAGGCCTGAGAAAGCTAACGGACCTGTTGCCTGATCCAACAAAAATACCCGCAGACCGGTTCACATTCCGTCTGCGGGTATTTTTATATTTGTTATTGCATCAGATTCCCAATCCGGCTTCCTGACGCTCTTTCATCAGTTCCATGTTTTCCTTGGCCAGTTTCATATATTCCTTTACATAACTGTTATTCTGGAAATATGGCGTAGAGATAGACATCAGAGAATCTATCTGAGGCGTGATAATCGGGTAAGGGAATGAGCTGGTCAGAATCATGAACACTCCCGGACCCAGCACATTGTCAAAATTCCGGGATATGAACCCGATTACCAATGAATCGTTTTTCTGGTTCAGGCGGGCAGCCTGCTCGCTCAGGATTCTCAGAATCTCGTCATGATCCATGCCGTCCATAATCATCTGGCTTTCCTTGTGCGAGAGTTCAGCAATCTGATTGTCTATCCGGCTCTTTTCGTGAATGAAAGCATAGAGGGTGTCGTTCAACGGGGTTCCGGTGACCGACTGCTCGGCGTGATCAATGTGTATCTGCACATTGCCCTCCTCAAGCACCAGAGGCATAATGCTCTCGTCGTCCATAAAGAGATTGACCATCATGGTGGAGTCCCAAACACCGGAAAACTCAAACTGGCCGTGGATTACTTCGCAGGAGTCGATATCCACCAGCTGATTGTCCTTCAATGCTTTCAGATAAAGCATCTTTCCATCCAGACTCTGCACGGTGGAACTTCCCTGTATGATATACTGTTTTGAGCAGGACAGCAAAGCAAGCGGCACAGCCAATAAAGCAAAAAATTTCCTCATAACAAACATCTCATATTATCTTCATCATTCAAAGATACAAGCATTTGCCGATGTCATGAAATTTATTATCTAATTTTAATTATTATACAAACCCATTTAGTGATTTAAAGGCCTTCTTTCTCCAATTCGGCCGGAATACGGAAAGCGGTGTACAGTTGGAACACACAGCCCACACACAAAGTGAACATCCACTCATTCCGTTGCGCAAAGCCATAATGGAAGGTGTTCATGGACATGGCCACTGCCGTTGCCAACAGGCACAAGGCACCGAGGAGCTGTTGCCGGCGCAAGCGCTTCACCACCCAGTTCTTTCCCTCATAGCGGGCCTGAAACTGGATGACCGAAAAACAACAGGCACTGATGGTGTAAAGATAAAAAGCACCGATCCAGCGGGTGATATACAGAGCCGCTCCCACCAGCAGCAACAAGGCGCCGGCCATATAGATTATGTTTTGCAGTTTACTCAGCTTCTTCATTCGTTTCGGGCATTATCACAAAAATGTCTTCGTCCTCGGTTTTCATGAAATACTGCTCGCGGGCAATGCGTTTCACCGCCTCGGGCTGTGTGTTCATTTCATGAAGACGCTCGGTGTCGTATTCATATTTCTCGGTATATTTTCTGATTTCTGCTTTCATTTCGCGTATCTGCTTCAGATTGTGATAGCGGCTCAGCAGGGAGTTCTCGTCCAGCACACCGATAATCAGCAGAAACAGAAAAGTGACGCAGGCATATTTATGGTTCCGGATGAATGCCCATACGCTGTGGAGTTTGTTTCCCATATTCGTGTTCTTATTATATTAATTAGGGGCAAAGATAGTGATATTTAAGATATAAAAAGTATGCTCATGCCATCTTTTTTTCGTATTTTTGCAGAATACAAAAATATCGATTCAACAATAAAAAGACTATACAATCATTCATGGGAGAATATATCGTTTCTGCAAGAAAATACAGACCGGCCACCTTCGATGACGTGATCGGACAGAAAGCGCTGACCACCACGCTGAAGAACGCCATTGCCAGCGGCAAACTGGCGCACGCCTATCTGTTCTGCGGACCGCGCGGAGTGGGAAAAACCACCTGTGCGCGTATCTTTGCCAAGACCATCAACTGTCTGTCGCCCCTGCCGAATCATGAGGCCTGCAACGAATGCGAATCGTGCAAGGCTTTCAATGAACAGCGCTCGCTGAATATCCATGAGCTCGACGCGGCGTCCAACAACTCGGTGGAGGACATCCGTACCCTGATCGAGCAGGTATACATACCGCCTCAGATCGGCAAGTACAAGGTGTTCATCATCGACGAGGTGCACATGCTTTCTACCGCGGCGTTCAATGCGTTCCTCAAGACTCTGGAGGAACCGCCCGCCCATGTCATCTTCATTCTGGCCACTACGGAGAAGCACAAGATTCTGCCTACCATTCTGAGCCGTTGCCAGACTTACGACTTCAACCGCATGAGCATTCAGGACACGGTGGAGCACCTGAAGCATGTGGCCGAACAGGAGCACATCACCTATGAGGTGGAGGCGCTCGACCTGATTGCCCAGAAAGCCGACGGCGGAATGCGCGATGCCTTGTCCATCTTCGACCAGACAGCCAGCTTTACCAATGGTAATCTGACTTACCAGAAGGTTATCGAAAACCTGAATGTGCTGGACTATGACTATTATTTCAGACTGACGGAATATTTTCTGGAGAATAAGGTGGCCGAGTGCATGGTGCTGTTCAACGAAATTCTGAAGAAGGGTTTCGAGGGCGGTCACTTTATCAGCGGTCTGGCCGCTCACTTGCGCGACCTCATGGTGTCGCAGGATGCCATCACCCTGCCGCTGCTGGAGGTGAGCGACTCCATACGCAAGCGTTATGAGGAGCAGGCCAAGAAATGGAAACCCACCCAGCTGTATCGCGCCATCAAACTGTGCAATGACTGCGACCTGAACTACAAGGCGAGCAAAAACAAGCGTCTGCTGGTGGAAATCACCCTGATTCAGCTGGCGCAACTCACTACGGATGATGAAATAGGCTCCGGGCGCAAGCCCGGAAAGATCTTAAAACCCATATTCTCGGCGTTTCAAGGAAAGGCCGAGAAACCCGTTGCGACCCGTCCACAACAGGCTCCGGCGGCTCCGGCAGCCCCGCGCCCGGCACAGGCCAAGAGCAGTCCGCTGCCCGAAACCGACGACAGCAAGCCAAAAATCCCCAAGCTCAAGATGGGACAGCTGGGACTGTCCATCCACAAGCGCCCCGACCAGGTGGCAGAAAGCAACGAGATGCAGGCGCAATACGGCTCTGCACAGCAAAGAAGTGTGCCGCAGGAGGATGCCCCCGTCACCGAAGAGCAGCTCGTATTCTACTGGTATGAGTTTGCCAACCTGCTGCCGCGTGAGGAAACAGCCATCGCCAAGCGCATGAAAATCATGCAGCCCAAACTGGTGGACGGCGATCATTTTGAAGTCACCGTAAACAATGAGCAGGTAAAAGTGTTCATGATGCAGATGGCGTCCAAAATCGAAGCGCACATGCAAAGCCGGCTGCACCACCGCAACCTGACCATGAGTGTGCAGGTGGCCGAGGCGGAAGCCGCAGCAAAAGTCTACACCAAGGGAGAGCAATTTCAGAATATGGCAAAAAAAAATCCGAACCTTCTCAAACTGAAAGAAGCGTTCGGACTGGAACTGGCCTGAAGCATTACAGCTTCAGGTCGTGGTTCATCAGGCGGTATTCGGCCATCTGCTCGTAGCGTGTTCCCGGTCGGCCGTAATTGGCAAACGGATAAATGGAAATGCCGCCACGCGGGGTAAAGATACCGGTTACCTCGATATACTTGGGATCCATCAGACGGATCAGATCCTTCATGATTTTGTTGACACAGTCTTCGTGAAAGTCGCCGTGATTGCGGAAACTGAACAGATACAGTTTCAGGCTCTTGCTCTCCACCATCTTCTGGTCGGGCAGGTAGCTGATGCGGATTTCCGCAAAATCCGGCTGCCCGGTGATGGGGCAAAGGCTGGTAAACTCGGGGCAGTTGAAACGCACCCAATAGTCGTTCTCAGGATGTTTGTTCTGAAAAGCCTCCAGCACCTCGGGCGCATAGTCCTGACGGTACTGTGTGGTTTTTCCGAGCGACTGCAATCCTTCTTTTTCTCTTTCGCTATTACTCATTTTCCTTGTTCTTTTTTTGTTCCAGATATTTTTCCAGTCCCTCACGACGCAGCTTGCAGGCCGGACAGTGGCCGCATCCGTCGCCGGGAACTCCGTTGTAGCAGGTTAATGTCCGTTCGCGTATCAGATCGAGCACTCCCAGCTCGTCGGCCAGCGCCCAGGTCTGGCATTTGTCAATCCACATCAGGGGCGTGTGAATCACAAACTGCTCCTCCATCGCCAGATTCAGCGTCACGGTCAGACTCTTGATAAAGTTGTCGCGACAATCGGGATAACCGCTGAAGTCGGTCTGCGACACGCCCGTTACCAAATGATTGATACCGCGTTCGCGGGCATAGACTGCGGCTATGCTCAGGAAGAACAGGTTGCGTCCGGGCACAAACGTGTTGGGGCAGCTGTCGGCAGGCTTCTCCTCGTCCATCACCATCGTAGGGTCGGTGAGCGAATTTCGGCCCAGATGACCGATGAAAGACACATCCATAGCCTCAAACTCCACGTCCGCCTCACGGGCTATCTCGCGGGCAATCTCCACTTCCTGCTGATGCTTCTGTCCGTAAACGAAACTCAGCGCATAAACTTTCTTGAAATGTTTTTTGGCCCAGAACAGACAGGTGGTAGAATCCTGCCCGCCGCTGAATACAACGAGGGCCGCCTCATGGTTCATCATAAGTCAGAAATCTTCAATACGTTATAAGAAATTTTTCGGTCGTACACATCCACCTGTTCGGTCTTCTTCACATACTTCACCACACGAATGGTTACCGGAAGAATCACAATCTCGTAGGCGGTTTTCAGCGTAATCTGCCAGAACATCATCCAAAGCAGATTCTCGAACGGAACGATGCCGCCCAGAGCCAGCGGGAAGAAGATCAGCGAATCGGCTGTTTCGCCCACCAGAGTGGAAAGAATGGCACGAAGCGAAAAGTTCTTACCGTTTGAAGCAATCTTCATGGCGCTCATGATGTAGGCGTTCAGGAAAGAGCCGCACAGGAAAGCCAGGAAGGAAGCAAAAGCCACACGCGGAGCCAGTCCGAACAGATTGTGGAAGCCCTCTGCATTGTTCCAGTACGGAGCACCCGGAATCCAGTCGGCCAGTGCACCGAAGAGCACAAAAATAAAGTTCATGAGGAAACCGGTCCAGATAATCAGACGCGCACGCTTGAATCCCCACACCTCGGCGATGCAGTCGTTGATAATGTAAGAAATAGGGAATACAATAATGCCGGCTGTGATGTTCAGCGGACCATACATGATTTGTTTTGTTGCCAGAAGGTTTGCCGAAATGAGGCAAACACAGAAGAGTATCCCCAGCAACATGAAGGATACACTCACGGTTTTCTTTTCGTTCATATTTCTTGTTTTTAAAGAGGTTACAAGCACTCATTCTGCCTTGCCCCGCAGGGTAAGGCGGCTGCAAAGATACGCATATTTATGAATTCTGCAAGCACGATGCACCAAGTTTTTTCGTTTTGCCCTGCCGCAGACCGGCATTTTACCGCCATTCGCCCAAGGAATCGGGAAAGGAACGGAATATCAAAGAATATAGCCCCGGAAATTATTTTTTTTCGGGACAAACCTTTATATTTGCGACATACTAATCATTAATAATCTATCTGATTTATGGAATATTATATCATAATCGGGAATGCCAAGCAAGGCCCTTTCCCAAAAGAAGAACTGGTGCAGAAAGGCCTCACAGAGAACTCTCTGGTGTGGTGCGCAGGCATGAGCGAGTGGAAAAAAGCATCGGAGGTGGCGGATTTGGCAGATTTATTGCAACAGATGCCGCCCGAGCCTCCCCAAAGTATGCGGATTATGCCCAGAACGTGGTTGCTGGAATCCATTCTCGTCACTCTGTTCTGCTGTCTGCCGTTTGGCATTGTGGGCATCATCAATGCCACCAAAGTGGAAAGTCTGTATCTCAGCGGACAATACGATATGGCGGAATATTATTCCCGCGAGGCAAAGAAGTGGACGATTTGGGGACTGGTCTCTTCGGCCATTCTGGTCATGTTATACCTGTTCCTCGCCGTAGGCGCTTCTTTAATCCCCTTTTTCTTATTCAAATCATGATCAATTCTTAAGATATGGAAAATCAAGTTTGTCCCAAAACATGGCTCACCGAGTCCATTCTGGTCACCTTGTTCTGCTGTCTGCCATTCGGCATCGTAGGCGTCATCCACACTTCGAAGGTAAGTACTTTCTTTGCAACGGGGAATTATGAGATGGCTCGAAAAGCCAGTGCCGATGCCGCCAAATGGACCAAGATCGGTTTCTTTGCCGGTCTGGCGGTAACCCTGATTTATCTTTTTGTTTATCTGGCCCTTTTTACAATCAAGGAAGTTCCGTTACAATGAAAAGAAAGATAGGAATTGCCCTGATTGCCGTTGCCGGAATCATCTTCTTTACATTCGACCCCTCAGCTTCGGTCCTGTTTCCCAAATGCCCTTTCCTGATGCTCACGGGATGGCAATGCCCCGGATGCGGCTCGCAACGTGCCATTCATGCCCTGCTCCATCTGGATATTGTGGCCGCACTCCGCTATAATGCCTTGCTGGTGTTGTCGCTGCCGCTGATTCTCATCCTGCTCTATGCGGAATGGAAGCGGAAAAGCAATCCGGAACTCTATGTCCGCGTGCATCATCCGGCGGTAATCTGGAGCTGTTTCGGCATCATCGTGCTGTGGTGGGCGGGACGCAACTTATGGGCTTTTCTTCAGGCATAAATTTCCGACCGGGAGGGTATCAAAAAAAGATCAGGATGGATTTGGAAAATCATCGAAATGATTTCTCAAATCCATCCTGATCTTTTTATATAAGGTTTGGCAAGTTTATCTTAGGCCACCCACTTGGCAATGAAGAGTCCTCCGAAGAAGAGCCACACGTAGATGATACCGGCCAGCAGAAAAGGCTTGGCACCGGCCTGCTTGAATTTGTCGAAACTGGTTTCCGCACCGAGAGCCGTCATGGCCATAGTCAGCAGGAAGGTATCGAAATTGTTGATAAAGCCGATAGTCGGATCGAGCACAGAGGCCGGAATGAAGGTAGCACCCTGAAGCAGTGAGTTGATTCCGATAACAAGCAGGAATCCGAAAGCAAACCAAGGAATGGTAATCTTACCTTTTTCCTGAGCGGCACCGGAAGTATTTTTCTTCTTGCGGGCCAGGCACAGACTCATGATGACCAGCACCGGAGCCAGCATCATCACACGGATCATCTTCGTGATGGTTGCCGCATCGGCCACGTGTCCTCCGGCAGCATCCATCGCATTACCGGCACCAACCACATGGGCCACTTCGTGCAGCGTTGAGCCGGTGAAGATGGCCATGGCCTGATCGTCCAGTCCCAACACTCCGGAACGGTAGAGCACCGGATAGAGGAACATGGAGAGGGTTCCGAAAATCACCACGGTAGACACGGCTACCGCTGTTTTATGAGGAGCACACTTCACCACCGGTTCGGCACCGAGCACGGCAGCCGCACCGCAAATGGCGCTACCGGTTGAAGTCATCAGGGCTGTCTCGCTGTCCATCTTCAGCAACTTGCCCACCAGCACTCCGATAAGCAATGTGCCTGCGATGATGATGACGTCGGCCAGAATTGCCGGCAGTCCGATTTCCATCACCTGCTGAAAGGTCAGCTTGAATCCGTAGAGCACCACGCCGGCACGCAACACTTCCTTGGTGCAGAACTTGATGCCGGGCACCCAGGTCTGCGGCAGCTTGTTGCGCAAACTGTTGGCATAGATCATACCGAGAATGATACCGATGATGAGCGGACTGAAAGAAAGGCTCTTCATCAACTGGAACTCAGCAATGTAGAATGCTGAAAAAGAAAATAGCACAATCAGCAGAATACCGTGCAACACATCACTTTTGTTTTCCTTAAACATAATTCTTTTGTTTTAAATGGTTTTTTATTCTGCTGCAAAGATAATGCGTGGAAAGCAAAATGATACTTAAAAATTAACTATGCGCTATAACAAAAACGTATAGAGGGTATTTATTTTCTACATAAACAAACGGACATTCTTCATGAGAAAGTCCACAAAATCGGCCGACGGACCGGCCTGGTTTCCCTGACGGCTCACCACGGAAAATTCGCGGCAGAGGGTCAGGTCGCGCACTTCAATGAGGCGCAGCAGCCCCGAAGCCAACTCGTCGCGCACGGCCCGGATGGACACAAACCCGATGGAGTCGGTATAAAGCAGAAAGCGCTTGATGCTCTCCGTGCTGCCCAGATGTACGTAGGAATGCAGGCTCGACAGGGGAATGCCGTGGGCCATGAGGGCCGCAGAAAGCACATCCAGGGTGCCGGAACCTTGCTCCCGAAGCACCAGAGGATAGGAAGCCAGATCGGCCACCGTCAGCTCTTCGGGCAGATTCAGACGGTTGTGCGTGCGCACCACCGCCACGAGCTCGTCCTTCATAAAAGGTATATAATTGAGCACGCGCTGGCGGCTTCCGCCCTCCACCAGACCGAGGTCTATCTCATGGGCCAGCAGGGCCTGCTCGATTTCTTCGGTATTCCCGTTGCGCAGATAGATGGAAGTCTGGCGGCGGTCCTGCGAGAAAAGGGCCAGCGCCCGCGGCAGCACATACTGAGCGATGGTGGTGCTGGCTCCGAGACGGAGCGTTCCTCCCGACTCGCCGGAAATCTTTTTCATTTCATATTCCAGAGCCGAATAGGCCTCAAGAATGCGTTCCACATGTTCCAACATGCGCACTCCGGCCTGCGTGAGCAGCAACCGGCCTCCGGTGCGCTCAAAAAGCCGCTGCCCGTACTCGGTCTCCAACTCGCGGATATGACGGGTCACCGAGGGCTGCGAAACATAAAGTTCCTCGGAAGCCTTCGTAAAACTGAGGTGGCGCGCGGCCGAACGAAATACCTTTAATCTGAAATCTGACATGGTTGCAAAGATAGAAATTCTATCCGACATCACCGGCATGATTCCATCTTTTGTAAGAAGAATCCCCTCTTTTGCTTTGAATTAAGGCGCTTTATCCGTATTTTTGCGGTGAAAACTTAAGGAAAAGAACTGCGATTGCATGAAAAGAATAAAACATATCCTCGGACTGTGTCTTCTGGGACTTGTCCTGCCGATGACCGGACAGGCCCAAGTGTTTCCGGAAAAAGAAAAAACAACGCTGGCCCTGAACTGGGAGGGCTTCATGAAAGGACAGAATATGCTGTGGAACGTGCTTCCCACCAAGCGCAGCGAAGCTCCCTTCATGGGCAACGGAAAACTGGGACTGATGGTCTACAAGGATCCTGACGCCAATGCCTTGCTTTTTGCAACCGGTCATGCCGAGGCCACCAATCATCTGAAGGATGCCACCATTCTGGGAGGAGAACTGCTCCCCACAGGTAATTTCATCCTGACACCCGCCGGAAAAATCCTGAAAGGACAAATGGAGCTGGATTTATGGAATGCGGAGACGACAACCGAAATCTGGACCGACCGGGGAAAAATAAAAATCATCTCGTTCGTACACGCCGACGAACAGATCATCATCAATCGCATCACAACCGAAGGCAACGAGCCGCAACCGGAATGGAGCTGGAAACCGGCCGCCCAAGAGGAAAGCACCAGCAAACAGAAGGAGTACAAAAGACGCTTCGTACGCTCCAAGGTGTATCCCGAGGGGGGCATCAGCACCTTCAAGAGCCCGTCGGGCGGCGAAACGGCCGCGCTGTGGTATCTGTCCCGTCAGAAAGAGGCCAACACGCTGTATATCACAATCAATCACGCCTATCCCGACACGGTAGCCACAGAACTGGGCAAAAGCGAATTCCGCATGGTGCTGCGCAAGGGATTCAACCGGGTGCGCCACGCACACCGGAACTGGTGGCACGATTTCTACTCAGCCAGTTTCGTCACCCTGCCGGACGCCATGATAGAGAATTTCTACTGGGCCCAGATGTATAAGATGGGTTCGTCCATGCGCGAGGACGGATTGGGCATCATCCACGGTGAGCCGTATGCCGTGTACAAACAATGGCCCAACCGGCTCTGGAACTTCAACGTGCACTCCATTTACATGCCCATAAACGGCACCAACCACAACGAACTGGCACTGCCGCTGGAAAACGCATTCTACAATGCGGCAGAAGAAGACGCCGACACCACAAGAACCTGGAAAAAGATACTGGGACGCCTCTCCCGCAAGGGCAACAAAACGCAACCGCCCGCCGTGGATGAGAAAGACATCGAAAACGGACAGCTGGTGTGGGCCTGCCAGAACCTTTGGGCCATCTACCGGCACAAGATGGACGACAACTTGCTGCGTTACAAGCTCTATCCGTTGCTGCGCGAGGCTACCAACCGTTACATAGACCAGCTGCATGAGGAAAGCGACGGACACTATCACCTGACCACTTTCTATCATCACGGCAAAGATACGGTTACAGACAACAATTTTGACCTGGCCATGCTGCGCTGGGGCTGTCAGACCATGTTGTCCATGAGCCGGCGTCTGCAGATCGAAGACCCGCAAATCACTCTGTGGCAACGGATTCTGAAACGCCTCACTCCGCTCAAGACACACAACGGTGTGCTGCTGGCCAACCAAAATCGTCCGGAAGTGCCGCTGCATCTGCTGAGCATCTATCCGCTCTATACACTCAACATCGAGGTGGAAAGAAATGAACCGCTCATCCATAAATCCATTACGGACTGGGTGAAGAAGAACGAAAAGAGTGCCGGATTTCCTTTCGTAACCGCATCATCGCTCTATGCCACGGAAAGAAACGGTACAGAAGCTCTGAAACAATTGCAGCAGATGATCCGCAAACAGGTGCTCTGCAACTCGATGACCAAGACCGACAACTATACTCCCGGACTGGCCGGAGCACAGGCCATCCTGAATATGCTGATGCAAAGTTGGAACGGTATTATCCGAATATTCCCGGCCGTACCGCCCGAGTGGCAAAACATTGCTTTCTATCATCTGCGCACAGAGGGGGCATTTCTGATCAGCGCACAGAAGGTAAACGGAAAGACAACTTTCGTGGAAGTGACCAACACGGCGGGTGAACTGTGCACCATCGAACTGGATTTTGACAATCCTACCTTCGACACTTCACGGCGCATCCGCATTACCCGCATCGGAGACCGCACCTACAACATTCCCATCCGGAAGGGAGAATCCGTGCGCATATATCCCCGAAAGAGCCAGCCGGACTTTGAGATCCATGCCATCGGCAATAACATGGGAAGGTATTTCGGCAAAAAACAATGAGCACAAAACAGAATCGTCCGAAAATACGAATAAAGCTTTTTACTCCCGCATACCCTGCGGATGGCTTTTTTTTCGTATCTTTGCCGCGAAATTGCATGAAACAAAAAAGATAATAATCAAATAATCAAATACAGATATGTTCGACAATCTTAGTGAAAGACTGGAACGTTCTTTCAAAATTCTCAAGGGAGAAGGAAAAATTACAGAAATAAACGTAGCGGAAACGCTGAAGGATGTGCGCCGCGCTTTGCTGGACGCCGACGTAAACTATAAGGTAGCCAAGACCTTTACGGACACCGTGAAAGAAAAGGCTCTGGGCCAGAACGTGCTCACCGCAGTGAAGCCAAGCCAGTTGCTGGTCAAGATCGTTCACGACGAGCTGACCGTGCTGATGGGTAGCGAAACTGCTGAACTGCAGCTGAAAGGCCATCCGGCAGTAATCCTGATGGCGGGTCTGAACGGTGCCGGTAAGACCACTTTCTCCGGTAAATTGGCTCTGATGCTCAAGAACAAAAAGAACAAGAAGCCGTTGATGGCTGCCTGCGACGTGTACCGTCCGGCCGCAATCGAGCAGCTGAAGGTGTTGGGACAGCAGATGGATATCCCGGTATACGACGAACCGGACAGCAAGGATCCGGTACAGATTGCCCTCAACGCCATACAGCAGGCCAAGGCCAAAGGTAATGACGTGGTGATTGTCGATACTGCCGGTCGTCTGGCTGTAGACGAGGAAATGATGAACGAAATTGCCGCCATCAAGAATGCCATCAATCCGGATGAGACTCTCTTCGTGGTAGACGCCATGACCGGTCAGGACGCTGTAAACACCGCCAAGGAATTCAACGACCGTCTGGACTTCGACGGCGTGGTATTGACCAAACTCGACGGTGATACCCGTGGTGGTGCCGCCCTGTCAATCCGCACAGTCGTGAACAAGCCGATCAAGTTTGTGGGTACCGGCGAAAAGATGGAGGCTATCGATCCGTTCCATCCGTCACGTATGGCCGACCGTATCCTGGGTATGGGTGATATCGTATCTTTGGTAGAGAAGGCTCAGGAGCAGTATGACGAAGAAGAAGCCAAGCGCTTGCAGAAGAAGATTGCCAAGAATCAGTTTGACTTCAACGACTTTATGTCACAGATCCAGCAAATCAAGAAGATGGGTAACCTGAAGGATCTGGCCAGCATGATTCCAGGCGTGGGCAAGGCTATCAAGGACATTGAAATTGACGACAATGCCTTCAAGGGTATCGAGGCCATTATCCAGAGTATGACTCCGCAGGAACGTACCAATCCGGAAATCCTGAACGGCAGCCGCCGTCAGCGTATCGCCAAGGGTTCGGGTACAAACATTCAGGATGTGAACCGACTGATCAAGCAGTTTGACCAGACCCGCAAGATGATGAAGATGGTAACCGGCAGCAAGATGGGCAGAATGATGGCGAACATGCCAAAGATGCCGGGTATGCCGAAAATGCCAAAACTCAAATAATTTTTCACTATGCAACTGATTGACGGAAAAGCAACAGCCGCACAAATCAAAGCGGAGATTGCTGAAGAAGTGCAGCAGATTGTGGCTGCCGGCGGAAAACGCCCGCATCTGGCCGCCATTCTGGTTGGTCACGACGGAGGCAGCGAAACCTATGTAAAGAACAAGGTACTGGCCTGTGAGGCTTGTGGTTTCAAATCTACCCTGTTGCGCTTTGAGGACAACATCAGCGAGGAAGAACTGTTGGCCGAGGTGGACAAGCTGAACCGTGATGCCGATGTAGACGGCTTCATCGTACAGTTGCCTCTGCCCAAACATATCTCCGAACAGAAGGTCATCGAGGCTATTGATTATAAAAAGGATGTAGACGGCTTTCATCCCATCAACGTGGGACGTATGGCGATCGGGCTCCCCTGCTATATCTCGGCCACTCCAAAAGGAATCCTTGAACTTCTGAAACGCTACAACATTGAAACCAGCGGTAAGAAATGTGTTGTTCTGGGACGCAGTAACATTGTAGGCAAGCCGATGGCACAGCTCATGATGCAGAAACAGTATGGCGATGCTACGGTAACCGTGTGCCACAGTCACAGCCACGATCTAAAGAAGGAATGCCGCGAAGCAGACATTATCATTGCAGCAATCGGACAACCGGATTTCGTTACTGCCGACATGGTGAAGGAAGGAGCTACGGTGATTGATGTAGGCACCACCCGTGTGCCTGACACCAGCCGCAAATCAGGATTCCGCCTGAACGGCGACGTGAAGTTCGACAAAGTAGCGCCCAAGTGTGCTTTCATCACTCCCGTACCGGGAGGAGTTGGTCCGATGACCATCTGCATGCTGATGAAGAACACCCTTTCTGCCGGAAAAAAGGAATTTTATTCTGAATAAGAATACTCCATAAGAACAAAGCCTGCTCTTTGGCACTTCAAAATGCCGGGAGCAGGCTTTGTTTTTGACATGTATATCCAGGAAATAAGAGGTTCTGAGGAAAAAAATGAAGGATATTCGTAAAAAAGAATCCGTTTTCTTTGGAAATTCACAAAAAAGTTGTACCTTTGCAATCGCAATCGGGAAGCAACCCGAGAGAGTTTAAATGGTGGCTGTAGTTCAGTTGGTTAGAGCGTCAGATTGTGGTTCTGAATGTCGTGGGTTCGAGTCCCATCTGCCACCCCTCTTATTGCAGGGGTAAATTCTCATCCATTAAATGGTGGCTGTAGTTCAGTTGGTTAGAGCGTCAGATTGTGGTTCTGAATGTCGTGGGTTCGAGTCCCATCTGCCACCCCACCACAGTACAAAAAGAGACAAGTTATCTTGTCTCTTTTTTTTGTTATACCGGTATGCCAAAAAGAAAGGCATGAAAAAAACTTCATGCCTCCGCCCTATCCAAAGGGAATTTCTTAAGATAATCTTATTTATTCAACAAGCCTTCCAATGTTTTGGCAGTCTCAGGATTTGACGGACGGGTCATATCACTTTCAATGATCTTACCGGCCTCATCCAGCAAAATGAAACGAGGAATGCCACTGATTGCATAAGCCTGCATAAAAGAACGATCGGCTCCAATGTGAAGCTGGATACCTTTCAGATCCTTGTCCTTCACCATAGCTTCCCATTTTGACTTATCCTGATCGCAAGAAATACTTACGAAATGCATCTTCTCGCCATACTTCTTTTCCAGTTCCTTCAGGGCAGGAAGTTCTGCGCGGCAAGGAGGGCACCAAGTGGCCCAAACATCAATATAAACAATCTTTCCCTTTAAACTTTCCAAGGTTACAGTCTTACCATTGATATCCTTATAAGAGAATGAAGGAGAAGCATCCCCTTTCTTCAAATCTCCCTGTGTTACTTCGGCTGCTGGAGCTGAAGCGTAAGCTACAGAAGAATACGACAGACCTAAACCTAAAACGAGGGCTACGCCCAAAATCATTTTCTTCATACTCTAATTATATTATAATAGGTTATAAAGCAAAGATAAATAAAAAAAGACATCCGCAGAGCAGATGTCTTCTTTTATAACCTTTTTTAAACAAGCCTTATATTTTAGTCAGACTTGAAGGAAACGGGCAACAAATACCCTCAAAAGGATTACTGAGCCGGCTGACTGGCTGGCTGAGCTGGCTGGCTTGCAGGCTGTGTAGCTGCAGCACCCTGCTGAGCCGGCTGCTGGCTGGCGCCGAATCCCTGAATGTTGTTTGCATTTGTTGCGCTCTGCTCCTTAGCCTGATTCATGATTACAGAATCAGTTGCAGTAGTCTTCGGGATGAAGAAAACAGTCAGTACGCTGAATACAACCAAAGCGATGGCCAAAGCCCAAGTGGTTTTCTCAACGACGTCGGTAGTTTTTCTCACACCCATGATCTGGTTTGAAGATGAGAAGCTTGAAGCCAAACCTCCTCCTTTAGACTCCTGAATCAGAACGATCAAGCACATCAAAATGGAAATAACGACCGTTAAAATTAAAAGAATTGTGTACATTGATTTAGTTATTTGTTTTTGTTATTAATAATCAGTTTCTCTAAGAAACGTATCTGGTCTGCAAAGTAACGATTTTTTTTTGGATTTTTCAAACTTAATTTACGTATAATTTCAATAGCTTTTTCATATCTGCCCTGTTTGATATAAATTTTAGCCAATGTTTCCGTAAAACAGTCGCTTTCTCCGTTGCTCTGCTCCTCGATTTCGGGATGCGGCTGTGTCTCTTCCTGCGACAGCACGATACGCTTGTCCCCCTGACCGATAAAATCGTCAATCAGATCCTGATGATTCAGGCGCGGCACCGGTTCGGAGGCATCCGTCAACGCACTTTCCTCAAGCTGCTCTCCCTCGGTTTGCAGCAGATATCCGATATAGTCCGTACGGGCATCGACCATACGCCCACGGGAACGCGACGGCCGCTCTGCCGGTGTACTCACATTCAGGAAGGAATCGATCAGATTGTCCGCCCGGCTGGCCGGTTCGGTCACGGCCGCTACGGGACTTCTCTGTTCGTGTTTCAGCACACAGGCATCGGGTTCCAGAAAAGCAAACAGCCTGTCACGACAAGGCACATTCAAAGCCGCCCGGCTCAGGGAAGCCTCGAAAGAGCGGTGATGCAGATTCTTCAGATTACGTACATACAAAAACTCTGCCACAGCAAAGAACGGATAGCGCGCAACCAGTCCCTCAAGATATTCGAGAGATGCAGCATCCAATTTTTCGGGGTGCCGGATATAATCCCAGATAGTCATGTTGTCCATAAAGACATGTCTAAATCATAAAAAATACTCCTTACCAGTTGGCCACCGTGGCATTGAATATCTGGTCCACAATGTCCTTCACCATCTGAGTGACCAGCTCCTCCTGCACGGCGTTAAGCTGCTGGGTAGCATCATATTCCGCTGTTGCGGAGAACTGGCGTTCAAAGTCCTGCGTATGGTTCTTGTTGTTGACAAAGCGCACATTGACCGTCATCTTGAGCTGCACCTGTGAAGACATACCGTCGGCCGAGATTGCCTTGTTATACTGCTCGTATCCCGTAATCTCACCGGCAATCTGCAAATCGCCGTTACGCTGCACCTGGATCAGGCGGGTCTGGGTTGCAAATACATCCGTCAGGCGATTGTTGAAGATGGATTGCATGGGCGCCCACACATAGGCCGAACGCAGCGGGAACGGAGTGATCTGAATGGTTTTGGTCTTCGTGTAATCGATAGACGCTCCGTTGAATTTATAGGATATCGTACATGAAGCCAGCAGCACGACCATAGCGGCCAGCCAGCCCCACCGGATTTGTTTTCTTTTATTTTTCAAGTCCATATTCCTTGATTTTTCGATAAAGGGTTCTTTCTGAAATGTTAAGATCGTGTGCAGCGCCTTTTCTCCGGCCTCCGTTTTTCTCCAGAGCCTTGATGATCATCTGGCGCTCCCAATCGTCGAGAGACAGAGACTCCTCCACATATTCCTCGGGGGTCTGTATCTCGTCCTCCTCATGCGCAGGCTTTGCCGCCGGCACGACCTGTACCTGGGTCGGCATGACCGAGGCGGCCGGGTGCTCCTGAGGATAGGCCATACTGCTGCCGTAATAAGGAGTCGGATTGTGCATCTGCACTGCCGGAACCGATGAAGTGGCAGGCACGACTGAAGAACCGGCAGTCTGCTGACTGTGCACCAGCTTTTTCAGTTCGGTTACATCATTACGCAAATCGAAGAGGATTTTATAAAGAATCTCACGCTCGTTCTCAAACGAATGCTGCTCCTTTCCCGAAGCATTCAGCTGGATCAGGTCGTGCGAGATGGGTTGCTCGGGCACATATTCCTCCAGGATCTCGGGAGTGATGAATCTTTCTTTCGAAAGGATGGAAATCTGCTCCGTCACGTTCTTCAGCTGGCGCACATTGCCCGGCCAGGGATAGCTCTTCATTCGGACTTTGGCTTCCTCGCTCAGTTCTATGGGTTCGGGCATATTGTATTTCTCGGCGGTGTCCATCGCAAATTTCTTGAAGAGCAGCACGATATCGTCCGGACGCTCGCGCAGGGCCGGCATCTTGATAGGGATGGTGTTCAGACGGTAATACAGGTCCTCACGGAACTTTCCATCCTTGATGGCCTGCGCCATGTTCACGTTTGTGGCCGCTACAATGCGCACATCCGTCTTGCGCACCTCGCTGGAGCCCACGCGGATATACTCACCCGTTTCGAGCACACGCAGCAGACGGGCCTGGGTAGAAAGCGGCAATTCGCCCACCTCATCCAGAAAGAGAGTTCCGCCGTTGGCCGCACCGAAATAGCCCTCACGCTCGCCTACCGCTCCCGTGAAGGCCCCTTTTTCGTGTCCGAACAACTCGGAATCAATGGTTCCCTCGGGAATGGAGCCACAGTTCACCGCAAAATATTTCTTGTTCTTGCGCAGGCTGTTGTCGTGTATCAGGCGGGGAATCGCTTCCTTTCCCACTCCGCTTTCTCCCGTGATGAGCACGGAAAGATCGGTTTTGGCTACCTGCAAGGCGATATCCAAAGCATGGTTCAGTCCTTCTGAATTACCGACAATGCCATATTTTTTCTTTTGCAACTGTACTTCGGGCGTATTCATAGAAAACACTGTTTTTGTTCATAATCTGACAAAATTACACAAAAAAATCAGGGACTGCAATTATGACAGCACTATTTTTGAAATTTGTGACTATTACTTGCATATCTCGCTTTTTTTTGCGAATATTGCAACGTTTTTAGGGAGTGTTTTGTACGAATACGATGCTCCACGCAGATCGTTTGACCCCATAGTTAATTTTGAAATATGAAATTCAGTGAATTAGAAGAGCGAGTGCGCGCTACTATGAAATCAGAAGATACCGAAGGTAAGTTTGAACAATATGTAACCCGCACGCCCGGATATTTATGGGCTTTGTTTTTCCGGAAACTTAACGTACACCCCATTGCGGTCACCTTGCTGTCTATCGTCATCGGCGCCGCCGCAGGCTATTTCTTCTGGTATGACGATGTGAATATGAATCTGATCGGTATGCTGCTGCTCATCTGGGCCAACTGGTACGACTGTGCCGACGGTCAGCTGGCGCGCATGACCGGAAAGAAGACACTCATCGGACGCATCCTCGATGGTTTTGCCGGAGATGTCTGGTTCTTCTCCATCTACTTTTTCATCTGCCTGCGCCTGCACGCGGAATGGGGCTACTGGATTTGGATCATTGCCGCCTATTCCGGTTTCCACTGCCATGCGCGCCAATGTGCTCTGGCCGACTATTACCGCAACATACACCTCTTTTTCCTGAAGGGAGAGAGCGGAAGCGAACTGGACCACTACCGCCAGCAACGCGACCTGATGTACTCGCTGCCCTGGAACCGCAAGGAATGGTTCCACAAGATTTATCTGTACTTCTACAGCAACTACACCCGCAGCCAGGAGAAGATGACGCCCAAGTTCCAGAAGTTCTACAAGGTGCTGCGCAGCAAGTACCCCACTGTCATCCCGCAGGATCTGTGCAACCGATTCCGTCAGGCCAGCCTGCCGCTGATGAAATACACCAACATTCTGACGTTCGACACCCGTGTCGGCGTGCTGTTCCTGTCTTTGCTGGTCGGAGCGCCGTGGATTTTCTTCTGCTTTGAAATCATTGTGCTGGAGGCACTCCGATTCTATACACAAAACAGACACGAGAAATTCTGTGAGCAATTCACCGAAGAATTAATGAACGACAAATGAGAACAAACAAACACATCGCTCTGCTGCTGGCCGGAGGTAAAGGGTGCCGAATGCACCAGCACGCCCCCAAACAGTTTATGGAAATAGAGGGAAAACCGCTCATTTCCTACACGATGTCCGCCTTTGAGAAGCATGAGGGCATTGATGCCATCTATGTGGTTTGCGACCAGATGTGGGAAGAGAAGGTGAAACAGATTGCACAGCAGGAAGGAATCCGGAAATTCTGCGGATGCTTTCCCTCGGGAGAAACCAGCATGCAATCGCTCTACAACGGCATCATGGGACTGGAAGCCAAGGGCTACAGCAACCAGGATCTGGTGCTGACACACGATTCGGTGCGCCCGCTGATTTCCGCAAACGTGATTTCCCAGAACCTGGAAACCTGTCAGCGCTACGGGAATGCCATTACCGGCATCCAAAGCAACGAGGCTTATATGGTGAGCAGCGACCGGCTGCACTCCGAGGGACTGATCGAAAGAGACAAGCTGTTCCGGGCACAGACTCCGCAAACCTTCCGCATGGAGGATTTGCTCCCGATACTGAAAGAACGGAAACAGGAAGAGCTGCAACGCACCCAGTCGCTCTATACCCTGATGGCGGAATGGGGAAACATGCCCCTGCACATTGCGCAAGGCGACAACTATAATTTCAAGGTGACCGTACCGGCAGATATAGAGATGGTGCAGGCCGTCATCAGCTGGCGCAAGGCACAAAAGGAATAATGCGAAAGGACAGATACGAATAAAGGAGGCATTCCGGAATGGGAATGCCTCCTTTATTTATGGGTGCCGGACCGCATGCAGTGGCCGGCCATTATCGTTCTCAAAAATCATTTCGATGAAATTCTGAAAACATCAAAATGATTTTTACAATTCATCAAGATGTTTTTTCCGGAGGGTCTCCGGCAATCCGTCAGGACTTCCGCACACGGTTGCCCACCTTCATCAGCGCAATGCCCACAATAATCCAGAAAATCTCCCGCAGGCGCACAATCAGACTGGTATAGACTCCGAAAGCCTTCGTCATGGCCAGTCCGCCGGTTGCCAGGGCAAAACCGCCCTCACGCGCTCCCATCTGCATGGGCATGAAGAAAAACAGATTGGCAAACAGAGAGGTAAAGGCCTGAATGAGGATGCAGTCCCAGAAGGAAACATGATCGGTCATGATGAACAGGACAAACATGATCTCCAGACATCCCACAATGCGGGCAAAGAATTCGAGCGACAGCGACAGATAGAACACACGGCGGCTCTGGGCATGCAGGGCAGCAATCTGCTCATCAACCCGCTCAATGGCGGCCCGGTTGCGCTCGATAAATCCGCCGAACTTCTTCTTGCAGAAAGGAAGACGGGCAAAGAAATTCAGCACATTCAGGGCCAGTCCGTTGCGGTATCCCTTCATAAAGAAGTAGATTCCCAACGCACAGAAGGCGGCAATGAGCAACAGCAGCACGGCCATCCCCCATCCCATCTGCGCTCCGTAAAGCGCCAGATAAAGCAGAATGGAAAAAGCCCAGAAGCAGAAATGCGAGAAGATGTGCATCATGGCATGCAGAATCACGCTCGAGGTGGCCTTTTCCTTGCCTACATAGGCACTGACCTCCATGATGCGGTAAGGCTCACCGCCCAGCAGACCCACGGGAGTGACGTAATTGAGCGAGAAGCCCGTCACCGTGTATTTGTAGACTTTCCAGAAAGGCACATGCCCCTCACCGTCGCCCGACTCCAGAATCACCTGCCAGGCGCAGGTATTCATCAAGTAAATCACGCCCCACAGAAGCAGCACGGCCGGAAACCAGATTCCGGCACGCTGCACATTCTGTAACACCTGATCGTAAGGCATCTCAAACTTCCAGAGCATGATGACCACCGCCACCACACCAATCAGAAAGAAAAAGTTTCTCAGTTTGTTTTTCATGCCTCTTCCTCTTCGGGAGCATTCAGCTTCAGCGTGTCGCTGTCGTCACGCTTCTCGTAATACATCTTTCGGAGCGGATGGGCATAAGCCTCATCATAACGCATCCGGTTACGGTACACGTCGATGGCGGTATAGATGGCCTCGCGCAACGAAGTTGGATCGGCCAATCCCTTGCCGGCGATATCGTATGCCGTACCATGATCGGGCGAAGTGCGCACGATAGGTAGTCCGGCCGTATAGTTGATTCCGTCGTTCATGGCCAATGCCTTGAACGGAGCCAGACCCTGGTCGTGATACATGGCCAGCACACCGTCGTAGGCCTCATAGGCACGCGAACCGAAGAAGCCGTCGGCCGCAAACGGTCCGAAGCAGAAGATGCCCTCGCCCATAGCCTGTTCGAGTGCCGGCTTGATGATGGTCTGTTCCTCCTCGCCCAGCAATCCCTGGTCGCCGGCATGAGGGTTCAATCCGAGCACGGCGATGCGCGGAGATTCGATGCCCAGGTCGCGCTTCAGCGCCTTGTTGAAGATGCGCAACTTCTGCACGATGGCGTCCTGAGTAATGGCATCGGCTATCTTTCGGATCGGAAGGTGTGTCGTTACCAGAGCCACACGCAGCGTGCGGTTCATCAGCACCATCAGGGCCTCCTGACCTTCGCCCACACAGGCCTGAATGTATTCGGTGTGTCCGGGGAACTGGAACTCCTGACTCTGGATGGTGTATTTGTTGATCGGTGCGGTTACCAGCACATCAATCAGTCCGGAACGGTAGTCGATGATGGAACGCTCCAGCGCCATCAGGGCCGCCTGTCCGCTCTCCTTGGTCGGCTTGCCCAGGTCAATTTTCACTTCTTCCTCGATGCAGGCCACCAGATTCACCTTTCCGTCAACGGCATCCTCGGCCTGGTCTATGGTCAGGAAATTGGTGTTCAGGTCGAGCGCCTTGCGGTGGAAAGACGCGATCTTGGGGGAGCCGTAGATGATGGGGGTGCACAGATCCAGCATACCTCCCTCCTGAAAAACCTTCAGGATCACTTCGTAGCCCACTCCGTTTATATCTCCTTGTGTGATTCCCACACGAATTTTTCTATTCTCCATAATCAATAAATGTTCTAAATGTTAGTCTTGCTTTTTGGCAGAAATCTCAATCTCGGGGATACCCAGTTCCAGTTCCTGCACCTTTTCCCTAGGCAAATTCAGCGTATATAAGGCTCCTTCCACACGGCGGATCAGTCCGCGCTTCATCTTTTCGGGAGCAAATACAAAGCCTTCCACAACAATCACCTTGTTGTTCACGGTATCCACGCGTGAATGACTCACAAACGGACCGCCCATACCGTCGTTCTCCATATACCACAGACCACGGGTCTCATAGGCATAGCTTCCCTTTACGGAAATCGGACGGCAGAAGGTGGCCATGGTATCGGTGGCCATATACATATTGGGCTGCGAGCCCGGAATATTCTTCTGCATCACCGAGTCGCGCTTGTGCAGCACATACTCCTTGTTGAAGGTCTGCGGTCCTTCATACGGATAGGAATACATGCAGATATTCACCATCGCTGTGGCCGAGTTGGAAGAAGTCCAGAAGAAATCCTTTCCTTTCTTATAGCTCTGAATCTCGTCGGGAGCGAGCAGTTCGCAGTCAAACATATTTTTGGCCATGTCGGAAACCATAACCGAATGCTTGTCCTTGAGCTGCTTGATCAGACGGTTCATCTCCACGCGCACAAAGAAGTCGATAATCTGCTGGGAGTGCTCCGACACGAACTGGCGGAATTCCTCCTCGGTGGGACTCTGTATGTGCAGGATGATCTGCGAGCGCGCATATTCGTCGCGCACATAACGCATCTTGGTCTGCGTATATTCCTTTTTGTTGATGTCTACCAGAATGATATTCCGGAAGATGTTCAGAATCTGATTGAAGCGTGCCGGGTCTGTCTGCGAAATGCGGAAAGAGCGCTCGGGCTGGGGCAATCCGGGGATGTCCGTATCCAACACATCGAAAAGGGCTCTTCCGGCAGGGCGCTGCCACAGGGAGTCGCCCACCACAACCAGCATTTCATAAGGTCGTCCGCTGGCCGTAGGCTTGGTCAGACTGCTCTCACACGAGGTGAAGAAAGGCAGGAAGCATGCTCCCAGAATGAGATACTTTATTTTTTTCATGGGTTTTATCATTTAGTGTTTGTTTTCCAGTTCCTGTTGTTTGGCGGTACTCAGCAGACCACAGGCCGCAAAGATGTCCTCTCCGCGGGAAGCGCGGATGGTGGTAAACACGCCGTGCTTGGTGAGATAGTCGCGGAAGCGCACCATCACCTCCTCGGGAGCTCCGTCCAGTTCGTCCACTCCGGGGATCTTGTGGAAACGGATCAGGTTGATGCGGCACTCCAGCCCCCGCAACAGACTGATCAGCTCGCGGGCATGCTCCATCGAATCATTGACACCGCGGAACACGATGTACTCAAACGAAAGACGGCGCTGGTGGGTGAAGTCATACTGTCGCAGCAAATCGGCAATCTCGCGGATGGAGAAGGCCTTATCGGCAGGCATGATCTGTGCTCTCTGCTGGGGGAAAGGATTGTGCAGACTGATGGCCAGATGACAGTCGCTTTCGTCCAGAAAACGCTTCAGTCCTTTCTTCAGGCCGACCGAAGACACGGTGATGCGCTTCGGGCTCCAGCCGTATCCGTAGGGGGCGGTCAGCAGATGGGTGGCCTTGAGCACCTCGTCCAGATTGTCAAACGGCTCGCCCTGTCCCATGAAGACCACGTTGGTCAGATTATCCTTTTCGGGCAGGGAGTAAAGCTGGTTCAGGATGTCGGTCACCGACAGATTGCCCGAAAAGCCCTGCTTGCCAGTCATGCAGAAGCGGCAGTTCATCTTGCAGCCCACCTGCGAAGACACACACAGCGTGGCCCGCTCGCCATCGGGTATGTAAACGGTTTCGATGAATCCGCCGGCCAGGGTGGTATACAAGTACTTCACCGTACCGTCGACCGACCGTTGGCACGACACCGGTTCGGAACATCCTATCTGATACTTTTCCTTCAGTTTTTCTCTGTTTTTCAAAGATATGGAAGTCATCTCATCAATGGACCGCACTTTCTTGGCATAAATCCACTCGGCAATCTGCTTGGCCGTAAAAGTCGGCATGCCCAGTTCGGCAACTACATTCTTGAGTTGCTCCATATTCATTCCCAACAAGGGTTGTTTCGATTCGTTCATATCAAAATAATTCTCGTTCGTAGGCAAAGTTACGGAAAAAACAGAAAACTTTCATAGCAATCCGTGGCTTATTATTATATTTGCATTTATTATCATATCAAATAAAAAATCATTTACACATGAAACACCTAGTTGACTGCTTTGTTCCTTATCTGTCTCCGGAACAGGCAAAACCGCTTCTCCACGCCTGGAACAGCCTGCCTCTTGTTCGCCAGACCAGTCTGCTCTGCCTGCCCGGAAGCGCCGTCGCTGAAATTCCCGATACCCGACTCCTGAATGCATCCAAAGGACTGTTCTCGTCCGACTGCATTCTCCAGATAGCCCGCGAAAGCCACGCCGAATATTGTCTGCTCTATACCAAGACAACCCCTGTAACGCCCGAGCCTTACGCTCTGGAGCGCATGGTGCGCGTGGCAGACGATTCCCAGGCCGCCCTGCTCTATTCCGATTTTTATGAAATCAAGAATGGAGAGCTTCAGGCACACCCGGTCAACGACTATCAGGAGGGCAGCGTGCGCGATGATTTCCAGATGGGTTCCCTGCTGCTCATCCGCACCAAACTGCTCCGGAAATATCTGGAAGAGGCACCGGAAACGGACTATGCCTTTGCCGGACTGTATGACTTGCGCCTGTTCCTGAGCCGGCACGGAAGCATCGTGCATCTGGATGAGTTCCTCTACACGGAGCAGGAAGACGACCTGCGCCTCAGCGGAGAAAAGAACTTTGACTATGTGGACCCGAAAAACCGCCAGGCACAAATCGAAATGGAACAGGCTTGCACGGAACATCTGAAAAAGATACAGGCCTACATCGCGCCCGAAAGCATCCGCGGCATCTGTCACGAGGGAGACTTTCCGGTGGAGGCCTCGGTCATCATCCCCGTGCGCAACCGGGCACGTACCATCCGCGATGCCATCGAGAGCGCTCTGGCACAACAGACGGACTTTGACTACAACGTGATCGTCGTGGACAACCATTCCACCGACGGGACTACGGACATTATCCGGTCGCTGGCAGCACAGAAGCGTGTGATCCACCTCATTCCCGAGGAAGGACATCTGGGTATCGGCGGCTGCTGGTGCCTGGCCGTGAACCATCCGCAGTGCGGACGTTTTGCCGTGCAACTGGACTCCGACGACCTGTATAGCGGACCAGACACTCTGCAGACCATCGTCAATACCTTCCGGAAAGAGCAGGCCGCCATGGTCATCGGCTCTTACCGCATGACCGACTTCCAGCTCAACACACTGCCTCCCGGCCTCATCGACCACAAGGAATGGACAGCAGAGAACGGCCACAACAATGCCTTGCGCATCAACGGTCTGGGCGCACCGAGAGCGTTCTTCACTCCGCTATTACGCGAGCTTCAGATCCCGAACACCAGCTATGGCGAAGACTATGCTCTGGGACTGATGTTCTCACGGCATTATCATATAGCCCGCATCTACACGGAACTCTATCTGTGTCGCCGCTGGGAAGGAAACTCGGATGCCGCCCTGAACATCACACAGACAAACAAGAACAATCATTATAAAGACAAGCTGCGCACCCTGGAAATCAAGGCGCGCCAAAGAGAAAACCAACGATGAATTCCAACTATCCAAACATATCCTGCACGGATTTTTTCCAGCAGCAGCTGGCCGGATGGCCCGAAGCGGCAGAACGCTTCCGGAATCTGGAAGAAACGTGCCGAAGCAAGGAGTTGCCCTATGAATACTCCTGCCTGAAAGCGCAGTTCAACCCGGCACGCGTCCAGTCGGCAAAGGCAAAAACCGACAAACAGTCCATCAAGCGCCGCTCGTGCTTCCTCTGCGACGACAACCGGCCCAAAGAACAAATGTATCAGAACATCTGCAAGGGATACCAGCTGCTGGTCAATCCCTTTCCCATTCTGCCCGTACATTTCACCATCGTGGCCGAGACACACCGTCCGCAGGAAATCCTGCCGGCCTTCTCTTCGTACCAGATGTTATTGAACCGGCTGTCTCCGTATATCGTGTTCTATAACGGCCCGAGTTGCGGTGCCTCCGCACCCGACCACATGCACTTTCAGGCCGGCAGCAAGGGATGTGTGCCGATAGAAGCGCGCTGGGAAACGGACTATGAACCTTATCTGGAGTATCTTTATCCCAAGACTACAGCAAGAGGGCCTCATGCCCCGACGCCTCATTACGGTATTTTCCTGCTGCTGAACTACCCTACTCCGGTGTTCGTGCTGCGCATCCATAAGGACATTGATGCCAGTCCGCTCTTTCGCGTCGTATATCAGGCACTCGAAAAGTTTTCCGACACTCTGCCCCAGACCGAAGAACTGCTGGACCAGGAGCCGATGATGAATCTGCTGGGCTGGCAAAAGGAAGGCGGCGAACAGATTATCCTGATATTCCCGCGCAGCAAGCACCGTCCGGAGGTGTACTACCGGGAGGACGACCAGCAAATGTCGGTCAGTCCGGGAGCCATCGACATGGGCGGCCTGCTGATAGCCATCAGCGAGCAGGACTATGACCGGCTCACTCCGGAAAAGGCCTCGGAAATCCTGAGTGAGGTGGGAATCAGCCGCGAACAAAGCGACCTGATCACAGAATATATCACCGGCAAGGCTCCGGCCCTGCCCCAATCGGAACCTGAGATTCAGGTGGGTATCCTCAGTCAGGAAGAGGTGACCTTCGTATTGAACGAACCTTATCAATGTAACGGACAGCGTGTAACGGGCGAACAGACCGTGAGCTGCCGGAACGGAGAACTGCTGTGGAACGGACAGTCGTACCCCCGGCTCTGCCTGACGCCCGAAGGAGAAGGTAACTTCACCCTGCCGGCAGTGACCATAGGAATCAACTTCCACTGGCAGCAGAAAGAAGCACAGACCTTTCAGGGCGGCATCGTGCTGAAAGCACACGAAGAACAGGTGGTGCTGATCAACCGGGTGAAAGCCGAGACCTATCTGAGCAGTGTCATCTGCAGTGAAATGAATTCCGAGAGTCCGTACGAATTCCTCAAAGCGTCGGCCATCATCAGCCGCAGCTGGGTTCTGTCACAGATTCTCCAGAAAAAGCAAAAGGCATCGGCCACCGGTGTGTGCGGTTTCAGCAATGAAGAAGAAATCATCCGCTGGTATGAGCAGAGCGAGCACAAACTGTTCGACGTGTGTGCCGACGATCACTGCCAGCGCTATCAGGGCATCAGCCGCATTACTTCCGAGCGCAGCCGGAATGCCGTACTGGAAACACGAGGCGAGGTGCTGCTCTTCAATCACGAAATCTGCGACGCACGATTCTCGAAATGCTGCGGAGGAGCCACGGAAGAATACCGCTACTGCTGGGACGACCATCAGGTGCCTTACCTCGTGGCACACGGAGACACCGTCCCGTCGCAGGCTGCCGACCTGAGCCGGGAAGCGGATGCCGCCGCATGGATATCCCAAAGCCCGGAATGTTTCTGCAACACCAACGACCGGGAACTGCTCGGACAGATTCTGAACCATTACGACCAAAGCACTACGGACTTCTTCCGCTGGACGGCAGTCTGCCCTCAGGAGCTGCTTCTGGAACGGCTGCAGGAAGCCACAGGCATCGATTTCGGACAGGTAACCGATATCGTTCCCATAGAACGGGGACCGGGCGGCCGTCTTTCACGCATCCGGATTGTCGGAACAAAATGCTCGAAAATCATCGGTAAGGAACTCGAGATACGCCGTCTGTTTGCCAAGACCCATTTATACAGTGCCGCCTTCATCATCGAGAAAGGTCCGGAAGCCGACGGTGCACCGAAGGAATTCATCCTGCACGGTGCCGGTTGGGGACACGGTGTGGGCATGTGCCAGATCGGAGCCGCTGTGATGGGCAAGAAAGGATATGACTACCGGCAAATCCTGAAACACTACTACCCGCATACCCAAATCAAGAAACTCTACTAAACAAGAATATTCATGAAAAACCAAAACAACAATCCCTGGAAATGGATTCCGACCCTCTACATCACCGAGGCACTTCCTTATGTCACGGTGATGAGTATCTCGGTCGTCATGTATAAAAGGCTGAACCTGTCGAATGCAGAAATCGCCCTCTACACCAGCTGGCTCTATCTGCCGTGGGTCATCAAGCCTTTCTGGAGTCCGGTGATCGATCTGCTCCGCAACAAGCGGTGGTGGATCATCATCACCCAGATTCTGTTGGGAGCAGGACTGGCCGGAGTGGCCTTCTGCATCCCCACGACACATTTCGTGCAGAGCACCCTCGCCTTCTTCTGGCTGGTGGCCTTCAGCAGTGCCACCCACGACATTGCCGCCGACAGCTTTTATATGAGTGTTCTCAAGGAGCATGAGCAGGCGCTCTATGTCGGCATCCGCAGCACATTCTACCGCGTCGGTACTATTGCCGGACAAGGGTTGCTCATCATGCTGGCCGGCACTCTGGAAGTCTATACCGAAAATATAGCCCGCTCCTGGAGTCTGATGTTCTACATTCTGGCCGCTCTCCTGATTCTTATGGCAGCCTATCACAAAGTGATGCTACCACGCAACGAAAGCGTTCCTCCGCAAGCTTCGGCACGGTCGCGCGACTTCCTGAAAAACTTCATGAACGCCTTTGTCAGTTTCTTCCGCAAGCCGCAGTTTCTGGCCGGAGTGCTTTTCATGTTGCTTTTCCGCTTCCCGGAGGCCCTGCTGATCAAAGTAGCCAACATGTTTCTGATAGACCCCGTCAGTCAGGGCGGACTGGGATTGACAACTCAGGAAGTCGGTCTGGCACAAGGCACCATCGGCGTGCTCGGACTGACACTCGGCGGCATCATCGGCGGCATTGCCATCGCACGCGGCGGACTGCGCCGGTGGCTCTGGCCCATGACCTGGAGCATCACCGTACCCAATCTCGTTTATGTATATATGAGCTATTATCATCCCGACTCGCTGTTGCTCATCAGCAGCTGCATCTTTTTGGAACAGTTCGGCTACGGATTCGGCTTCTCGGCCTACATGCTCTATCTGATTTATTACAGTCGCGGCAGATACCAGGCAGCCCACTATGCCATCTGCACCGCTTTCATGGCTCTGTCCATGATGATTCCGGGTATGTTTGCCGGTTGGATACAGGAACAGATCGGATATTTCTATTTCTTCCTTTTTGTCATGGCCTGCTGCCCGTTAACCATTTGGGTATCCTCACTTTTGAAAATTGATCCGTTGTTCGGTAAAAAATAATAAGGTACATTTTTTTTAAAATCATTAAAAAAAACAAACTTTTTACGTATTAAAAATCACAATCTTTGGAAAAAATAAAACATTAAACTATCTTTGTCGCTCGAAGAATTTAATAACACCCTAATTAAACAAAATTCACATGAAAAAAGTACATTATTTATTGGCTAGTGCTTTTGCTATGATGCTTACCTGGTGTCCAGTACAGAGCACTTCTGCTGCCAATGAAGGCAATGAACCTGCCTTGAATTACCACTTTACTACTAAATGGAAACGCGGAAAAGACGGTGTTATCCGTACAGTCGTTCCAAAACGCGAAAAGGGTCAGGAAAATGTTCTGGAACTGAAGACTCCAGCTTTGAAGACCGTACGTGTTGGATTCGTTGGTTTGGGTATGCGCGGACCAGGTGCCGTAGAGCGTTTCACTCACATGAAAGATGTTGGTCTGAATGTACAGATCGTAGCATTGTGCGACCACGAAGAAGCACGTGCTAAAGGTGTAAACGAAAATATCGTTAAGAAGGCTGGTCTGCCAGCAGCTGATATCTACAGCGGTCCGGAAGGTTACAAGCAGTTGTGCGAGCGCAACGATATCGACTTGGTTTACATTGCAACAGACTGGAACCACCACGTACCTGTAGCTCTCTATGCTATGGAGCACGGCAAGCATGCAGCTATCGAGGTTCCTTCTGCAATGAGCTTGAAAGATTGCTGGGACCTGATCAACATGTCAGAGAAGACTCGCAAGCACTGTATCCAGTTGGAGAACTGCTGCTATGACTTCTTCGAATTGAACACTTTGAACATGGCTAAGAAAGGCTTGTTCGGTGAGGTAATCCGCGGTGAAGGTGCTTACATTCACGATTTGAGCGACTTCTGGGCTTACTACTGGAAGAAGGATGCAAACGACAAGCTGGGATGGCGTTTGGAATACAACAAACTGCACAAAGGTGACGTATACGCTACTCACGGCCTTGGCCCTGTAGCACAGGCTATGGATATTCACCGTGGTGACCGTCTGACTACTTTGGTTGCTATGGATACCAAGTCTGTTATCGGTAAGGGATTGGTAGAGAAAGCTACCGGTAAGGAGTGCAACGACTTCCAGAACGGTGACCACACTACTACTTTGCTGCGTACAGAGAAGGGTAAGGTTATTGAAATCCAGCACAACGTAATGACTCCTCAGCCATACAACCGTAAGTATCAGCTGACTGGTACTAAGGGTTTTGCCAACAAGTATCCGGTAGAGGGTTATGCTTTGCAGGGTAAGGAAGTTAAATTGGACGGTGTACCTAACCACGAGAACCTGTCAGCTCACGGCTTCTTGCCAGCAGAGGCTCAGCAGGCATTGGTTAAGCAGTACCAGCACCCATTGATCACTGAGGTCGGCGAAAAGGCTAAGAACGTAGGTGGTCACGGCGGTATGGACTTCATCATGGACTATCGTATGGTTTACTGCTTGCAGAACGGTCTGCCAATGGATATGGACGTATATGACTTGGCTGAGTGGTGCTGCTTGGCAGAGTTGGGTTACCTGTCAATGTCTAACGGATGTGCTCCAGTTGAAATTCCTGACTTCACTCGTGGATACTGGAACAAGATCGACGGTTTCAAGATGTATAAGACTGAGAACACTTGGTATTAATCATCTGACCATATAAATAGAAAAAACTGCATCGTGCGTTACGATGCAGTTTTTTTTATGTCTTCTTAAATAGGATTTCCTAAAATGCCCGGACTTGCGAGCTGAATGCTTCCATCAAGACACCTCAAACTAATTTCATACAGAAACCAAAAACACAGCAAAAACCGGAATATCCGGAGGCGAAGCAATGAAAAAGAAAAAACATGCCTGTAAATATGAAGCAAACAGATAAAAAGTCTAGCTCAGTACCGACATATCCTCTTCTGAAAACGAGCACAGGGAAAGACCAGAAAGCAAAATGACAGTTTGTCAAAACAGAGTTCTGAGATTCTAAAATATACGCCCTGCTCCAGGAAAGATTTCAAAATAAAGATTCTCAGCAAGCTGTTTTTCTAAGAAACACTTGAAGGAGAAGAAATTAGCCCTTGTTTCTATACTTATCTTTCTCCGGAAAAGAACTGAAAAAAGTAGCGATATGGCGAGTTAAAAAAAACACTTCGATAATTTTTCTCAGCCTTCCCAATGATTTTCTGTAATCATCAGGGTGATTCTTCTGAGTGACCCTGAGAGTTTCAAACGAGAAAAACACCGAGCGTTCGCTTTGAGAGGCTGTTTTCTGTATAAATATTGAATTAAAGCTGCATAAATCGGAGGGCTGAATAAATATTTATGCAGAATTCTGTTCAAAATACGCTTTCTGAAAAATGACAAGGAAAGGCATGGCCCGAAATTTTCTTACCCAAGAAAGAAGAAATCCAGAAATCAGGAACAATCTGTCATTTTGGAATGACACCCACAAACAAACCATGCGAAACATAAAAAAAGGTTCTGACAACCCGCTTCGGTCATCAGAACCTGAAAATCAACCCTGGCGCTCCAAAGCCTTGGCCTCGTTCCAATAAGCATCCATCTGCTCCAGAGTAAGATCTTTGAAATCCTTACCGCTCTCCTTGACTTTCTGCTCCAGATAATTGAAGCGACGGATAAACTTCTGGTTGGTATGCTCCAGCGCATTGTCGGGATTTATGTGATACAGGCGGGCCGCATTGATCAAGCTGAACAGGAAATCGCCGAACTCTTCGGTTGATTTTTCCTTGTCTTCCTTCTCCAGCTCCACCTGAAGTTCTCCCAGTTCTTCGCGAACCTTGTCCCAGACATCGGCACGCTCCTGCCAGTCGAAGCCTACATTGCGCGCCTTATCCTGAATGCGATAAGCCTTGATGAGCGAAGGCAGGGCGTTGGGCACTCCGGAAAGCACGGTCTTGTTTCCGTCCTTCTCCTTCTGCTTGATCTGTTCCCAGTTACGGCTTACTTCATCGGCCGTCTGTGCCTGCACATCGCCGTAAATATGCGGATGGCGGAATTTGAGTTTCTCTACCAGACGGTCGCACACATCGGCTATGTCGAACTGTTCCTTCTCACTGGCTATGCGGGCATAGAAGGCCACATGGAGGAGCACATCGCCCAACTCCTTGCAGATGTCCTTCGTGTCGTCCTTCATCAGGGCATCACACAGTTCAAAGGTTTCTTCTATCGTGTTGGGGCGCAAGCTTTCGTTGGTCTGCTTCTTGTCCCACGGACACTGTTCGCGCAGCGTGTCGAGCACATCCAGAAAGCGCCCGAATGCCGCCATTTGTTCTTCTCTTGTATGCATGATTATCTGTTTTACCGTTTATTAAAAAATCACGACAGGGAAACAAGCCCCTGCCGTGATTGTCCGTATTTTCTTGCTATAAAGTATTATCCCAACTGAGCCAGACTCTCCTTGATAGAAGCAATCTTGCTCTCGGCATCGGCCTGTTTCTTGCGCTCCATCTCCACAACAGCCTGAGGAGCATTGGCCACGAACTTCTCGTTCGACAGCTTCTTCTGTACTCCTGTCAGGAAGCCCTGCAGATACTTCAGCTCAGCTTCGAGCTTCGCCTTTTCAGCCTCCACATCAATCAGGTCGCCCAAGATTACGGCATACTCGGTAGTACCTACCATGAACGAAGCGGCTCCGCTACCCTTCTGCTCTACGGTGTCGATGCTCTTCAGGTTGGCCATCTTCATGATGACGCTGTTCAGAGCGGCAACCGGATTGCTGCCTACCACCTCAAGGGCGAGCAATTCCTTCGGAGAGATGTTCTTCTGGTTGCGCACGGTACGCACACCGGCTACGATTTCCTTAGCCTGCTCGATAGCGGCCACCAGAGCCTCATCCTGCTCTGTCGGTGCGGCAAAGTCAAGAACATCTACCATGATGCTCTCACCGGCCTTGCGGTCGTACAGGTGCTGCCACAACTCCTCAGTGATGAATGGCATGAACGGATGCAGCAACTTGAGCAGTGAATTGAAGAATGACAGGGTCTTGGCATAAGTCTGCTCGTCGATCGGCTCGCCGTATGCCGGCTTGATCATTTCCAGATACCAGCTTGAGAACTCGTCCCAGAAGAGTTTGTAAACCACCATCAGGGCCTCGCTCAGACGATATTTCTTGAACAGATCAGCAACCTCGGCAGCGGTCTTCTTCAACATGGCGTCGAACCACTCCACAGCAATCTTCGCGCTCTCCGGCTGTTCCACGGCAGCGGTATTCCAACCCTGTACCAGACGGAAGGCATTCCAAATCTTGTTGTTGAAGTTACGTCCCTGCTCGCACAGCGCCTCATCGAAGAGGATATCGTTACCGGCCGGAGCAGAAAGCATCATACCCATACGCACACCGTCGGCACCGAAGCGCTCGATCAGATCCAGAGGATCAGGGCTGTTACCCAATGACTTACTCATCTTACGTCCCAACTTATCGCGCACAATACCGGTGAAGTAAACATTCTTGAACGGCATCTTGCCTTCGTACTCATAACCCGCCATAATCATTCGGGCTACCCAGAAGAAGATAATATCCGGACCGGTTACGAGGTCGGCAGTAGGATAATAGTAGTTGATTTCCTCGTTGCCCGGGTTGTTGATACCGTCGAACAGAGAAATAGGCCACAACCAAGAAGAGAACCAGGTGTCAAGCGCATCCTCGTCCTGACGCAAATCGGCCAGAGTCAGCTCGGCGTTGCCGGTCTTCTCCTTAGCCAGTTCCAAAGCCTGCTCCGGAGTCTCGGCTACCACGAAACCGCCCTGCGGCAGGAAGTAAGCCGGAATGCGGTGTCCCCACCACAACTGACGGCTGATACACCAGTCTTTGATGTTCTCCATCCAGTGCTTGTAAGTATTCTTGTATTTGGCCGGATAGAACTTGATCTCATCGTTCATTACCGGTCCCAGAGCGATCTTGGCCAGGTGCTCCATCTTGAGGAACCACTGCATAGACAACTTCGGCTCGATAGGTACATTGGTACGCTCAGAGAAACCTACCTTATTATTATAGTCTTCGATCTTCTCCAACAGACCGGCCTTCTCCAGATCGATGGCAATCTGCTTGCGCACATCGAAGCGGTCCATGCCCACGTACATACCGGCAGCCTCACTGATAGTACCGTTGTCGTTGAAGATATCAATAGTTTCCAGATTGTATTTCTCACCGAGCATGTGGTCGTTGATGTCATGTGCCGGAGTTACCTTCAGACATCCGGTACCGAACTCGATATCCACATAAGTATCCTCGATGACCGGAATGCAACGGCCCACCAGAGGAACAATCACACGCTTGCCCTTCAACCAGGTGTTCTTCGGGTCTTCCGGATTGATACACATCGCAGTATCACCCATGATGGTTTCAGGACGTGTGGTAGCTACCACAGCATAACGTCCGCTTCCATCCGGCTGACCGTTCTCGTCGGCCACCATATATCTCAGATAATACAGCTTGCTGTTCTCTTCCTTATAGATAACTTCCTCGTCAGAAAGGGCTGTCAGTGCCTTCGGGTCCCAGTTCACCATGCGCACACCGCGGTAAATGAGTCCCTTGTTATACAGGTCGCAGAACACCTTGATGACGCTCTTGCTGCGGATCTCGTCCATCGTAAAGCCGGTGCGGTCCCAGTCACAGCTGGCACCCAACTTGCGCAACTGCTTCAGAATGATGCCTCCGTGCTCCTCGGTCCATGCCCAGGCATGCTTCAGGAACTCCTCACGGGTCAGGTCAGTCTTCTTGATGCCCTGTGCGGCCAGACGGTTCACCACCTTGGCCTCAGTGGCAATAGAAGCGTGGTCGGTACCCGGCACCCAGCAGGCATTCTTACCTTCCATGCGGGCGCGGCGCACCAGAATATCTTGAATGGTATTGTTCAGAACGTGTCCCATGTGCAACACACCGGTTACGTTTGGCGGTGGGATTACCACGGTATATGGCTCGCGGCCATCGGGCTTAGAGCTGAACAACTTGTTGTCAAGCCAATACTGATACCATTTTTCCTCTACCTCTGCAGGATTGTACTTACTTGCTAATTCCATATAAATTTGTTGTTTATCTATTCATATTATGTTGCAAATTTACACAAAATCGGGTAAACTACCACAGAATATGACGGGATAAATCTGCGGAAGACCTCTTTTCTTGCTTCAAAGCAAATTCTGAAGGATCAGAGACAGCCCCAACAATATCTCCGGAAAAGCTGCCGCGAAAAAGGCTTTTTTACTATTTTTGCACGAAAAGCCAAAAAACAAAAAGATTATGATACTGATTACAGACAGCGGTTCCAGCAAATGTACCTGGTGCTTTGCCCTGGAAACCGACAGACAGATACGCATCACTACCACGGGAATCAACCCTTCGACACAAGACCGCGAAGTCATTCTGAACATCATCCATCAGGAACTGTTTCCGGCCCTTCAGAAGCAAGAAAATATCTTCTCGACCTCAAAACCGGAAAAGATTTTCTTTTACGGTGCCGGCTGCACAGAGGCGCGAAAAAGCTTTATGGCCGAAATCCTGCAAGCGTGTTTCGGAGCAAAGAACATAGAGGTATACAGCGATATGCTGGGAGCTGCCCGCAGCCTGTTTCAGCGGAGCACAGGAATAGCCTGCATTCTGGGAACCGGAGCCAACTCCTGTCTGTACGACGGCGAAAAGATAGCCGCACAGACTCCGGCACTGGGCTATATCTTAGGAGACGAAGGCAGCGGAGCCTATTTGGGAAAAATGCTGTTGCGGGCTTTGTTCAAGAGAAAGTTGCCGGCATCCATTCGGCAAGCCTTTCAGGAAGAATACGGACTGGATATGGCCACCGTCATCGAGCGCACCTATCGTACTCCTATGGCCAACCGTTTTCTGGCCTCGCTCACTCCTTTCCTGCATCGGCACAAAGATGAAAAAGAAATACATGCGCTGCTCTGCAACGCCTTCGACGATTTCATATTCTATAATCTGGAAGCATACCGGCCGCAAAGCACACAGGTTTCCTTTATCGGAAGCATTGCCTTCTATTTTCAGGAAGAACTGAAAGAATGTCTCCAGCAAAGAGGCTTTCAACTGGGAACCGTGATCCAGGACCCAATGGACGGCCTATTGAAATACTATATCGGTAAGTAGATTGTTAAAGGCATTTCAGGTGTTTTTACAGAATAAAACACAAACATGTTTTATAACATAAAAATATATTTGTAATGTTAGAAAAATACAATTACCTTTGCATCGTTATCCTGAAAACAATCTTTTTACCTTAAGACAAAACTAATACCTAAAAACGAAATAAAGGGACGCTGAGAAGCGCCCCTTTTTTTATTTCTTCGGACCTTGCGAAGGTATCAGCTTAATAAATCTCTTGTTACTGGGAATGTTCTGCAACATCCGGCGATGGAACTTGTCTTCGGCAATCATCACGGCGTGTACCTTCTTCGGAGACACCACCTTGCACATCTTCTTAAAGTAAGCCTGTTCCAACTCGGCAGACTCCACTTTCAGTTCCATAATCCGCTCCACGCACTCCTTGCACTCCTTTTCCGTAGGATTTTCATTTTTGTGTATGCGCTTGAGCTTCATGATTTCCTTATTGATTTTCCGCTGTTTGTCATGCAACTCATGATATAACGGAAAGAAGTTCTTGGCGTCGAGTGCCGTCATACCGGTACTGAGAATAATATAATCCTCCATTTCCTCACGGAATTTTTGCGGAGAAAAGTTGTGTGGCCCGTTCTGCTGAGCCGAAAGTTCGGTCAGCCATCCAAAGGCCAGCAGAACAATCAGTAACAATTGTTTTTTCATAACAATAAAACTCATAAATTAATTTGAACCTGTGAGATACATGGCAATCTCACTATTATCAACCAAAGCATAGTCCAGCATGTCCTCCATATAGAGCGACTCAGTTTCCGAAGAAACATTGATTTCGCGCTCCACAGCCACAGAGGCAACCGGAGTTTTTGAAGCGGAAGCCTGCTTCAGATAAATCCAGGCACCGGTCACGGCCACAGAACATACCACCGCCGCTGTAGCCAGCCAGTAGCGCAAATGGCGTACCTTGGCAGTCGGCGTGTGCACTACCGGAGCATTCTTTTCCGGCAATTCATTCATCAGCCGCTCCGCAAAGTCTGCGAAATAGTTCTCCGGCACGGTGAATGGTTCTTTGTTGCCAAACTTTCTACGAATAATATCTTCTTCTCTCATAATGACTCCTACTTTGTACACCTATAAGACAATACAAAGACGAAAAGGTTTAATCTTCTTCTTGAAAAAATTCTGCTATCTTTTTGACTGCGTGATGATATGTGGCCTTCAGCGCCCCGACAGTCGTGCCGAGAATCTCGCTGATTTCCTCATACTTCATGTCCTGAAAGTATTTCATCTGAAACACCAGGCGCTGTTTCTCCGGCAGACGGGCTATGACTTCCTGCAACTGGGCCTGCAACTCGTCTCCGTCAAAAAACTCATCGCTCATCAGGAAGTCAACCACACTGGAGTCTTCATCCAGACTAAAATGATTTTTCTGCTTCTGCACAAAATTCAGCGCCTCATTGATAGCGATGCGATAAAGCCAGGTGGAAATTTTGGAATCGCCGCGAAAGGATTCCAGATTGGTCCACGCCTTGATAAACGTGTTCTGCAAAAGATCATTTGCATCATCGTGCGACAGTACAATCCGGCGAATCTGCCAATAGATAGGTTCGCTGTATACCGACACCATACGGGCAAAAGCGGCACGCTGCATGGATTTGTCCTGCAACTGCCTCACCAGTTCTTCCTCATTGATTGTCATATTCATTGCCTAGGCACAGTGTATGCTTGTCTTTATATGTTTTTTAGTTTCTCTATGATAATACGGTCGTAACCATAAGGGTCGCCGCAGGAGCGCAGCTTTCCCGACGCATCAAAATACAGCGTCTGGTAAGTGATGAACAGGGGATATGGCGCAGAAAAGCGGTAATAGCTCATCGGTTTAAAATTGTCGGACTGCTGCCAGCGCCTTCCCTTGTCGGTTGCCGGCGGCAGGTCGAGCGAGAGGCGCACCTTATCCATCGTTTCGTCATCGTCTATCAGGAACGAAGCCAGCTCCAAAGGTTTCTCCAGACGGATGCATCCGTGACTGATGGCCCGATTGCTGCGGGCAAAAGCCCCCTTGTTGTTCGTGTCGTGAAGAAAGACGGCGAAATTGTTCGTAAAGCGGAATATCATGCGCCCCAGCGAGTTTCCTTCGCCTCTTTCCTGACGGAGCATGTAGTTGCCCGAAAGCAGCATGGACGCACTCACGTCGGCAGGGTCGACTTCTTCCCCGCTGCCCTTCTCGATAATCTTGATCCGGTTGCGCTCATAATATCCCAAATCGCCCACATGCCGCACGGCAATCTCATTTTTAATGATGCTGAAAGGAATCACCCAATAGGGATCTATCTGCATATAGTCTATCCGGGAGTGCAGCAAGGGGGTCTTATGCTTCAGCGAGCCGCCGCAGATTTTCATTTCAAGGCTCCGTCCGGCAGCCTCGTCACAGGCAATAAGTTCCTGCGAAGCCATATTGACCCACACATAACGCTTGTCGGGTTGCGTGCGCCGCCAGCGCAGACGCTCCAGGTTGGCCAGCACCTTGTAACGGCCGTAAGACTCAGATTCGGGGGAGAGATACAGCGCCAGCATCCGCAGGTAAGCCGGAGTGGCGGGCTCACTGGCCCGTATGCTGTCCACAAAAGAAATATGACTCAGGTTGTTCAGCGCCCGCCGGATATAAGCCTGATTGGCGCGCTCGGTCGGTATGTCATAAAGACGGGTATAAACCACCTGGGGCGTGGTGTCGGCCACATCCAGACGGTTGAACACACGCGAAGGCTCCAGCAGACCAAACCGCAGTCCGCAGAGCAAGCGCAGATAAAGTTGTGTGAGCCGGTATTCCAGACGACCGTATGTGGCACTGATTTCCTGAGACGAAGCAAAATCCAGTGCACGCACACGCTCCAGATCCTTTTGTATCGGTTGGGTCTGGAAAAGTGCTGAGGGCATGCCCCATCTTTTGGCATCGGAACACAAGGCCAAAAGACTATCTGCCCGAGAATCTACCCCATTACGGGTAATCCAGAGAAAGGAACCTTTCTCCAGATAGTAACGGTTGAGAAAGGCATCGGCATACAAGGTTGCCGGTTTGTCATGAATCAGCTCTTCAATCTCCGTTCTGATTTTTCCGCTATACAGCGAGCAGGAATCCGTATTCCACTGCCCGAAGTCGTCAACAGACACCTGTCGGTGCACCTCTACCTCTTCCTGTCCGCAGGAATACATAAAGGCGCAACTAAGGGCAAAAAATAAAGAACGGCATTTTCCGAGTTTCATCACATGAGATTATCCGATAGAGATTTTACGTACCAGTTTTCCCAGTTTCAGGATATAGCATCCCTTAGGCAGAGAAGTGCTGATGCTCTGCTCCGAACTCTCCACCTTGAACGAACCCACTTTCAGACCGGCCAGGTTATAGATTTCCAACACCATGCCCTCGGCATGCTGCACCGTAAGCTGGTTACCACGCACGGTAATGGATGGAGCCAGTTCGTCCATCATTCCCACAGAAGGCATATCAGCAAAAGCATAGGCGGGTGTCACAGCCGGCAAAAACAAAGTGAGTAACAATATAAGTGTAATGTATTTCTTCTTCATAAATCCTGACTTCCTTTCTCAATGTCACAAATATAAAGTATTTTCTTTGAAGGAGCAAACAATATGCACAAAAATCAAATCTGCAGATTGAGATTCTCACGGGCCAGCACCGTATCGGGGAAGATGGTCTGCGCCTCCTGAAGCAACAGTTCCTCATCGTCGTAACGGGCCGAGAAGTGACCGATGCACAGCCGGCGGGCCCGGATCATTCGTGCCATTTCGGCCGCCTGACGGGCCGTACTGTGGCAGGTTTCGCGGGCGCGGCGCTTGTCGCATTCCGCAAAAGTGGCCTCGTGATAAAGCAGGTCCACCCCTCTGAGGAAAGGAACGATTTCGGGCAGATAGGTGGTGTCAGAACAGTAGGCATAACTGCGCGGCGGCTGCGCGGGACGCACAAAATGGGCGTTGGGCACCACAGTTCCATCCTCGAGCACCCAGTCGGCTCCCTGCTTGATGCGCGCAATGGCATAGTCGGGCACCTTATAGAAATCTATTTTCTCGCGAATGATATGCGGCAACACGGGTTTCTCGCGGAAGCAGAAGCCCATACAGGGCACCCGGTGGCGCAACGGAAAGGCATAGACCTCGACCGAACGGTCTTCGTAGACCAAAGAGTAAGTCTCGACAGAAAGTTCGTGAACCTCTACCTCATAAGGCATTCCCTGACAGAAGAAATCCAGTTGCGGGCGCAGCAGGGATTCCAGCGGTGCCGGCGCATAAATGTGCAGCGTTTCGGTACGTCCCAACAGCCCGAAAGTGGAAATCAGACCGATCAGACCGAAACAGTGGTCGCCGTGCAGATGCGAAATAAAAATATGGTTCAGGCGCGAGAACTTCAGACGCGAGCGGCGCAGCTGCAACTGGGCTCCTTCGCCGCAATCGATCATAAAGAGTTTGTCGCGCACATTCACCACCTGTGCCGAGGGATAGTGGCGCATCGTAGGCAATGCAGAACCGCAACCCAGAATATTGACTTCGAATTTTTCCATAGAACACCAATTGTTATAAAAAAAGAGCGGTGACCCGAGGACACCGCTCTTCGCTATTTATTCTTGAATAGAATTATTCACCTTTTTCCATCTGAGCCTTCAAAGCTGCCAAAGCATCGATGTCACCCAGAGTAGTTGATGCAGCCTGGTTCTGAATCATCGGAGTATCTTCCTTCTTAGATGACTTCTTAGGAGCAGCAGCCTTCTTAGCTTCCTTAGCCTCAGCGCGCTGTGCATCTTCGAAGATACGGCTGTGAGACAGGATGATGCGCTTGCTTTCCTTGTTGAACTCGATAACCTTGAACGGCAACTTCTCGTTCAACTGAGCCTGTGAACCATCTTCCTTAACGAGGTGCTTCGGAGTTGCGAAACCTTCTACACCGTACTCCAGCTGGATAACGGCACCCTTGTCGAGCATCTCAACGATAGTTCCTTCGTGAACTGAATCCTGAGTGAATACAGTCTCGAATACATCCCATGGGTTCTCCTCCAACTGCTTGTGACCCAAGCTCAGACGACGGTTCTCCTTGTCGATCTCCAGAACCTGAACCTCGATCTCAGCACCGATCTGAGTGAACTCTGAAGGATGCTTGATCTTCTTAGTCCAAGACAGGTCAGAGATGTGGATCAATCCGTCAACACCTTCCTCAATCTCAACGAATACACCGAAGTTAGTGAAGTTGCGAACCTTTGCAGTGTGCTTAGAACCTACAGGATACTTAGCCTCGATGTTCTCCCATGGATCAGCCTTCAGCTGCTTGATACCCAGAGACATCTTGCGCTCCTCGCGATCCAGAGTCAGGATAACAGCTTCAACTTCGTCGCCCACCTTCATGAAGTCCTGAGCTGAACGCAAGTGCTGGCTCCAAGACATTTCAGAAACGTGGATCAGACCTTCTACACCCGGAGCGATTTCGATGAATGCACCGTAGTCAGCCATAACGACAACTTTACCCTTAACCTTGTCACCTACCTTCAAGTTAGGATCCAAAGCATCCCATGGGTGCGGAGTGAGCTGCTTCAAGCCCAGAGCGATACGCTTCTTCTCATCATCGAAGTCGAGGATAACCACGTTGATCTTCTGATCCAACTGAACAACCTCGCGAGGATCGCTAACGCGACCCCATGACAAGTCAGTGATGTGGATCAAACCGTCTACGCCACCCAAGTCGATGAATACACCGTATGATGTGATATTCTTAACGGTACCTTCCAATACCTGTCCTTTTTCCAGCTTGCTGATGATTTCCTTCTTCTGCTGCTCCAACTCAGCCTCGATAAGAGCCTTGTGAGAAACAACAACATTCTTGAATTCCTGGTTGATCTTAACCACCTTGAATTCCATAGTCTTGCCAACGAATACATCGTAATCGCGGATTGGCTTAACATCGATCTGTGAACCTGGCAAGAATGCCTCGATTCCGAATACATCAACGATCATACCACCCTTAGTGCGGCACTTGATGTATCCCTTGATAATTTCTTCTTTCTCCAGAGCCTCGTTAACACGATCCCAAGAACGAGTAGCACGAGCCTTCTTGTGTGACAGGATCAACTGACCCTTCTTGTCTTCCTGATTTTCGATATACACCTCAACAACATCACCTACTTTCAAATCAGGATTGTAACGGAACTCACTCATAGGAATGATACCGTCTGACTTAAAGCCGATGTTCACAACAACCTCACGCTTGTTCATTGCGATAACAGTACCGTCAACAACTTCGTGATCGTTTACCTTGTTCAAAGAACCTTCGTAAGCCTTCTGCTGTTCTTCACGACTTACGTTTGCTGCGTCACCGCTTTCATAAGCTTCCCAGTCAAAATCTGCCAGAGGAGCTACATTTTTCAAATCTGCCATTTAGTTAATTAATTGATAATAAAAATACTAATAATGTTAGACATTATATTGTTTAAAATTCGCCGCAAAGATAAATCTTTTTCTCCTCAATAAAAACAGAGCATTCTCATATTTTTTATATTTTAATTATTTATAACATTCGAATTTTCAGCATTCCCTGCCTGCTCCCCCATTGCCCCGCCGCCGGAAGAGGGGCAAACTACAAAGGAATGTCACATGGGGAGCGGAATGACATATATTTATATATTTTTCGCTATTCACATATCTGAAAATTCTCAGTTTTATCGTACCTTTGTGGTACTCACAAACATTAATAGAATTCAGAGCATGAAAAAAAAGATTGAATGTATCGGTGTACTGACCTCCGGAGGTGATGCTCCGGGAATGAATGCCGCCATCCGCGCGGTAACCCGTACCGCCATTGCCGAGGGCTTCAAGGTAAAAGGTATTTACAGAGGCTTCGAGGGATTGTTGCGCAACGAGATTCAGGAGTTTACAACCGAAAACGTAAGTAATATCATTCAGCGTGGCGGAACCATCCTGAAGACAGCCCGCTGCAAGGAGTTCCAAACTGTAGAAGGCCGTAAGGTTGCCTACGACAACATGGTGGCACAGGGCATCGACGCACTGGTGGTTATCGGTGGTAACGGCTCACTCACCGGTGCAAGAATCTTTGCCGAGGAGTACGACGTTCCGTGTATCGGACTTCCGGGTACTATCGACAATGACTTGTACGGAACCGACTCAACCATCGGTTATGACACTACCCTGAATACCATCGTGGAGTGCGTGGACAAAATCCGCGACACGGCGACTTCACACGAGCGTATCTTCTTCATCGAAGTAATGGGACGCGATGCCGGCTTCCTGGCACAGAACAGTGCCATCGCCAGCGGTGCCGAAGCGGCCATCATTCCGGAAGACTCTACCAATGCCGACCAGCTGGAGCAATTCATCGGACGTGGTATCCGTAAGAGCAAGAGCTCAAGTATCGTCATCGTTTCCGAGAGCCCGAAATGCGGTGCCATGTACTATGCCGACCGTGTAAAACAGGAATATCCGGAATATGATGTGCGTGTGTCTATCCTGGGCCACCTGCAGCGCGGAGGTTCACCAAGCGCCAGCGACCGTATCTTGGCTTCACGTCTGGGTGTGGGTGCCATCAACGCCATTCTGGAAGGCCAGCGCAACGTGATGATCGGAATCCGTGACGACGAAATCGTTTACGTTCCGTTCGCCAATGCCATCAAGAACAACAAACCGATCAAGAAGGAGCTGATCAACGTATTGGGCATCCTGTCCATCTAATTCCTTCTGTCGGGTTTACCGGTATATCAAAAGGAGCTGCATCCCTCATTCGGGTGCAGCTCCTTTTTCTGTTTCATACTTCAAAAAATTTTCGGAAAACGCATCCGAAAAACCATCCCAATGAAAATGAAAAGGCATCCCGATGATTTTTCATTTTCATTGGGATGATTTTTTACAACGGGCACAACCGCAAAAAACAAAGGCAGCATGGATTGCTCCACACTGCCTTTATACGGTTATTTTTCTCATAAGAACTTATTCTTCGAGCAATTTCTTCAGGAAATCATTCAGTTCCTCATCCAGCCCCTTCAAAAGGTCCTTATCCAGAATGATGGTGTCATCATCTACCAGATAAAGGTCGCTCACCACATCCTGATCTTCATCAATCAGCACAAAGGAAAAAGGCTTGAGAATAGGAAGTTTCTCCCACACCTCCTGCATTCCCTGAATGCACTTTCTCAAAACAGGCACGTTCGTTTCATAGAAATTCTCGTCTTTTGAATCAATCCACTCCTCTACCACACAACGGGTAATTTCATCGAAATCATCATTATACACAAGAAGTTCACCGGATTCGGGCTTGATTTGTAAATGAATATCCGTAAGCACCGGATCGGTCTTTATCATCGAAAACTTTGCTGCGACTTTATTCAAAGCACGTTCTATCTGTTGAATCGTAGGTGATGTTACGCTCATAATCAAAAGTCTTTTATATTTATAGAAACCAAAATTACAAAAAAATATTTGTAATGTCGCTTTTTAGAGCTAAAAAAACAAATTATATGTAGAAAATAGAACAAAGCGGGAATAAAGTCGGGAGCCACACGCCCAAAAGCTCCAAAAAAGAGTTTTTCTAAAAAAAAGATGCCCGGACTCTTGCGAATCCGGGCATCGATAGGTTATCGGCAGACGAAACCGGATTAGAGACCGGCTCCGTGACAATTCTTGAACTTCTTGCCGCTTCCGCAAGGACATGGATCATTGCGACCCGGTCCCTTGTCGGCTACATGAGGTTGCTGCGGCTGTGCGGCGCGAGTATCCTGTGCAGCTGCGGCAGCCATATCAGGATCATTCAAATCCTCGTGGCTCTCCACATAGTTCTGCTTCTGGTGTGCCGGTTCCGGATCTACCTCGCGCACTTCCTGCGGAGCCTGTACCGGAATCTGACCGCGCATCAGGATGCTCAGCGTCTGGTTGTTAATCTTGTCAACCATCTTGTCGAACAAGGTCACACTCTCCAGCTTGAAGATCAACAACGGATCCTTCTGCTCGTAGCTGGCATTCTGTACGGAGTGTTTCAACTCATCCAGAGATCTCAGGTTTTCTTTCCAAGCCTCGTCGATGGTGTGCAGCATGATGGTCTTCTCAAATTCCTTGATTACTGACTTGCTCTCAGTTTCATAAGCCTCCTTCAGTGGAGTTGAAATCTGATACATACGGCGTCCGTCAGTAATCGGAACCAGAATATTCTCATACATGGCACCCTGAGTCTCATAAACCTGCTTGATCACCGGATTGGCAACAGCAGCCATCAGATCGGTCTTCATCTTGAAGCGCTTCATGGCTTCTTCGTATGCCTTTTCATAAAGCTTTTCACGCTTCACCTCATTGTATTCCTGTTCGGTGAACGGACATTCCATAGCCAACACTTCTAGGAAGCTGTCCTTGCAGCTTTCATAATCACCGCCGTCGATGAAATATACGCAACGGTCCCAAATCATGTCGGCGATATCCATTCCAATACGCTCTCCCATCAGGGCGTGACGACGCTTCTCGTACACTACTGTACGCTGCTTGTTCATCACATCATCGTATTCCAACAGGCGCTTACGTACACCGAAGTGATTCTCCTCTACCTTCTTCTGGGCGCGCTCGATAGACTTGCTGATCATCGGGTGTTCAATCATCTCGCCGTCCTCAAAGCCGAGTTTGTCCATAATGTGAGCAATACGCTCGCTGGCGAACAGACGCATCAGCTTATCTTCCAAAGACACAAAGAATACAGATGAGCCCGGGTCACCCTGACGACCGGCACGACCACGCAACTGTCTGTCTACACGACGGCTCTCGTGACGCTCGGTACCGATGATTGCCAAACCGCCGGCAGCCTTAACTTCGTCGCTCAACTTGATATCCGTACCACGTCCGGCCATGTTGGTGGCGATGGTCACGGTGCTGCTCTGTCCGGCCTTGGCCACGATATCAGCCTCTTGCTGGTGCAACTTCGCATTCAATACGTTGTGCGGAATCTTTCTCATCTGAAGCATCTTGCTCAACATTTCAGAGATTTCAACGGATGTGGTACCTACCAACACCGGACGACCGGCCTTGATCATCTTCTCCACTTCCTCGATTACCGCCTTATACTTTTCGCGCTGAGTCTTGTAAACACGGTCGTCCATGTCCTGACGAGCAATAGGACGGTTGGTCGGAATCTCAACGACATCCAATTTATAGATATCCCAGAACTCACCTGCCTCGGTGCTGGCCGTACCGGTCATACCAGAAAGCTTGTGATACATTCTGAAGTAGTTCTGCAAAGTAATGGTTGCAAATGTCTGTGTGGCAGCCTGAACCTTTACGTGCTCCTTAGCCTCGACAGCCTGGTGCAAACCGTCGCTCCAGCGACGACCGTCCATAATACGACCGGTCTGCTCATCCACGATCTTCACCTCTCCATCGATCACTACATACTCATCATCACGGTTGAACATGGTGTAAGCCTTAAGCAACTGCTGGATAGTGTGTACTCGCTCGCTCTTTACGGCATAGTCACTGTAAAGCTGATCCTTCTTCTGCAAACGCTCCTCAGCAGACAATGAGGTGTCAGACTCCAATGCTGACATTGCCGATGTGATATCCGGCAATACGAACAGATCCGGATTTGAGGTTGCGTGAGCCAACCACTCGTTACCCTTGTCGGTCAGATCCACACTGTTCATCTTCTCATCTACCACGAAGTACAACGGTTCTACTGCCTCTGGCATACGCTTGTTGTTGTTCTCCATGTAGATTTCCTCTGTCTTGAGCATACCGGCCTTTATTCCCGGTTCAGACAGATATTTAATCAATGGCTTGTTCTTTGGGAGGGCCTTGTGGCTACGATACAACTGCAGGAAACCCTGAGCCACCTTTTCCTTATCGTCACTGGCAATAAGTTGCTTGGCCTCGGCCAGATACTGAGTGGCCAACTGGCGCTGAACAGCCACGAGCTGCTCAACCAGCGGCTGATAGACGCCGAACAACTGATTGTCCCCCTGCGGCACCGGTCCGGAAATAATCAATGGAGTACGGGCATCGTCAATCAACACGGAGTCCACCTCATCGACAATCGCATAGTTATGACGGCGCTGTACCAGATCTTTCGGGTTAGTAGCCATATTGTCGCGCAGGTAGTCAAAACCAAACTCATTGTTGGTACCGAAAGTAATATCGGCCATGTAAGCCTTGCGGCGTGCATCAGAGTTTGGCTGATGACGGTCGATACAGTCTACGCTCAAACCGTGGAACATGTAGATCGGACCCATCCAGTCAGAGTCACGCTTAGCCAGATAGTCGTTCACGGTTACCACGTGCACACCGTTTCCGGTCAACGCATTCAGGAATACCGGCAGAGTAGCTACCAAAGTCTTACCTTCACCGGTTGCCATCTCGGCGATCTTACCCTGATGCAATACGATACCACCGAAGAGCTGCACATCATAGTGTACCATGTTCCAGCGGATGTCGTTACCACCGGCTGTCCAGTGAGCGTGATATACGGCCTTATCTCCGTCGATATCTACGAAATCATATTTCACAGCGAGCATACGGTCGAAATCGTTTGCTGTAACGATTACGTCCTCATTCTGGGCGAAACGCTCGGCAGTAGACTTCACGATAGCGAATACCTGAGGCATCACCTCGTTCAGAGCCACTTCATAGCGGTCCAGAACCTCCTTCTCCAATTTATCGACCTGTGCAAACAAAGGAGCACGGTCCTGAATCTCGGTCTGCTCGATCTTAGCCTTCAGTTCAGCTATTTTGTCCTTCAGGTCATTGGCCGATCCCTGAATGTAGCTCTTCAACTCCTGAGTCTTCGCACGGAGTGCATCATTGTCCAATGCCTGTATTTCAGGATAAGCGGCCTTTACCTTTTCAACCAGAGGCTGAATCTGCTTCATATCTCGGGTTGACTTGTTACCAAACAGCTTGCTTAAAAATTTATTTATATCCATATATATTGTTTTTTTATTTGTCAAACGACTGCAAAGTTATTATAATTTTTTCAAAAAAGCACATTCTATTGACGGTAAATAGCAAATTCTATTTTAAATCCGTCAGCGGATAAGCAGAGCAAGCGTTTGGAGCCCGTATTCTCATAAACTGTGACAGTGTAGGTGCCACACAGTCTACTGAAACAGGAGTTTTTATGATTTGTGACTTGATGTCATAGCCCAGGAATACCAGCGGGAAGCTGACGAAGCCCTCTCTGATCCAGAGCGGTTCGTTAGAGTTCTCTGTCTCCAGTTTCCAACCCGAAGAAACATCAATCAGAATATCTCCGGAACGTTTCGGGTGGTAACTGTTGCGGATCTTGCTGATTACAGGACTCCAGGAACCGACATTCAGACGATGGCTGGTATACACATCCTGCACACCTTCCAACTGAATGATGAAATCCTGGCATCGCTGCAGCACTTCCGCCGAATTGAGCTGTTTTTCTTCAAGAAGTTTCTTGTTCAGGAAAATCTGCGCATTGTAAGTGGCTTCCACATACTGACCTTCGCCATACATGGCCATCAGATACATATTCAGCAAGGCAGATGCCTTTTTCATGCTGAACACTCCGGTAGGGATTCGGTAACGGGCCAACTCAGGACGCTCAGGGTCTGAATAACCGGTAGAGGTCACCACAAAGAGCACTTGTCCGGATCCCACCCGTTTTTCTACATAATCAATCAGATCGCCCAGCTGACGGTCAAGACGCACGTACGTATCCTGCAATTCTATAGGATATTCGGACGAGGTTCTATGCTCGAAGTTTCCGGCATAATAGGTCACTGACAAAAAGTCAGTCACATCGTCTTTTCCCAAAGCCGTGCTTTCCATGCACACTTTGGCAAACTTATTCACCTCCTCATTGACACAACCGGTAGTCTTGAACTGCGAGATACGCTGGTCTCCCTTGAAACGATGTTCAAAGGAATTGGTCACGGCACTGCCCAGCAGATAATTGAAGTTACCTACCAGGTCGTTGGTCGGCGTCCATTTAAACTCGCCAACCTTTTCCCACAACGGATTGGTACGGTCGTAGGCACTGGCCCACGCCGGATAGCCCCCATAATATGAGGATGTGACCCACTGTCCCGTCTCGTCATTGATCCAGAAAGCGCCATCGCCTGCATGTCCTGCCGCCAGAATTGCAGCATCGCGGAAAGGCGAGATGGCATAAATCTGCGCGGTTCCGGCCGAAGCCATCTTCAGTTCGTCCACCAGAGTGGAAGTACGCAGATATTGCGGCGAGGAAGCCGTACCCTTAGGAAGGGAAGGATATTTCTCATCGTCCACACAGAACACCGGACGGAGAATCTTGCGATCCATCCACATATTCGCCACAATACCGTTTTCATAAGGCGAAGCGCCGGTAAACAGGCAAGCCACAGCCGAAGCTCTGTCCGGACTGACAAAAGGATATTCCGCATTCAGGCAGACGTATCCGTCTTTCATCAGACGCTTGAACCCCCGCTCACCATACAGCGATTTAAAGGCCTGCATGTAATCAGAGCGCAACTGATCGATCGTAATGCTCACCACCAGACGCGGCGCATCCGAAGCCGCATGTGCCGAAGCGTTGGACAAGATCCACGCTCCTATCAGGGCAGTAAGTAAACGATAGTTTTTTAAATGCATTATCTTATTTTATTTGATTTTTCTTATAATAAAGGATATAACCTAATGAGCGTATCAACAAAATACATGCCAAAGATACAACCGGCGCACAAAAGTCCTGCCGAGTAAATACTGAAAAGATCATAAAAAATATTAACCATACAGTATATACCTCATGGATTCGTGTTTTCTTCCGATGTATGGCGCACGTTACGATCCGCGGCAAGAACAGGAAGGGCAGAGGATTCAGCAACAGAATCTGCCAGTTTGACCCCACTGTAGGATGTTCCGAGAAGAAGAACAGCACGGTAACCACACAGCCCATCAGAGCCACCAGCAACTGAAAGAACACATCCACGCCCCAATAGATCTTATTCTTGCGATACTGAAACACGCCCAATATCAGCAGAGCGACACACAGCAGGGTTCCCACCACCACCGGAGTCAGATATTCAGAGAAGATGCGGGCCATTCCCGTAGGCTCCACAGCCTGTGCCGGCAGAGGAACAAGCGTTTCCTCGCGCAAGACAAACGGGCGTTCCTTGCCATCAGTCGTGCGTATCACAGCCTGAGCGGCATAGTCCTTCATATAAAAAGGTGCAAACATTTCCTGACGTATCGTAACAGGCTTGTCGGCATCGACACCCAGACAGAGGTCATTACCCACCTCGGCCCACGGAGCTGCTGCCGTGTATTGGTGGATAATCTGCCGGTAAGTGAGTACCCGTCCGGCATGTTCCTTGTAAACCACCTCGCCGTTGACCGCCTCTTCAATGCGGTCGCGCGCCCGGGTCGTACAGTTGTCATAAAGGAAGTTATAGCGATACTTTCTGTTTTCGGGCTCATAATTGATCATCAGCAGACGAAACAGATTCTCCTTCTCTGCGGGTGTCAGGTTCAGGACCTGGGCATAGACCGCCGAGCCACGGCGACGATAATAATCTTCCATCGGAGCGTAAGGGATGATCCCCAACTCATAGTCACACTCACCCTTTGTGAAGCGCCACACAAAATTCGGCGAATCAAAGTCGAACAGTCCGTAATTGAAGGCCCAGTCGTCACCGGTTGTTACATTCCGATAACGGATGGCCGTATGTCCGTATAGCGCATAAATCTCTGAAGAAGGCGAACAGGTGAGCAGACTGAACTCAATGGAATCGCGCTCAAAATCCTGCGCCTGCACGCTCAGGATATTCCAGATGCACCACAAAAACAAAAAAATCTTTTTCATAAATCACATACTTTGGGCAAAAGAAAAAGCAACACTTTTCATTAAAGCCGTGCAAAAGTAATCAATATATCAACACGACACCTACGAATTTCGGTAAAAATGGCAAAATAGCGTACATTATTTGACGAAACATTCAAATCGGAAAGAATCTGTAACTCCAGCACGCAAAATATAGAAAAAAGGTAGCACAACTAATCATTTTTATATAACTTTGCAGGCCAAAAGGCATATATCAAAGAAAGTGAATCTAATTATTGACATAGGAAATACGCTCGCCAAACTGGTAGCCTTCGATGGAGAGACCCCTGTCGAAGAAATCAGAACCTCCAATGATTCGTTGGAGGCACTGGGTTCATTCATAAAGAAATATAAATTTAAAAAGGGGATTGTCGCCTCGGTCATCGACTTGTCGGCTACGGTACAGGAGCAGCTGGCATCTGTCGATTTTCCGATTTTATATTTCAACGCCTCTACCCCAATTCCCATACAGAACCGTTACCGCACACCGCACACGCTGGGTTCCGACCGTCTGGCCGCCGCCATCGGGGCCAATATGCAGTATCCGGAACGCAACATCCTCGTGATTGATGCCGGCACCTGCCTCACCTATGAGTTTATTGACAGTCAGGCAAATTACTGGGGCGGAAACATCACATCGGGATTGCAGATGCGCCTGAAGGCCATGCACACCTTCACCGCCAAGCTGCCTCTCATCGACAGAAAGGGAGACACCCCGGAACTGGGTTATGACACCGAAACGGCCATGCGCTCGGGAGTAATCACCGGAATGACTTTTGAGATAGAGGGTTATATCCGCCACTTCCGGAAAAAGTATCCGGATCTTTTGGTTTTTTTAACTGGAGGAGACGACTTTAATTTTGATTCCAGCATAAAAAATATCATCTTTGCAGACAAATACCTCGTTCCAAGGGGACTAAACAGAATATTAAATTTCAACAATGAAAAGTTCTAGGAAGATTCTTTATAGTTTATTACTCGCCGGAGCACAAATTCTCCCGGCCACAGCACAGACCAACGGAACCAATTCCCCCTACTCCCGTTTCGGACTGGGAATGCTGGATGACCAGTCACAGGGTTTCAACAAAGCCATGAGCGGACTGGGCATCGGCTTGCACGCAGGCAATCGCGTAAACATGCTCAACCCGGCATCCTACTCCAAGGCAGACTCCCTTACCTTTATCTTTGATGTGGGTATGTCTCTGCAAAACGGAAATTTCAGCGACGGAAGCACCAGTGTCAACGCACATAACACTTCACTGGACTATGTGAACGCCCTGTTCCGCATCAGAAAGCACCTGGGCTTTTCTTTCGGTTTTGTTCCCTATTCCAGCATCGGATACAACTTCACCACATCGCAGCATGTGGGCACGGACTATGTTTCGGGCAACACCATCACCAACCAGTCAACATATTATGGCGACGGCGGTATCCATCAGCTGTATGCGGGTATCGGTTGGGAACCGTTCCGCAACTTTTCCATCGGTGCCAACGTGAGCTATCTGTGGGGTAACTACTACCACACGGTGAGCCAGACTTTATACAACGGCTCTTCGGCCGATGCCAAAGCCAACAATCTGTACCGACAGTTCAATGCCGACATCACCACTTACAAGGTAGACCTCGGTATTCAGTATGACATTCCTATCAACAAGAAGAACCTGCTGACCATCGGTGCGATTGCCGGAATCGGACACAAAATCAACAATTCAGCCACCGTGCTGACCCATACCACCAACAGCGACTCCACCACACAAGTGGCTCCGAATGCTTTCCAGCTGCCATACAGCTTCGGTGTGGGTATCAACTGGAAGTACAACAACCAGTGGAGCGTCGGTGCCGATGTGCATCACGAAAAGTGGGCAGACTGTGTCATGCCTGCCATCGACGACAAGACTTCGGTCTATGCCGCACAAAAGGGACAGTTCCTGAACCGCACGAAGGCTGTGATCGGTGCCGAATTTGTACCTAACCGCGAGAGCCGCCGCTACTTGCAACGCGTGGAATACAAGATAGGAGCTTCATACAGCACCCCATACGTCAAGGTAAACGGTCAGGACGGTCCGCGCGAATATGGCATCACTGCCGGATTCGGACTGCCCATCACCAACAATATCAACAACCGCTCGGTGGTCAACGTATCCTTCCAATGGTTGCATTGTAGCCCGAGCGCCACATCCATGATTACCGAAAACTATCTCCGTCTGAACGTGGGCATCACCTTCAATGAGAAATGGTTTATGAAGTGGAAGATCAACTAAGCTTTATGACGGCAAAAAAACATAATTATATGAATTCAACTTCATGCATAGCAGTTATACTTCTGATAACTGCTATGCATGTTTTGATATCCTCATGTTCGGGCGAAAAGGTGCATACGGCACCCGCAGTCAGCGACAAAGACTCCCTCCCCTTCATGCAGGCCAAGGGCATCAGCAACCTGATTTCCGACTCGGGAATCATCCGCTACAAGATCATTGCCGAAAACTGGAATATCTACAACACCACCAACCCGCCGAAATGGACCTTCCTGAAAGGACTGCTTCTGGAGAAGTTCGACACCACCTTTCATGTAGAATGGTTCGTCCAGGCCGACACCGCCTACTGCTATAACCAGAAACTTTGGGAGCTGCGCGGACGCGTTGTAGTCCGGAACGTGGAGGGTACTGTCTTCAAGACCGAAGAACTGTTCTGGGACATGTCCAGCCACGAAGTGTACTCCAACATGTATGTACGGATCATCACCCCTGAACGCGAGGTGGAAGGAACCCGTTTCCGCTCCAACGAACAGATGACCCGCTACACATTCTACAATTCAAAAGGCTCATTGCCGTTTAACGATGCCGGCTCGGCCAGCCCGCAAGACTCCGTGGTGCGCCAAGGACCGGCCAAACCAATTTAAAACTATGGGAATAATATTTTTGGAAATAGCTTTTATCCTGTTGCTCTCCGCCTTCTTTTCCGGCATGGAGATTGCCTTTGTGTCCTCCAACAAACTCCGCTATGAGCTGGAAAAGTCCTCGCAGAGCTTCACCAGCAAGGTGCTCGACATCTTCTACGAGCATCCCAACAACTTTATCTCCACCCTGCTTGTGGGCAACAACATCGCCCTGGTCGTCTACGGTATTCTCATGGCCGGCGTGCTCGACTTTTACCTGCTCGAACCGCTCGGATTGGGACAGTACGAAGGCGCCAAACTGATTATCCAGACGCTGATTTCCACCCTGATCGTACTAGTTACGGGCGAATTTCTGCCCAAGACCCTGTTTAAGATTAATCCGAACAAGATGATGAAGATCTTCGCCTTCCCGGCATTCATCTTCTATGTGGTGCTTTATCCGATATCAGAACTTACGAGCGGACTGTCACGCCTGTTTCTCCGCATTGTGGGTCTGAACACCAGCAAGGACCAGACCGAGCAGGCTTTCACCAAAGTGGATCTGGACTATTTCATCCAGTCGAGCATAGACAGCACTACGGACAAGGAGGAAATCAACGAAGAAGTGAAGATTTTCCAGAATGCCCTGGAATTCTCCAACGTAAAGGTGCGCGACTGCATTGTGCCGCGCACGGAGATTCAGGCCATCGACCGCACGGCCTCACTCGAAGAGCTGAAGAACCTGTTCGTGGAAAGCGGAAAATCGAAAATCATCGTCTACGACGGAGACATCGACCACATCGTAGGCTTCATCCACTCATCGGAAATGTTCAAGATACACGACCAGTGGCAGCAGAACATCCGCGAGGTGCCCATTGTGCCCGAAACCATGCAGGCCCAGAAACTGCTCAAGACATTCATGCAGCAGAAAAAATCACTGGCCGTAATCGTGGACGAATTCGGCGGAACCTCGGGCATTGTAACCATGGAAGACCTTGTAGAGGAAATCTTCGGTGACATCGAAGACGAACACGACACCTCAAACTACATTGCCAAAAAACTGGACCACAACGAATACCTGATTTCCGCCCGTCTGGAAATCGAAAAAGTAAACGAGCTGCTCGATCTCGACCTTCCGGAATCGGATGATTACCAAACAGTAAGCGGACTCATCCTGCACCAGTACCAGAGCTTCCCCAAACTCAACGAAGTGGTTTCCTTTGGAAAATACGAGTTCAAAATCGTCAAAAACACCATGACGAAGATTGAATTGGTGCGCCTGAAAGTCGTTGAATAACATTTTTTCGGGGAAAAAATCCTTCTTTTGAAGGTTTTTTTGTATCTTCGTACGCTTTTATGGAAAAATAAATAACAAAAATTCATAATTAAACCAATGGCAACTTTACAAAAAATCAGAAGCAAAGGCCCACTTCTTATGATCGTTGTGGGATTGGCGTTGTTTGCATTCATCGCCGAAGAATTCTTCCGCTCTATGCAGTCTGCCTCAGCAGAAAGCAAACAGAGAGTAGGTGAAATTTACGGAGAGTCGCTGTCCTATCAGGATTTCCAAAGCCTGGTAGACGAGTACTCTGAAGTAGTTAAGTTAACCCGTGGAGTCAACTCTCTGGACGGAGCAGAAATGACTCAGATCAGAGACCAGGTGTGGAACACATTCGTTCAGAACAAGCTCATCGAGCATGAGGCCGAGAAGCTGGGTCTGACCGTGACCGACGCCGAATTGCAGGAAATCATCAACAACGGACGCAGCCAGTATCTGATGCAGACTCCGTTCCGCAACGAGAAGACCGGTGCATTCGACGTAAACATGCTGAAGAAATTCCTCACAGACTATGACAATATGAAGAAGAACCCGTCACAGATGCCGGCTGAGTACATCCAGTACTACGAAAGCATGTTCAAGATGTGGCAGTTCATCGAAAAGAGCATCAAGCAGGAAGCACTTGTCAACAAGTACCAGTCTCTGCTGGCTCACTCAGTAATCAGCAACCCGGTAGCCGCCAAGATGAATTTCGAAGGCCACGTTAACGAAAGCGAGTTGCTGCTGGCTTCAGTTCCTTTCACCACCATCTCCGACAGCACCGTCAAGGTAGAGGATGCCGACCTGAAAGCCAAGTATGAGGAAATGAAGGAGAACTTCAAGCAGTTCAGCGAAAGCCGCGACTTCAAATATATCAGCGTTAAGGTTAGAGCCAGCGAGAAGGACAAGGCCGAGCTGAAGAAGGAAATGACCGAGGTAAGCAAGCAGCTGGCCGAGGGCGGTAACATCAGCAAGATCGTACGCGAGAGCGGATCTCTGGTAAACTACTCTGAAATTCCTGTAAGCAAGGCTGCTCTTCCAGGTGACGTAGCCGTACAGCTCGACACCATGACTCTGAACAAGGTACTCGGCCCATACTACAACCCGGGTGACCAGACTTTCAATGTTGTGAAACTGATGAACCGCGTTTCTGCCCCGGATTCAATCCAGTATCGCCAGATTCAGATTGCCGGAGCCGACGAGGCTACCAATGCCAAGACTGCCGACAGCATCATGACAGCCCTGAACAACGGAACTCCGTTTGATTCTATCGCCAAGAAGTATGGCCAGACCGGCGAAAAGGTTTGGATCACTTCAAGAAACTACGAAGGCGCAACTATGGGTCCGGAAGACTTGAAATATATCAAGGCCGTAACCAACGGTGCTGTCAACGAACTGCAGAACCTGAAGATTTCTCAGGCCAACGTAATCCTGCAGGTAACAGACCGTCGCAGCATGCAGAACAAATTCGATGTAGCTATCGTAAAATGCCCGGTAACCTTCAGCAACGAGACTTACTCTAAGGCTTATAACGACTTCAGTCAGTTCCTGGCAGCCAACCCAACTCTCGAAGAGATGGAAGCCAACGCAGCCAAGGCCGGTTATCAGCTGATGACTCAGAAGGACATGCTCAGCAACCAGCACAATGTTGCCGGTATCAGCAACACCAGCGAGGCTCTGAGATGGTTGTTCAACGAGGATACTGACGTAAACAGCGTTTCCAAGATGTATGAGTGCGGCAACAATGACAACATGTTGGTTGTTGCTCTTACAGCTGTAAATCCTGCCGGATACCGTTCAATGGAAAGCGTGAAGGACATTCTGACCCGCGAAGTGATCAACGACAAGAAGGCCAAGCAGATTGCTGACAAGATGGCTTCTTGGAAGAGCGTGAACGATGCCAAGCAGATGGCCGGTGCTGTGGTAGACACTGTAAAACATGTAACCTTTAACTCTCCGGTGTTCGTAAGCGCTACCGGTAACAACGAGCCTGCCATCAACGGTGCTGCCGACAAGGCTACCAAGGGTCAGTTCAAGAGTGGCATCAAGGGTATGGCTGGTGTATATGCCTTCCAGGTGCTGAACAAGACCAAAGGTCAGGAGAAGATGGACGTGAAGAACGAAGAGAGTATGCTGAACAGCAAGAACATGCGTGGTATGGGTCAGTTCATCATGGACCTGTATAACAAGGCAGAAGTGATGGATCACAGATATCTGTTCTATTAATTCACGAATTTGTCTCACACAATATTCCATAAAAAAGTGCATCGCTCGGCGGTGCACTTTTTTTATATCCTCACTTCAACCTGATTCGTGATGAAAAGGCCTGATTTTTTTCGTCCTGATGAAATTAAAAAATCATCGAAATGAAATTTGCCGTTCATTTCGATGATCTGAAAAAAAGGAATACAACACGAAAATCCATATCCTTACCAAGTTCGCCCGTTTTCCATAAATATGAAAAACGGGCGAAGCAAAACATCAGAAAGTACGCGTCTTAGGCTTTATGTTCAAACGGTATATCAAATGGAACATCACATAACGCGGAATAACATTTCGATAAGTTTCGAAGCGACCTTGCGAATTCACGGTCTGTGTCAGATTAGAAAGTTGTCCCAGCATATCAAAAGCATCTATCGAGAAGGTTAAACCTCCTTTCAAAATACGCTTGGACAGACGGGCATTCCAGACCACATCATCGGTATTAGCTGCGGGATCATCATATCCACGACGGCTGTAAAGCGTAAGATCGGTAGCCAGCTGCATATCCCATGGAAGTTCTATCTGAGCAGTTGGTCCATAATTGAAGTCCCAAACCGTGAAAGGATTAAAATCCTCACGCTCACTGATAGCCCGACTCCAGGAACAATAAGCTTTGACACCAAGCATAAACCGTTTCAAACGGAAATCAAGTTTTGCGGTTTCTGTTGCCCAATAAGTATTTACCGAGGAACGTGAAGGGGCAACGCCCGTTTCGGTAGAGATCAAATCCACACCCCGGAATATCTGACCGAAGGTCCAGGTACTAAAAGTGATTCGTCTTTTTTTATCCAGTGGCATGGAATAGTTTACGCCACCATAAATATAATAGTTACCGTTCACATTTTCGGGAGTATAGACCCGAACGCCGGTAGACCGGTCATAAACATATCCCATAGCTTTGGCATTCTGTGTGACGCTATACGCTGCATAAGCCCCAAAGAAACGCTGCTTGCCCGGATTATTATTACTATGATCCAAACGGAGAGTATGGCTCGTCGTATTTTTCAGACTGGAATTACCATGATAGATATTGAGTGGATCTTCGTTATTCACGATGTCGAGAAGGTCTTGCATATCAGGGGCTGACTGCTTCATATTATAGTTAAACGACACACTTCTTTGCTGATTATGCCATTTATATTCCACTTTCGCAGACGGCTGGAAAAATACGGTATTACGTGTCGTCACTCCATCATAGTCCGCACGCATATAATCCAAACGATTATGAGTCATGGTAAGTGGCAATCTCACATCAAAATGAAAATAATTCCAAGTACTGTCTGCCCAATGATCATTCTTGATATAGACTTCCGCAGTATGCCATGTATCCGTTTCACGACGTTCATAACTGTTTTGTTGATCCATGGCCGAAACCAACTGTTCCTGTTCTGAAGGAAGCATACCAAGCGGATGGTCTGTCCCATATCCCCAACCGGCCAAACGCTCCAAACGATAAATGGTGTTGTCTTTATGAGAATAATTCTGCCCGAATGTGTAGCCTGGCTGTATCAGCCACTGGCCTGCCGGCCAATAACTATAGGCAGCCCGTACTTTATAATTTAAAGAACGGTCCGGGCGCCCGTTGATCCAACGATTCCGGTAATCAGGCGAAAGAGAAGCATTCGAAGGATAATCAAGCAAATAGTGTTCATACACTTCACGCTGGTTATCCGAAGCATTCACAGAACCATTGATTTCAATCATATCAACGCCATATTTGATCACATTAGAGAATGAAATCCCACCATTATACCGTCTGCTATTATAAAGGCCGTCTGTCAGTGTACGGTTTACGGCTAGACGACGCAACAGGTCTCCTGCCTGCGGATTCCGGATGCTGTCAATCAAAGCAGCGGTAGTATATTCACCCGGATGTTTCAGGAAAGTAGCAGCGACATCAGTATTGCTACCCTCTTGTCTGTTATAATTGAAACGAGGAGCAATCATAAATCTAAGCTCTTCTTTGGGTGTAAAGACAAAAGTATGATTTGTATTCACCCGAACATTATGATTTTTAGTCCGGCTTTCACTACGCTCGTAAGTATTACCCGACGGTAGAAACAGTTCATTAGCCTTCTGCGTCAAATTCGTGGCATCGGAATGATTTGCCTCCGCATTTCCCGAAAGTTCATAACGATGATACTTATCCTTTATCATGTAATCAGCTGCCACCATCCTTGTAGTAAGCGTACCGCTCGGCATATTTTCCGGCGTCCATTCGCTATTCTGTCCCGGTTTCCGGGTATCGTTGACATTATTAATATTACCCACCACGGTTACACGTGACTGAGGTGTGAAACGTAAAGCAAAGAGACGTCCCAGATAATGGTTTTCTGTGCTGTATCCCCCTTCTGCATTGGCAATCCAACCGATGCTGTATTGCTTTTTTAATTTCACGTCCATCACATATTGCTCATCACCAACCTTCTTGCCCATCATCTTACCGATATCGCCTTGTTTTTCGTAAACCCGAACATCCTTAACCATGTATGAGGGAAGATTATCCAACATAATGCGATTGTTACCTTTGAAGAAATCTTCGCCATTCAGTAACAGGCTCTCCACTTGACGTCCGTTTACCAAAATACGTCCATCATCTTTCAGTTCCGTTCCCGGAAGTTGCCTGATTAATGCATCCAACATAGAACCTTCAGCCAACTGAAATACGTCAGCATTGAAAACAAGCGTATCCTTCTTCATATAAAACTTAACCTTGGTAGCCGTAACAGCAACTTCCCCCAGTTTACGAGTACGAGGAAGACGACGAATGTAAGCGTCAAAGCGCTTCATGTTGTTACGTCCTTTAAAAGTTTGGGCCGGTACATTGAGATAACAAGTTTCATAACCTTCGTATTCAAATTTCAAAATGCTTTTTTCCATTGTTTTTGGCACTTCGAAGTACCAGGCTCCCCACACGTTGTTAGTACAGACATCCTTTGTCGTCACAAGAGAATCTATGGCAACACTATCGGCTGTAAGCAGCGTAACTTTTGAACCGATCAACGATTTTCGGGTAATCTGATCACGAAGTTCTCCCCAAATCAGTCCCCCTTTTACTTTTTGCGCACAAAGAGGTTGGCCAATTATCAGGAAAAAGCCCAAGGATAAAACAAGACCTTTCTTCATATTCAATGTGTTTTTAAGACAGGTATTTATTAAAAGATAATTTTTCTTGTTTCTAAATTACAAAAAAATATTTTACCCCCCCCCATTTAACATTATTAAACATAAAATATC
>ENA-UEQX01000048-UEQX01000048.1-human-gut-metagenome-genome-assembly--contig:-NODE-48-length-83317-cov-22.998823_pt1 | contig 83317 bp, 59 predicted proteins | sample MGYA00242952_ERZ507952 | MGnify/ENA primary metagenome ERZ507952 (study PRJEB26167, sample SAMN06115425) | human gut metagenome | host: Homo sapiens | place: China:Sichuan | collected 2015-04-07... | reverse complement strand
GTCAATAGATAAAAAAAAGAAAGGTCTTTATAACCCTTGGTTATCACAATAAAAAGACATAGGGTACAGAACGCGATGAACAAGTCCGAATAAAACATCGTTTTCTTTCGATTCCATCTGTCAACATAGACCCCGGCAAACAAGCCTAATACAAATTGTGGTAAAAATCCAGCTAAAATAGCCAGAGATAAAGCTGTCGGGGATTTAAATTCGTTGCTAATCCAAAAAATAATGGAGAAGCCAACAATCGTACTTGTTAAAATAGATATGAGTTGGCCTATTCCTATCACGGCCAAAGTTGATTTCCAATGATTCATTGTGCTAATATTTCATGCGTTTATAGATAAGTACTTTCGTACATTAAGCAAAACGAAATTCTATCCACACAAAAAACTTGTATTATAATCCACTCCTGACGTTGGAATACAATAACAAATACTTTCAGGACGATGTAAAGTCCTGAAAAATCAAACTGAATGGATAGATAAATATTAGTCTTTTCTCATCGGATTCTTTTAATATCGCTACTCTTTTATTATGTAGTGGTTGTATTATCTTAAATAAAACAAAAACACCCGACTTTACATTCTTGGGTGTAAAACTGGGTGTTTGTTTTGCAATCTGCTGATTTTCAGCGTTTGTTGCGGAGAGGGAGGGATTCGAACCCCCGGTGCCTCTCAGCACGGCGGTTTTCAAGACCGCTGTAATCGACCACTCTACCACCTTTCCAAACTTCTTTAAGAAGGCTTTGTTTTTCGAAAGCGATGCAAAGGTACGGCTTTTTTCTGAACTTGCAAACTTTTCGGCGATTTTTTTTGCAAAGTAGGCAAAAAATAGTGGCAAAAAGCGTTTCATGCACTATCTTTGCAAAGAAATAACAAGATATTAATATGATTTATCCGCAAAATTTTGAAACGAAAATAGGTTTCGACGAAATCCGTGCCCTGCTCCAGCAGCAATGCCTGAGCTCTCTGGGTAAGGAACGCGTGGGCCAAATGACTTTTCTGACCGATGTGAAGCAGATTCGCGAAAAGCAGGAACACACCCGCGAATTTCTGCGCATCATGGAGGAGGAAGACCTCTTTCCGGACCAATACTTCTTTGATGTGCGCGACTCGGTGAAGCGCATCCGCATCGAGGGTACGTATCTGGACGAGCAGGAACTCTTCGACCTGAAGCGCTCACTGGAAACAATCGCGGGCATCGTCAGCTTCCTGCACAAGGGCGAAGAAGAGGTTTGCCATGAGGACGAGGAGAACGGCGAAGTACGCGAAACGGTATACAACGGAAAGTATCCGGCGCTGCACCGTCTGGCTGCCGAGGTGATGACTTTCCCGCATCTGGCACGGAGAATTGACGAGATTCTGGACAAATATGGCAAGATAAAGGATCAGGCATCGCCCGAACTGGCGCGCATCCGCCGCGAGATTGTGGTGACGGAAAGCGGCATCTCCAAAAGCCTGCAAGCGATTCTGCGCAATGCCAAACAGGACGGCCTGGTGGAGAAGGACGTGGCCCCTACCCTGCGCGACGGCCGTCTGGTAATTCCCGTGGCTCCGGCACTGAAACGAAAGATCAAGGGTATCGTACACGACGAGTCGGCCACCGGAAAGACCGTATTCATCGAACCGGCCGAAGTGGTGGAAGCCAACAACCGGGTGCGTGAATTGGAGGCGGAAGAGCGCCGTGAAATCATTCGCATCTTGCAGGAGTTTACGGCTCTGGTACGCCCGTACGCCCGGGAAATCCTGGATTCGTATGAGTTCCTGGCCGAAATGGACTTTATCCGTGCCAAGGCGCATCTGGCTCATCAAATTGGTGGCATCACACCGCAGATTGCCGGCAAACCGCTCATCGACTGGACGCTGGCCGAGCATCCGCTGCTCAAGCTCTCGCTGGCCAAACAGGGCCGCAAGGTGGTGCCGCTGGATATTGAACTGACATCGGCCAAGCGCATTCTCATCATTTCGGGACCGAATGCCGGCGGTAAGTCGGTATGCCTCAAAACAGTGGGTCTGTTGCAGTATATGCTGCAATGCGGTCTGCCCGTACCGATGGGTGAAAATTCGAAAACGGGTATCTTCACCAATGTGTTTATCGACATCGGCGACGAGCAGAGCATCGAGGACGACTTGAGTACTTACTCCAGCCATCTGCTGAACATGAAGAATATGATGAAGTTCTGCGGAGGAACCACACTGCTTCTGATTGACGAGTTCGGTGGCGGTACGGAACCGCAAATCGGTGGAGCTATCGCCGAGGCGGTGCTGCGCCGCTTCAACCAGAAGAAGGCCTTCGGTGTGATTACCACGCACTATCAGAACCTGAAACACTTTGCCGAGGACCACGAGGGTGTGGTGAACGGTGCCATGCTCTACGACCGCCAGCACATGCAGGCGCTGTTCCAGTTGCAGATCGGCAACCCGGGCAGCTCGTTCGCCGTGGAAATTGCCCGAAAGATCGGAATCCCGGACGAGGTGATTCAGGATGCTTCGGACATCGTGGGCAAGGAATATATCAATGCGGACAAGTATTTGCAGGACATCGTGCGCGACAAGAAATACTGGGAAAACAAACGCCAGAACATCCATCGCAAGGAAAAACAGATGGAGGAAACCATCGCCCGCTACGAAGCCGAAATCGAGGAACTGCACCGCAGCCGCAAGGAGATTATCCGACAGGCCAAGGAACAGGCCGAACAGCTGATCCGGGAATCGAATGCCAAGATTGAATCAACCATCAAGAGCATTCGTGAAATCCAGGCCGAAAAGGAGAAGACGAAAGACATCCGTCAGGATCTGAACGACTTCAAGAACAAACTCCGCGAGTTCGAAAAGAAACAGGAGGAGGACCGCATCGAGCGGAAGATGAAGCAGATTATGGAGCGCCAGAAACGGCAGGCGGAGAAAAAGAAGAACAAGGAAAACGGTACGGACGGACAGGCGGCACGCACCCAAACGGACAGCACGACGCGGACGACTGAAATCGCCGCAACACGTGCTCTGATGCCGGGCGACTATGTACGCATCAAGGGACAGACCACCACCGGTGTACTCGAAGAGGTGAACGGAAAGAATGCGATTGTAACCTTCGGCGTGATGCGCACGAATGTGAAACTGGACCGTCTCGAAGCGGCTCAGGCACCGGAAAAGAAAGAAACTCCAGCCATCACGTATGTCAGCAAACAGACTCAGGATGCCGTGTACGAACGGAAACTGCAGTTCAAGCAGGACTTGGATGTGCGGGGTATGCGAGGCGATGAGGCCATACAGGCGGTGACGTATTTCATCGACGATGCCATCCTGGTGGGCATGAGCCGCGTGCGCATCCTGCACGGAACCGGCTCGGGAATCCTGCGCACCCTCATCCGACAGTATCTGAACGCCACACCGGGTGTGAAAAGCTTCCGCGACGAGCATGTGCAGTTCGGCGGCGCAGGCATCACGGTAGTGGATCTGGTCTGAATCATAACAACACAAACTTAATAAACTGAATGAATGTATGGAAACTAAACCTAGAGGTAAATTTGCGAGTAAATTAGGAATCATTCTGGCTTCGGCCGGTTCGGCAGTGGGATTGGGCAATATCTGGCGCTTCCCCACAGAGACAGGAGAAAACGGCGGAGCGGCTTTCATCCTGATCTACATCTGCTGCATCCTGCTCCTGGGACTGCCGGTCATGCTCTCGGAGTTTATGATCGGACGGCATGCACATGCCAATGCGGCCACGGCTTTTGAGAAACTGGCACCGGGAAAGAAACAATGGCATTGGATCGGACGCTTGGGCGTCGTCACCGGAACCATGATTCTGAGCTTCTATAATGTGGTGGCGGGATGGACTGCCAATTACTCGGTGTGTGCCTTGGGCAACGGATTCAACCGGATGAGCGAAAGCGGCGACCCGAATGTATTTACGGACTATTTCAACAGCTTCGTGACCGGCACCTATGCGCCGGTGGCTTACCTGATCGGATTCATGCTGCTGACGCATATCATCGTGGTATTGGGTGTGGAAAAAGGCATTGAACGCTTCTCCAAACTGATGATGCCTGTTCTCTTCATCCTGTTGCTGCTGCTAGCCGGATGCGCGCTGACTATGGACGGAGCAACCGACGGACTGCGTTTTCTGTTCCAACCGGACTTCAGCAAAATCGATCCGGGTGTGGTTCTGTCGGCTATGGGACAGGCTTTCTTCTCGCTTTCTCTGGGAATCGGCTGCCTGTGTACTTACGCCTCCTATTTTAAAGAGGATGTCAATCTGGGAAAAACGGCCTTCAGTGTGGCCGGCATCGACACCATGGTGGCCATCATTGCGGGTATCATCATCTTTCCGGCCGTATTCTCCGTACCGGGCATGGAACCGACCGAAGGTCCCAAACTGGTGTTCGTAGCGCTGCCACATATCTTTAAAGATGTGTTTGGCGGACTGCCGCTGCTCTCCTATCTGGTACCGTTCCTCTTCTACTTCCTGCTGGTGCTGGCTTCGCTCACCTCGACCATCTCCATGCACGAGGTGATTACGGCTTACATCAGCGAAGTGCATCATCTGTCGCGCAAAACAGCCGCCACTCTGGTCACCATTGTATGCATCGTGCTCAGCACTCTTTGCTCTCTTTCATTGGGAGCCGGATCGGAATGGACCATCGGCGGCATGACACTTTTTGATTTCTTTGACTATGCAACGGCCAAATGGATGCTGCCGGTGGGCGGATTCTTCATTGCCATCTTTGCGGGCTGGTTCCTGAACCGACAGATTCTTTGGGACGAACTGACCAACAAGGGAAGCATCCGCTTCTATGGCTTCAAGGCCTTCCTGTTCCTGCTACGCTTCGTGGCACCGCTGGGCATCCTGCTCATCTTCCTGAATGAGCTGGGCTGGCTGGCCTTCTAAATGAACGAAGACAACTACAGACTGATAAAAACAAGAACTCTCCTTCTGAATCCGGATTCAGAAGGAGAGTTCTTTTATAAGCGGTTTATTCGTCTTTCAGACGTTCGGAAACCGGCTAAAACATCTTGCAGTTACTGCCGGAAAGCCTGCACGTGATTCCATATTTTCAGCAGATAATACACAAAGTGAGTCACAGCAAAAATGAAGGACACCGACAACAAGATTTTATTTTCATTCCACCCTACGGTTTGCTGATGCCACAAACCGGTCACGGCACAAAGCACAGCCAGCACCAAGCCTATGAAATAAAGTATCTGCACGCCCTTCCGGTTCGGATTATCGGGCTCGAGATGACTGTGCTTCAATCCGTAGCATACATAGACATCAATACCGATAAGCATCCAGAGCACCAGACGGATCCAGGTATCGGCCGGCAGGAAACACATCATGGTCAGGCAGGTAAGGATACCGAGAATCGGCACCAGCGGAACAAGAGGTGTCTTGAAGGCACGGGGAGCATCGGGCATGGTTTTGCGTACAATCAGAATGGCCGCACACACCAGCGTAAATGCCAATAAAGTGCCGATACTGGTCATCTCTCCCGCCACACGCGCCGGAATCAGTCCTGCCAGCAAACTTACCAGAATCATGAAAAGGAAATTGCTGTGCGCCGGTGTGCGGAAACGCGGATGTATCTTTGAAAAGAAAGGCGGAAGAAGCCCGTCATGACTCATACTCAGGAACACACGGCTCTGTCCCATCAGGGTGACCAGAATCACGGAGCAGTAACCGAACAGAATAGCCAGAATAATGGCTTTGTTCAACCAGGGATAAGAGGGTACAAAATCCCCGGCCGCATTGGTCACTCCCATGTGCTCAATGGCCACTGCCACCGGAGCAATACCTTCCTGACCTTCGTAGAGACTGTAGTGGGCCACACCCGTCATCACGTGGGCAAACAGGATATATAATATGGTACAAACGAGCAGCGACACCAGGATGCCTATCGGCATGTTGCGTTTCGGATTGCGCGTTTCCTGAGCCGCGGTACTTACGGCATCGAATCCCAGAAAGGCGAAGAACACAATAGCCGCGCCGCGCAGAATACCGGAAAAGCCGAACTCTCCCATCACTCCCGTATTGGCGGGAATATATGGAGTCAGGTTATCGGCCTGGATAAACTGCCAACCCAACACCACAAAAATAAGAATTACGGAAACTTTCAGGAACACCACAATGCCGTTGAAGATAGAACTCTGCTCGGTGCCGCGTATCAGGAAGATACTCATCAGGATGACAATCAGCATGGCCGGTATATTGATGATGCCTCCGTCCCAGGGACAGGCGGTAAACGCCTGCGGGAGAGTAACCCCCAGCCCTTCCAGAAAGACCACAAAATATCGGCTCCAACTGATACTGACCGTCGTGGCGGCCACCGTATATTCCAACACCAGATCCCATCCGATAATCCAGGCTATCAATTCGCCCATCGTGGCGTACGAATAGGTATAGGCACTGCCAGAAATCGGTATCATGGACGCAAATTCCGCATAACACAATCCGGCAAAGCAGCAGCCTAAGGCTGCGATAATAAATGACAGGGTAATGGCCGGACCGGTATACTCCGCCGCCACGGTGCCGGTTATCGAAAACAGACCGGCGCCCACTATCACTCCAACTCCCAAAGCGATCAGACTCCACGGTCCAAGCACTCTTTTCAAACTTTTAGAACCGCTTTCATTGGCTTCGGCCAGAAGCTGTTCCATACTCTTTCTTGCAAATAATCCCATCTAGGTTTAGTATTTAATTAATAGAATGGCGGCAAAGATAGAAAAAGAAGAACGAGACGGAATCAAAAAATGAGAAAAAAGGGCATTATATGCTTTGCAACATATTTGCAAAGGCATCAAAGGAACGCTCCACATAGCCCAACTGGTAGGAAGAAAGGCGGAGCGAGAAAGTTCCCTTCAAGTCGGACAGATCAAAATAGGACTTGAAGAAACTGACCAGATTGAAAGAAAGGGAATCACCACGCCTCATCAGAAACACGCAGCAACGGTGCAGGAGTTCTTTCTCATGCTCCAGCTGACGCAGCGTCTGGAAAAGGACAAAACCGCCCAGCACCGTGATGTCACAGCGCAACAGCAGTTCCAGCAAATCCTCGGCACGGGCAAAGGCCAGAGCATGAATCAGCGCTTCCGCCTGGTCCTGACGGGTCAGCAACGGAAAAACATTCAGGAAAAACTTCCGCTTGTCAATATCGCACTGATGCTCGTTCCAATATGCACATACCTGCTGGAAACCGGGATGATCCAAACGGAAACCGCCGGCTGACAGACGCGCAGGAGCCGCCTTGAGGAAAGTGATCAGAAAAGCCTTGGAATTATAACGACACAAGTCGTAGAACAATGCCCAGTAACGGTCTTCCGACAGCCCAGGTAGAATCTGCGCCGACAGAATGGAACCTACAGTCCGAAAAGAAGAATGACTCAGGGAATCGAGAAAAGAAAGCAACGCCTCCCGGTCCGCCGCCTGAATGAGTGCGGACAGACGCTGATGCAACACCGGATTATATGCTCTCTCTCTTGCCATAAAGAAACAAAAAAGGCGAAACTTGAAGTTTCGCCTCATTCTTAGTTTGAGCCTCTTGTCGGATTCGAACCAACGACCCCGAGATTACAAATCACGTGCTCTGGCCAACTGAGCTAAAGAGGCGGGTGGGAAAGCAATCTGCATCGCGCCGCTACAACCAACTACCCTTGCTGCGATCAAGCCCTGGGGGATTCGAAGGGAGCTGGCCGTACAGGACTTTCCCGTTTGCGATTGCAAAGGTAGGCATTTTTATTAATCCTGCAAAACTTTTGGGAGTTTTTTTTCGAAAAAATTTTCTCCTTCACCGGTATAATCCAGCAACACTTCTCATAATCAACCATTTGTGCATTTCAAAAAAAAAGCATCAAATAATGGCTTTCTGCTTTTTTTTACTATCTTTGTGGGCGTATTCAAATATTCATAGAAAATGGACAATACATTCGATTATCAGCAGGCACGGACATACGCCGGACAATATGGCGCCATAGTAGGTCTTTGCTGGATTATCAGTTTCCTGTCTTATATGGGCGGGCTCACCACCCCATTTCTTGCAGACATCGGTCTGGTGATGGGTATCGCCTCGGTTTTTGTGGCCGGAAACATTATCCGCTACTATCATAATGCGCGCCAGGCGCTGACCTTCGGCAAGGCCTGGTGGATGGCCATTACATTATATTTGTGTGCCGCACTGCTCACGGCAGTCGTGCAATACATTTATTTTGAGTATATGGACCACGGCACGCTGGCCCAAACCTACGAACAGATGCTTACGGCTCCCGAATATCAGGAGTTACTCCAGCAAATGTTACCGCAAAGCGGAGACACGAATCTGGTGCAGGACATGATTGACTTGCTCTACAGCATCACTCCGATTCAGATGACCTTCCAGCTATTGGTTTACAATCTGTTCCTGGGACTGTTCCTGTCTTTGCCGACCGCCTTACTGGGAAGAAGAAAAAAAATCATCAAACAATAAAATACTCACTACTTTAATTATATGGACATATCTGTTATCGTACCTCTATATAACGAGGAAGAATCCCTGCCGGAATTGTATGCATGGATCAAAAGAGTCATGGACGAGCATAAATTCACTTATGAAATCATCTTTGTGAACGACGGCAGCACGGACCGCTCCTGGAATGTAATCGAAGAATTACAGAAGAATGGAGGCGATTGCGTCAAAGGAATCAAATTCCGCCGGAACTACGGAAAAAGCCCGGCGCTGTACTGCGGCTTCAAGAAGGCGGAAGGGGACGTGGTCATCACCATGGATGCCGACTTGCAGGACTCACCGGACGAAATCCCGGAACTTTACCGCATGATTACCGAAGACGGTTACGATCTGGTATCGGGCTATAAGCAGAAAAGATATGACCCGCTGTCAAAGACCATCCCGACCAAGCTGTTCAATGCCACAGCCCGCAAGGTAAGCGGCATTCACAACCTGCATGATTTCAACTGCGGACTGAAAGCCTATCGCAAGGAAGTGGTGAAGAACATTGAGGTTTATGGAGAAATGCACCGCTATATCCCCTATCTGGCCAAGAATGCGGGATTCAAGAAAATCGGCGAGAAAGTGGTCCATCATCAGGCCCGTAAGTTCGGAAGCACCAAATTCGGCGGCTGGAACCGTTTCTTCAACGGCTATCTGGACCTGATTTCACTGTGGTTCCTGAGCAGCTTCGGTCTGAAACCGATGCACGTCTTCGGTCTGCTGGGCTCCATCATGTTCTTTTTGGGCTTCGTGGCCGTAGTCATTGTCGGTGTCGACAAACTGTATGCCCTGCACAGCGGACAGCCATACCGTTTGGTAACGGATTCGCCCTATTTCTACATCGCCCTGACCATGATGATTATCGGAACCCAACTGTTCCTGGCCGGATTCATCGGCGAGTTGGTATCCCGTAACTCTGCTGAAAGAAACAATTACCAGATAGAAAAAGAAATCTAGGATGACTATCAAGCAAAAAATAGCAATATGGAGCGCAGGACTTCTGTGCTCCACTTTCATATCCTGCAACGAAACGGCTTGCCCGCTGAACAACACGGTGATGGCCCAATTCAATTTCTACCGGATGTCGGAGGGAGAAACCGAAGCGATTCAGCTGTTGGACACACTCACGGTTACAGCCGTCGGTACCGACTCGGTGCTGATAAACCGGGATGTCTCGGTACAAGGCATTCAGATTCCGCTTAGCTATGCACGACCGACCGACACACTGTCGCTCCGTTATGCCAATGACAACGGCCGTGTGGTATATGATACGCTTATCATTTCCAAAGAAAGCTATCAGCAATTCGAAGCACCGGAATGCCCCACTGTGACCTTCCACCAGATCAAGGCCATCCGGTCTACCCACCGCTATATTGATACGGTACAAATCGTAAATCCGAACATTGACTACAATGCTACAGAAAATTTTAAGATCGTGTTTTATACTACTGAGTAGCGCAGCCTTTATTCCTGCGAACGCACAAAATACAGAAACAGGCACCTCCACCCAAAAGGTAGAGAAGGTCATTGCCAGTGCCGAACCGGAAAAGGTACCGGTTTTCTGTGGCATATCCGTTTCGGCCGACCTGGTCGGTGCAGCCATGAAAGCGTTTCACAGCGACTACTCACAGGTGGAGGCGGCCTTACGCCTCAATTTCAAGGAGAAATATTTCCCGGTTTTCGAGCTGGGATACGGTTTCTCGGACTATACTTCCGAGGAGACCGACAAGACGGCCCGCACCAATGCTCCGTATATGCGCATCGGCTTGGACTATAATTTCACCAAAAAGAGAAACGGCAACCGTCTGTATGCCGGTGTACGCTACGGTTTCACACGATTCCGCTACGACCTGATCGACGGCTCGTACAGCGACCCCGTCTGGAACCAGCCTCTCCCCTTTCATCTGGACAACGAACCGGGAAGCGCACAGTGGGGCGAAGTGGTGTTCGGCCTGGAAACAAAAATCTGGAAATTCATCCAGATGGGATGGAATCTAAGATACAAAGCCAGATTCACCCAGCACGTAAACCACCAGGGAGGACCGTGGTATCTGCCGGGATTCGGCAAAAACGGCACGACCTGTTTCGGTGGAACCTTCAACCTGATCTTTGAAATCTAAAAGCAACAAACAGACAAAATGACAATTCTTGAAATCATCATCCTGGCTATAGCGTTGGCCATGGACTGTTTTACCGTGAGCATTGCTTGCGGACTGGCGCAAAAGAAAGTGGTACGCGGCCCTATGACCGCCATGATTTTCCTGTTCGGAATATTTCAGGGAGGCATGACTCTGACCGGCTGGTACGGCGGTTCTCTGTTCAGCAATATCGTCCGTCCCATAGACCATTGGATTGCTTTCGCCCTCTTGGCTTATCTCGGCGGCAAGATGGTTTACGAAGCATACCGCCCAAAAGAGGATGAGGAAGAATGCTCCGCCTGCAAGAAAGGTCTGCTCCGCACACGCAACCTCATTACGATGGCTGTAGCCACCAGCATCGACGCGCTGGCCGTAGGCGTATCGTTTGCCTTCCTTGCCCTGAGCAGCATGCGTCTTTACACCGCCTGTCTGATCATTGCCCTGGCCTCTTCTCTGTTCACCCTGCTGGGCCTCGGCATCGGAATCTTTGCCGGAAAAAGAATCAAGTTCCCGGTAGAGGCATTGGGCGGCATCATTCTCATTGGCATCGGAATCAAGATTCTCATAGAACATTTAAGCGAAGCGTAAAGATGAAGAACTTAAAGAAACTAAGCTGGCAAATCCCGTTTCTGCTGTTTCTGATTCTGGGCACCTATTACACGCTGACCCAAAAAGGAAACGGACCGTCGCAATGGCAGGAACAGGGCAGCATCGGTGGCGTCACCTATTCCATCTCCTGCAAGGGCAGTTTCCAGCAGCAGAAAGCCCTGAAGGCCGAGCTGAAAAAGATCCGTCAGGGCATGGAACAAGCCTTGCAGAACGACAGCACCGCAACTCTTCCGCCCGACACCATCAGCTCCCGAATCTACCGCATGATTCAGGATTTTCTGGAAAAAGAAAAACTGAACGACTATCAGCTGGAGGTGGGTGGCCAAACAGCCAAAAAGTACATTCAAAAATAGTTAAAGACATGAATAAAAGAAAAGTTATTCCCGAGGGATAACTTTTCTTTTGTTATCTTTGCGAAAATATAGTTTGTTAGGAATTAATTGGAGATTAGTTGTAATGGAAAATTCCATTTTTGAGACATTGCTTGAACTTCCCTTCTTTCAGGGTATGGGCCGGAGCGACATGATTCAGATAGTGAACAGCCTGCCGCTCCAGACGAAGAACATACCCACGGGACGCAACATCGTCATGCAAGACGAAAAGTGCCAGCATCTGATCTTCGTTCTGAAGGGAACGCTCCGTATCGTCACCCGGGCCGACCATCATCTTTTTACCGTGAGCGAGCGGATTCAGGGTCCGACCGTGATCCAGCCGGAAGCGCTTTTCGGCATCTATCCGCACTACCGAAGCACCTATCAGGCCCTGACCGAAGCCTGCATCATCAGTATTCCCAAACATGCGGCACTTCAAATCATCGCTTCCTACGATGTGTTCCGCCTGAATCTTCTTAATTATCTTTCCAGTATCATTTTCAAGAAGCAGCGACCGTGCTGGAACATTCTTCCGACGGAGTCTCTGGAGCAGAGAATCGTGCGCTTCATTTTGCAGCACATCCAGTATCCGGCCGGCGAAAAGAGCCTTACGGTGCGCATGGTCGATCTGGCCGATATCCTGAACGACACCCGCATCAATGTGTCGCAAAGCCTGAACCGGATGCAGAACGAAGGCAAACTGATGCTCAAGCGGAAGGAAATCATCATTCCCAGCATAGAAAAACTATCGGAATATAATGAATTGAAATAACATAATATATGACAAACGAAAAGAACCAGACACGCCACGAGAATCCGTTTTTCAACCAACCTTACGGAACTCCGCACAATACCGCTCCTTTTCATGAAATCAAACTGGAGCACTACGAACCGGCCATCCTCGAAGGTATCCGCCGCGAGAACGAAACCATCGACAAGATCATCAATAATCCGGAGGCCCCTACGTTCGACAACACCATCGCCTATACCACTCCCGACAATATGCTCTCACGCGTCACCGAGGTGTTCTTCAATCTGCTGAGCGCCGAGACCAACGACGCGATGGACGAACTGGCACAGAAAATGTCGCCCATCCTGACCGAGCACGCCAACAATATCATGCTCAACGAGCAGTTGTTTGCCCGCGTTAAACAGGTGTATGAAAACCACGGTCCGCTCGATGCCGAGGAGCAGATGCTTCTGGTCAAGATGTACGACGGATTCATCCGCAGCGGTGTGAACCTGAGCGCCGAGGATAAAGAGAAATTCCGTGCCCTGAGCAAGGAACTGAGCCAGCTCACACTCCAGTTCTCACAGAACCAGCTGAAGGAAACCAACAACTTCCAGTTGCATCTGACCGACGAACAGGATCTGAAGGGATTGCCAGATAGTGCCATCGAGGCCGCCCGTCTGGCCGCCAAGGAAAAGAATCTGGAAGGATGGGTATTTACCCTTCATGCTCCGAGCTACTCGCCGTTCATGACCTATGCCGACAACCGCAGTCTGCGTGAACAGATGTATCGTGCCGCAAACACCATCTGCACCAAGGACAACGAGTACAATAACCTGGAAATCGTGAAGCGCATTGTCAACCTGCGCCGCGAGAAAGCCCAGCTTCTGGGTTATCGCACCTATGCCGATTTCGTATTGAAACAGCGTATGGCCGAGACCAGCGAACAGGTTTACCGCCTGCTGAACGATCTTTTGGAAGCTTATCTGCCTACCGCAAAGGCAGAGGTGGCCGAGATCATCGCCCTGGCCAAGAAACTCGAAGGCGATGATTTCGACTTCCGTCCGTGGGACTTCTCTTACTATTCCCACAAGCTGCGCATGGAGAAATACAACATCGACGCCGAGATGCTGCGCCCCTATCTGGAACTGGAGCAGGTGAAGAAAGGTGTGTTCGGTCTGGCCACCCGCCTTTACGGCATTACTTTCCGTGAAAACAAGGACATTCCGGTATACCATCCCGATGTTCACGCCTACGAAGTGTTTGACGAGGACGGCAGTTTCCTGGCCGTGCTCTACACAGACTTCCATCCGCGCGAAGGCAAGCGCAGCGGTGCCTGGATGACTTCATACAAGGAACAGTGGATCAGCAAGGAGGACGGAAACAGCCGTCCGCACGTATCGCTCACCATGAACTTCACGAAGCCAACCGAGGACAAGCCGGCTCTGCTCACCCTCGGCGAAGTGGAAACCTTCCTGCACGAGTTCGGTCATGCCCTGCACGGCATCTTTGCCAACACCCGTTTCGAAAGCCTGAGCGGAACCAACGTGTACTGGGATTTTGTGGAACTTCCTTCACAGATCATGGAGAACTTCGCCATCGAGAAGGATTTCCTCAACACCTTTGCCCGCCACTATCAGACCGGCGAACCGATGCCCGACGAACTGATTGACCGTGTGGTGCGCAGCCGCAATTTCAATGTGGCCTATGCCTGCATCCGTCAGGTGAGCTTCGGCCTGCTCGACATGGCCTACTACACTCTGGACCATCCGTTCGAAGGCGATGTGATGGCCTTTGAGCGCGAAGCCTGGAAGCGCACTGTCCTGCTGCCTCAGGAGCCGGACACCTGCATGTCGGTACAGTTCGGCCACATCATGTCGGGCGGCTATGCCGCAGGCTATTACAGCTACAAGTGGGCCGAGGTACTGGATGCCGACGCGTTCTCCCTGTTCAAGCAGCACGGCATCTTCAGCCGCGAAATCGCCACCCGCTTCCGCAAGGAAATCCTGTCGAAGGGAGGTACCGAGCATCCGATGACGCTCTACCGCCGCTTCCGCGGTCAGGATCCGAGCATCGACGCCCTGCTCGAAAGAAACGGTATCAAGAAACAATCATAACCCAGAAACACATCCGACTTATGACATTGGAAGACAAACAAACGGAACTGGATCTGCGCTATCTGCGCATGGCGCACATCTGGGCGGAAAACAGTTATTGCAAGCGCCGTCAGGTAGGAGCACTGATCGTGAAAAACAAGATGATCATTTCCGACGGGTACAATGGTACTCCATCGGGCTTCGAGAATGTATGCGAGGACGAAAACAACCAGACGTTTCCTTATGTGCTGCATGCCGAGGCCAATGCCATCACCAAAATAGCACGTTCGGGCAACAACAGCGAGAACGCCACACTTTACGTGACCGACGCCCCCTGCATCGAATGTTCCAAACTCATCATTCAGGCCGGCATCAAGCGCGTGATCTACTCGCGCAACTACCGCCTGGAAGACGGCATCAACCTGCTTCGCAAGGCCGGAGTAGAGGTGTGTTATCTGGAATTGCCCAGTGATTCAAAACCTAATGATAAATAACCAATAAGCTAAATCCCATGAGTAGAAATCGAAGTCCACGGCTTATGCCTCTTTTTCTGGCTTTAAGCCTTGTGGCAGGAATTCTGATCGGAACCTTCTATGCCAACCATTTCTCCGGAAACCGGTTGAGCATCATCAACACCGGCAGCAACAAGCTCAATGATTTGCTGCGCATTATCGACGAGCAGTATGTCGATACCGTCAACGTAAAGGATCTGGTGGAGTCGGCCATGCCGAAGATATTGTCTGAGCTCGACCCGCATTCGGCCTACATCAGTGCCCAGAATGCCGAAGAATCCATGGAGGATCTGAAGGGCAGTTTCTCGGGCATCGGTGTGATGTTCGTCATCCGCGAAGACACCATCCACATTATGAATGTCGTGAAGGGTGGTCCGTCCGAGAAAGTCGGTCTGATGGCCGGCGACCGCATCGTGAGCGTGGACGGCAAACCGTTTGTCGGCAAGGAAGTGACCGACGTCACCGCCAAGAAAACCCTGAAAGGCCCCAAGGGCTCGAAAGTGAAACTCGGCATCAAGCGTAACCACGAAAAGGAAACCCTGTATTTCGACATCGTGCGCGGCGACATCCCGCAACACAGTATTGATGCCGCCTATATGGTAACGCCGGACGTGGGCTACATCAAGGTACGCAGCTTCTCGGAAACCACTTATCCGGAGATGCTGGTGGCTCTGGCCCAGCTCAACCGCGAAGGCTTCAAGAACCTCATCATCGACCTGCGCGGCAATCAGGGCGGATACATGCACACCGCCATCCAGATGGCCAATGTGTTCCTGCCCAAGGACCAGCTCATCGTCTATACCGAAGGCCGCAAATCGCCGCGTGAGAATTATTTCAGCGACGGACAGGGCAATTTCCGCGATATTCCGCTGGTAGTTCTCGTAGACGAAGGATCGGCATCGGCCAGTGAAATCTTTGCCGGCGCCATTCAGGACAACGACCGCGGTCTGGTTATCGGACGCCGCTCGTTCGGAAAAGGTCTGGTTCAGTTGCCTATCGAGTTCAAGGACGGAAGTATCATCCGCCTCACCACGGCACGCTACTACACTCCGTCGGGCCGCTGCATCCAGAAGCCTTATGAGAAAGGCCACGGACAGGAATACGAAAACGACCTGCTGATGCGCTATGAGCGCGGTGAGTTCTTCTCACAGGACAGCATCAAACAAAGCGGCGAGAAATACAAGACCCGCCTGGGACGCACCGTGTATGGCGGTGGCGGTATCATGCCGGACATCTTTGTTCCGGAAGATACGACCGACATCACCTTATATTATAAGGAAGCGGTTCTGAGCGGTCTGGTACGCCAGTTCTGTTTCAACTACTCCGACCAGCATCGTGAGGAAATCAACAAACTGGAAACAAACAGCGATATTGTGAAGTTCCTGGAAAAGAAGAACGTGATTGACCAGTTTGCCACTTACGCCTCTCAAAAGGGACTGCGCCGCCGCAACCTGATGATCCGCAGATCGCGCAAGCGCTTTGAAGAGGCCATCTACGGCACCATCATCTACAACTGCCGCGACATGGAAGCCTACATTGAATATCTCAATGAAAGCGATGCCACCATCAAGAAATCGCTGGAAGTATTCAAGAACGGTGATGCCAAACCTAAGGCACCGGCTCCAAAAGCAGCCAGCGCCCCACAAAAGAACAAGAAAAAATAAAAACTCATCCCTTCAGAAAGGCCCGGCCCACACTCTCGGCAGTGTGGCTCCGGGCCTTTTTAAAAATCTCCGTACCCCATGAACGAAAAACAGATATTAAGAAAAGAAATCAGAAGAAGAAAACAAAGCTGCCCGAAAGAGCAGCTTGAGGCATGGTCGCAGGCGGTATGCCGCCTGCTGGAGCAGACCGAAGCGTTTCAGAAAGCCCGAACCGTGTTGCTGTATTACGCCCTGCCCGACGAGGTGGACACAGCCTCACTGATCCGGAAATATGCCCACAGCAAACAGATTCTGCTGCCGGTGGTGTGTGGCGACGACCTGGTAGTGCGCCGGTATCAGAACGAAAACACCCTCTCGGCAGAGAATCCTTTCGGAATTCCGGAACCGGAGGGCGAAGATATGAATTTGAATGAAATAAAAATAGACCTGATTGTCGTGCCGGGCATGGCCTTTACGGCCGACGGCTGCCGTCTGGGGCGCGGCAAGGGATATTACGACCGCTTGCTGAGCCGCCCCGCACTGAAGGAGGTGCCCCGCATGGGCATCTGTTTCCCTTTCCAACTGCTGCCGGAGCTGCCGGTCGAAACACACGACATCCGGATGCACCGGGTCGTGACTCTTCCCGAAGGGACGAATCAATAGAACACAATCTGCGTGATGACCTGTGCCCCTACCGCCTCGTTCAGCTGGCGCACCAGCTGGGCCCGGTTCATCATCAGATTCGATTTGAGTGAAGGCGATTTAAGCTGCACATAGAGCGTCTGGTTCTTCACAAAGATATTGCCGGTGTAATAAGAGATACCCTCTCCCATCACCTGCGGCCACGCCGACACGATGCGCCGCTCGTTGAGCGGAGTCTCCAGTCCCTCGCTGCGCAGGAACTGGCGCAGCAGGTCGCCAAACATTTCGGATTTGTTGCGTCTCATCGGCTGATGTCTCCTTTCTGAACGTGAAACAAACGGTATTCCTGATCCATATTGCGGAGAATCTGGTCCAGATGGTCGCGGTTGGTGTCGGTGATGAAGATCTGTCCGAAACAGTTCTCCGACACCAGACGCACAATCTGCTCCACGCGTGTGGCATCCAGTTTGTCGAAAATATCATCCAGCAACAGCAGCGGTGTGGTGCGGCTGCCCGTACGTTTCAGGAAATCGAACTGCGCCAGTTTCAGGGCAATCAGGAACGTCTTGTTCTGTCCCTGCGACCCTTCGCGCTTGATGGGAAAACCCGACAGCGTCATTTCCAGATCATCCTTATGCACTCCGTGCAGCGAATACCCCATGATGCGGTCTTTGGCGCGGTCGCGCCGGATCACGTCGAGCAACGGTCCGCGCTGACAGTGCGACACATAGTGCAGCCCCACCTGCTCCTTATCCTGCGAAATGCGCGAATAAAAGCCCTGAAAAATCGGGATGAACTCATTGACATACTCCTGCCGGCGGGCATAGATATATTCCCCCTCGCGGGCCATGGCTTCCTCCCACAAGGACAGCAGTTCGGCATCCGGCTCCTCTTCCTGCTTGAGCAGCACATTGCGCTGCTGCAAAGCCTTGTTGTAGCGCACCAGGGCATCGAGATACGGACGGTCATACTGCGAAATCACCAGATCCATAAAGCGGCGGCGCTCCTCGCTTCCGCCCAGAATCAGGTCGGCATCCGAAGGCGACACCATTACCAGCGGAATCAGACCGATGTGTTCCGACAGTTTCTTGTATTCTTTCTGGTTGCGCTTGAAACGCTTCTTGGCCTTGCGCTTCATGCCGCAGAAAATCTCTTCCGGATCGCCATCCTCACGCTCATAGAACCCATGAATCACGAACATGTCCTGGTCGTGTGTGATGTTCTGCGAATCCACCGAATTGACATAACTCTTGCAGAACGAAAGGAAATACACGGCATCGAGGATATTGGTTTTCCCCTCTCCGTTGTGTCCGATAAAACAATTGATTTTGGGCGACAGCTCAATGTCCGCCTCACGTATGTTCTTATAATTGAGGATAGATATTCGTTTCAGTATCATGCCTGGAAATCATTAATCTTTGAATCATACAAAATTAGGTTTTATCAAGAATATCTGAAAATAATAAGCCATAAATTTTATAAAACGGGGGATTTTGTATAAATTTGCTTCGCCTTTGTCGCAAACGGTACAAAGCGCACTTTCAACCAAGGAAATAATAACAAAACAGTTCTATAAAAATGACAAACAAAACAACTCATGGTCATGATATGGACCATCACATCAAAAGCTCTGAGGCTTTGATCGACAAGTACAAGAAACCCGTAATGGCCGGTCTGGCCGTTGTCGTTGTGGCAGTAGCCGGATTCTTCCTCTACAAGAGCTTCATTCTGGAACCAAAGAACCAGAAGGCCAACGAAGCCCTGTTCAAAGGCGAGCAGTATTTTGCCATGAACGACTACGAGAGAGCTCTGAAAGGTGACAGCACCGGTTACAAGGGATTCATCTACATTGCAGAAGAATACAGCTCAACCAAGGCCGGAAATCTGGCTCGCCTGTATGCCGGAATGAGCTATGCTCAGAGCGGTAACTATCAGGAGGCTGTGAAGTATCTGGAGTCATACGACAAGTGCGATGACGAAATGATCACTCCGGCAGCCGTAGGTGTTCTGGGTAACTGCTATGCTCAGCTCAACCAGTTGGACAAGGCTACCGAAACATTGCTGAAGGCAGCCGAAATGGCCGACAACAACACCCTGACTCCGATGTACCTGCAGCAGGCCGGTGAGATTTTCGAATCTCAGGGCAACACCGACAAGGCGCTGAACTGCTACAACGAAATCAAGAACAAATATCCACAGTCCATGCAGGCTGTAGAAATCGACAAATACATCGAACGTCTGAGCAAATAATCCGTAATTATGGCTACCAAGTTTCACAATCTGTCAGAGTATGATCTGAACTCTGTTCCTTCTGCTCAGGGCATGCGCTTCGGCATCGTGGTGAGCGAATGGAACAACAACATCACCGGAACCCTGCTTCAGGGTGCCTATGACACACTGACCAAGCACGGTGCCCGCGAAGAAGACATCACCGTGATGACCGTTCCGGGCAGTTTCGAACTGGTATTCGGAGCCTCTCAGATGGTCAAGAGCGGCAAGATGGATGCCGTAATTGCCATCGGTTGTGTGGTGCGCGGCGACACTCCGCACTTCGACTATATCTGCGAGGGCACCACTCAGGGACTGGCTTCACTGAACGAGCGCTTCGACGTGCCGGTAATCTACGGACTGCTTACCTGCAACAACATGGAGCAGGCACAGGACCGCGCCGGAGGCACTTTGGGCAACAAAGGCGACGAATGTGCCGTGACAGCCATCAAGATGGTGGATTACTACCGCAAGATTAAAGGATAAGGACTGAGTCCGAAAATCCCCATACGGAGCGTTGTAAAAAACGATCCCAATGATTTATCAAAACGTTCCTGATGATTTTCAGCAATCATCAGGAACGTTTTTTTATGGGTTCAGACCTGCAGGAATCTCCCGATAAAACACATTCTGAAGCAAAAACAAATAAAACCACTTTTTGTTAGTATCCGAATTATAACCACAAATGAGCCGAACCTCACTTGCAAGTATTGAAAGAATAGACTAATTTTGCTGCCTTAACAAGAATAGAATATACTATCAATCACTATTTTATGAAAAAGAACCTATTTTTGCTTTCCCTGCTGGCCGTCTCCGGACTGGAGGCTTATCCTATTCAGGGAATGCAGCAAGTGCCGACTCTTCATGCCGGCACAAGCCGGACCACAAATCCGACAATATCCCGACAGCAGCAAATTCCGGCAGCAACCGGACAAGTTACCTTCTACAGCAATGGCGGCAGCGGCAGCATGAAACCGTTGACAGGACTTGCTGAGGGACAGGAAATCCAGCTCCCGAAAAATACCTTTACCCGTCAGGGCTATCGTTTTGTAGGCTGGAGCAATACGGCGGGCAGCGACGATCCGATGTATCAGGATGCTTTTCCCCGATTCACTTACTACCCGTCCAACTCTACGCTGTATGCCATCTGGGAGCCGGAAGCCACAGCCTTACGGATTTCCTTCAATGGCAACGGAGGCGAAGGAAGCATGGAACCGATCTACGTGCGTGCCAACCAGACCATCATCGTACCGCCACATCAGTTCACAACTGCCGACAAAGGATATGAGTGCAAAGGATATGGCCTTTCGCCCGATGACTACACCCGATATCGGATTGGCGGTACCGCCAGGTTCACCAGTTCCTGCACTCTGTATGCCTTCTGGTCGCCCCTGGACGGCTCTATCGGAGGAGCCTGTGAGGAGTTCAAGGGACAGAGTGTTTTTGTGGAGGGCGTTCACGTGCCCGATGAGGACTGGGTACAAACAAGTACAAACCCTGTGAAATATTTCGCCGAATGGAAAGCCGGAAGAGGCTGGTATGATGTAGACCAGGACTGGCTGAATTTCTGTTGGGCCGCAACAGGTTCCAATGTGATTCACTGGTGGCTGGACCGCAACAAAAAATATATTCAGGAATACAGAAAGACACACGATGTTCCCGAATTCAAGTACTACGGCAAGGGAGTTTCGGATGTGTTCAGACACTTTGTGAGAAACTGGGTGGAAAACAAAGGTGATCTTCCCACTCGCGGATTCGACTGGTTTATCAACGGAATAGATGATGGCGTTCAGGCATCCGCAAAAGGAAAAGGCGGATTTTTCAAAGATGTATTTGGCAATAACTCACTGGCCGTCACTTACAACCCGATGAGCCGGCGCACGTTCAACGAATGTGTGGTCGATGCTCTGAAAAACAACCGCATGCTTTCCATCGACGAAAGTAACATATCGGGAAGTCATGCCATTACCTTTTGGGGAGCCGAATTTGATGAAAATGGCTATGTCAAAGCCTTATACTATGTAGACTCTGCGACAGCCTGGAACAATTCACTTTTAGGAAGGGATCTCTCTCTGGGCAAAATTGATGTGATATACCGCAAAGACCAGAACTGGCGCCCATATATGCAGACTTCCGTACTGATTAATGGAGTAGTCCAGCATGGTCTGATTCCAATTGTAACCGTTTACAGTTACGATAAGGGTACTGAATACTGGGAGGAATATTTTGCGACACAAGGTCAGGAAAGCTATACTCTCGTATGTCAGGACGAGAACGGAAAAACCTTCCAGTCACAAACCCTAAAAGCAGAGCCCGGAGCAGCAATCACACTGCCGGCATTCCCCTTCCGGAAAGTGACCAAGGCGATGGCCGGAGATCAGGAACTGACCATCAGCAGTGAAGGAACAGTCAGCACGGCAGAAGCATCCGGCAAAGAGATCACATTGCAGTATGCAGATCATCTGCCGTTTGAAACCACCACCGTCAGCAACGGCAATTTCACGGATGCACACTGGTATCTGATGGGCAGCAACGGCAGCGGTGCGCTGAAACTGATGCAATATGACGCGCAAAACCAGGAGCATATCCAGGTCACAACCCTCACCGAAGGTCATCTTCTGGACGAAAGCAAGCTGTGGTGCATCAGCGGAAACGTGACCGACGGATTCAAACTGTATAACAAGGCTGCCGGAAGTTCTCTGGCCGTAACCTATACTCAGGAGGACGGGAAAGCAGCGATGAGCAGTCCCGAAAATGACATGGTCGTATGGTCTGTCGCAACTGCATCCGGACAGGAAGACGATCAGATGTTCTGCTTTCAAAGCAAAAATATCAACTACGGAAAGACATTCCTCTGCGTAGCCAATCAGGAAGTAACTTTCGGAACGGCAAAGGAATCTGTTACCGCCCTGAAAGCCATGAATCAAACAGATGTTCTGAGTCTGACCGCACCGGATTTTGAAAACAGACTTCAAGGCATTCCCAACGGTGCTGTAGGCGAACCGGCAGACCGGAATGCCGTGAAACAGGCTATCGAAGCACTGAAAAGCAACCCGACAACAGCCCATTATCAGGCTGTGTGTGATGCCTTCGAGAACAAAACTGCGCTGAACCTGCATAAGGCCTACTATCTGTTAGGAGTTGATGCACAAAGTGCCGTAGCAGTACAGCAGGACGGTTTCTTCCAGGCAACAAGCCCCGCAGCAGCCAAGGCGAATGGCATCTTCCTTCTGGAACCGGCAGCAAACGGCGCTTACCGTATTTCCGTGCAGGGAGAGTATCTGGGAGCAGCCAAGAGCAACAATCAGAACAACGCATTCGGTCTGGAAGGCCGAACCCTGAACGGCAGTAAGATCAAGCAGGGAACATTTGCCCTAATTGACGGAGGAAGTGCCCGCTTCTACCTGCAAAATACGAATACCGAAGCCAGTGGCAACACCTACGTACATCTGAACGGACAGACCGTAGCGGCCTGTGGCGACCGTGTGGACGGTACCCAATGGTATCTGGTTGAAGCACCAGCTTTGGATATTACCATTACCGAAGCCGGATATGCTACGGCTCATTATCCGTTTGCCGTAAAACTGCCGCAGGACGGCAGTCTGAAAGCCTACACCGGAAGCGTGAGCAGTAAGGGCGAAAACCATCAGTTGCTTCTGGAAGAACTTCCGGGCGAATGGATTCCGGCCAATACGGCTGTGATTCTGGCAGGAAAAGCCAACACCTATACTCTGGCCATTTCCGCTGCGGATGAAGGTAGCACAACGAACAGCAGCAATGTACTGGAGGGTACCTTACTGCCGAAAGCCGTTACCGCAAAAGACTATATTCTGGGCAATAAAAACGGAGTTATCGGATTCTACAAGGTGGCAGCCAACGATCTGCATCTGGGAGCAAACAAGGCTTATCTGCCGGGAATGAATATTCCGGCATCAGCCGAAGGAGCCGGCAGATTCATCATCTCCTTCCGGGAAGACGGTGACGGCACTACGGGAATCGAATCCGACATCGTAACCGATAACGCATCGGAGGAACTTTACGACCTGCAAGGCCGCCGTGTGCTGCACCCAACCGAAGGGGTTTATGTGACCAAGAGCGGAAAGAAAGTATTGATTTCCCGATAAAAAGAAAGTTGCCTCCCACTCAAGACCGAGTTGGATGCAACTCCCAACATTTAAAGTTTGCAGTTAAAGAAACAGACTGCACGGAAAAAATCTTCAGTCTGTAAACAGAAGACCGGAAAAGAATCGTATGCTCACTCTGCGCAGAGTATGGACATGATTCTTTTCCGGTCTTTTTAATGAAGTATGATCCCCCGGCTTCAGGTTTCCCTTTTTCCGGACCTGAGCCGGGGCATACCTCACCTTTTTATTAACCCTTTATGATTGCATCGCTTCTGAAGCGGGACGAAGCGGATAATTACAGTTCCAGTTCGGTAACCACCTCACCATCGAACAGGTTGATGATGCGCTCGGCATAACCGGCATCGTGCTGCGAGTGGGTCACCATAACGATGGTTGTACCGTCGCGGTGCAGTTCGCTGAGCAGCTGCATCACCTCCTTACCGTTCTTGGAGTCCAGATTACCGGTTGGCTCATCGGCCAGAATCAGCTGCGGTCCGGCTACCACGGCACGGGCAATGGCCACACGCTGCTGCTGACCGCCGGAAAGCTGTCCCGGGAAATGCTTGGCACGGTGGGCAATGGCCATGCGATCCATCACCTCCTGCACCTTTTGCTTGCGCTCGGCAGCCGGCACTCCCATATAGAGCAACGGCAACTCAATATTCTCATACACATTCAGCTCATCAATCAGATTGAAGCTCTGGAACACAAAGCCGATGACTCCCTTACGCAAACGGGTGCGCTGTGCCTCGGTGTACTTCGACACCTCTACCCCATCCAGATAGTAAGTTCCATCGGTAGGATTGTCCAGCAGTCCCAATATATTCAGCAGGGTAGATTTGCCGCAACCGGAAGGGCCCATAATGGCCACAAACTCCCCTTTCTTGACTTCAATATTCACCTTGTTCAAAGCCCAGGTTTCCACCTCTTCTGTGCGGAACACCTTCTGTAAATTTTCTGTCTTAATCATTTTATTCGTATTTATAAGGTTATTGTATATTATCTGTATCTCTCAGGATTCATTTATTCTGTTTTCAGAGAACGCACCACATCATTTCTCAGAAGCACGCATGCCTGCACGCCTACAATCAGAAAAGACAGGCCCAACAGTACTCCCAACGGAAGGAGCAGATCGAATGCCGACAAGGATACCCGATAGGCAAACTGTTGCAGCCATCGTGTCACGGCCCAGGCGGCCAAAGGAATGCCAACCAGATAAGCACCCAGCGCATACATCAGGAACGGCTTGAGCAGCAACCAAAGTATTTGCCGCTTCCCGGCTCCGTAGACTTTCCGGATGGCCATCTCACGCACGCGCTGCCGCATGGCATACCACGAGATACCGAAAATGCCGAATGCGGTGAGCAACAGGGCTATGCTCGCATACACCGTCAGAATGCGGAAGAAGGAAAGAAAGCGCATGTTCCGTTGCAGAAAATCCCGGTGCATATCAGTGTACTGGAAGGGAGTGTGATACATCTCCTCCCATACCGCAGCAATCTGCCTCAGGGTTTCTTCACGATGTTCCGGCGCCAGACGAATCTGCATACAGGTGGCCTGAGCCAGTTCCTGATCCGGCTTCTGCAAATAAATCACAGCCGGCGAAATTTCATGTTCCAGAGAGTTGACCGGAAAGTCCGGCACCACTCCGGCCAATACATATAAGGAATCGGCTTTCGCATCAAACTCCCGCAAAGCATGTCCTATCGGAGAAATTCCGGGCGGCACCAGAGTACGCACATAACTTTCGTTGACCAAAGCCGGATGCGCATAATTCTGCTCGATCTGCTGTAAGGTCGTCCCCGTGAGCAGACGCAGGTTCAGAATGTCAAGCAATGTGGTATCGCTGTAGAACTTCAGCAGGAAAGCAGACTGGGTAGTACCGTCCGGCTTCGGAAGTTCCAGCATGCTCATCAGCGCATTCAGGACCCGCCCTCCTGACACGGTAGCGGTAATCACGCCGGGCACCTTGCGGAGCAGTTCCTCACGAAATGGAGCTACGGGCGGAGTTTCCCAATCGCCAAACTCTATCCGGCCTTCATAACAGGAGGCACGCTCCAGAATCTGTTTCTGTTGCCGGGCCGCAACACCGGTAGCCAATACCAGTCCGCCGGTAACCGCAAACTGAAGCAGGACGAGCACAGACAGGAAACGGCGTTTCTGTCTGCTACCAAAAGCTGCCCGATAATCGGAGTAACTCAGTCGAATCAGGCGACGGCTGGCATACCACGACGGCACCAATGACAGGATGAGAAACACCAGAAACAGCAGAGGCAGGATTTGTCCGCTGAAGAAGAAGGACATCTGCAGGCGTGAGCCCAAAATGGAATTGAACAGCGGCAGCACATCGTGAATCAGCAACAAGGAAAGCAGGAAAGAAAGCAATACGGTAAGGAAGACATCACCAAACAGTTGCATGCGAATTTCCCGAATGGTTCCTCCCATCAGTTTCTCCACGTGAATCATTTTCAACTGCTGCCACAAACGGCTCAGATTCATGTTCACATAATTGCAGCATGCTACGAACAGCACCAGCAAGGCAGCCAACAGTCCCACGTAAAGCAACTGTACCGGACTCTGTTGCAAGAACGGCAAAGGTTGCTGATTACTGCCTTCCGGTTGTACGAAATAGAGTTCCGACAAGGGTTCCACGTAATATTGCGTGTCACCGGGTTTCATCGTAGCAATCCCCTCATTCTGGCGGATAGCACGCTGCACCTGCTCCGGATCTGTCCCTTTCCGGAGTTTCAGGAAAGGAACTCCTCCCCAAAAGTCCGGTCCCAGACCGGTAAGCAAATCCATTTTCAGAAAAGCCTGAGGCTGCTCCTCCCATACGGCTGCTACTTCATAAATACGGGTTTCCGCACTTGCCGTAATCCGCATTTCCTGTCCCAACGGGTTCTCATCTCCCCAAAGACGTTCCGCCACTCTGCGACTCACGGCAATCTTATCGGGAGTCGTCAGCACCTGTTTCAGATCCCCGGCATTCAGTCGCGGCGGAAAGAAATCCATCAAAGTCGAGTCGGCACCTATCAGACATAAATCGGTGTAATCCTGCTTACCCACCCGCACCAGCGGCTGATCGTAAGTTTGAAGACGCAAAAAGCTTTCCACTCCGGGCACCTCTTTTTGGATCTGGGGCGGTACATCGCCCAAAGCAAAAGTAACCTTCTGCCCTTCCTCAAAGAAATTATCCTGCCGCAAAGCAAAGATACGGTCTTTATCGGGATTATTCTGCTCAATGAAGTAATCATGCACAAAATAAGTAAGCAACAAATTGGTGCATGCCAACCCCACAGAAAGACTGATCACAGCCACAGCAAAGAAAAGTTTGTTGCGCCACCAGCCTCGCAGAATCAGTTTGAGTGTAAATAGAAAATTCATTCTCTGCATAACTTATCTGGATTGATTGTTCTGCAAAAAGACAAGCAAAATGCGTGCCAATTCAGAACAAGCTGTTTTATAGCGTTTTACAAAAATACCGTTCAACAAGTCGCGTGCGAATCCGCACAAAAATCGTGCGGAAGCGCACAGCCTTTACAAGCAAATGGAGCACGGAAGGCTTTATTCGCTCTTGATGACCTCAGCAGGATTGCTCTGCAAAATCTGGCGTACTTGCCAGTAAAGTGTACCTAAAGAAACCAAGGCCACGGACAGGAATACCGCTAAAAAGCCACCGACACCGATGGATGCCTTTACCGCAAAATGTTCTGTATATTGCTCAATCAAGAATAGGGCTACAGGTGTAGCTATCAAACAGGACAGCAGCAAAAGGCCTATGTACTGACGGAAAAGCAAAAGATAAAGATCTTTCGGTTGGGCTCCGTTCACCTTCCGGATACCGATCTCCCGATAACGCCGGCTCAAATCAAACAAAGAAATGCCAAACAGGCCCAACACGGAAACCAATACAGACATCACGGCAAACAACTGATAAACGGAAGCGACACGGCGATCCTCTGCATAAATTTCCCGTACCGTGTCCTCCAAAATACGATATTCAAAATCTTCACTGCCATAAATCTCCTTTTCCACGTTGCGAAGATAATCTACTACCGCATGTACCTTTCCCGGAGCGCACGCTATCTGGTAGACTTCTCCCATAGGTAGATTACCGACAAAATATACCGTAGGTTTTTTACCCAAAGTCAAATGACCTCCGTAATAATCTTCTACAACAGCTGATACAGACAGAGTGTTGTTTTCCAGACCTCGAGTCATCATCGGCACTGTTTCTGTCAACACGGCACCACTAAGATCCGTATAACCCAAGGCTTCCATTGCGGCACGATTCAGGACAACAGCAGCGAAAAGTCCGTTGACTTCCGACACATTCTCCGGCAAGCCACCCTCGGCAAAAGGAATATCAAATACATCAAAAAAACGTGGTGAAGCCATACGCATATTCAGGGTGATGCGTTCGCCTTTATCATTCAAGAAAACAGCCTCCATGTCTCCTGTAAGAATATCCGCATAACTGTCGTCCCAGATCTCTATATCCGGACAGGCATTCAATTTATCCCCCAAAACTTTCAATCGTTGCTGTTGTTGCAAAAAGTCTTCGGGTGATGAAAGAGAGCCGGAATTATAATTAAGCCGTGCGATCAGGACATCTTCAGTCCGGAAACCAGGGTCAGTCTCCAACAAAAGCTTCAGTTGTCGGTTGAAATAGAAAGCCAAAAACAACAGCAAGAATGTCAACACATACTGGAAACAAAGAAACGCCATACGGGAACGGGTAGAACGGATACCGGAACCTATCGAACGCAGGGAAACTACAGAACGACCAAAAGTATATTTCATATAAGGATAAACGGAAAGAAGCAAAGGCAGGAACACCAAAATACCGACTGAAATCCAACCGTCCAAAGGCAAGTATGACTGTGTATAACCAAACAGAAAAGAAGTAAAAGGCTGTACACATTCAATGATGATCCAAGCCAACAACATGGAAATCACCGTCAGTAATTGGTTTTCACTCCATATTTGCAGAAAAAGATCATGCTTCCCGGCACCATACACTCTTTTTAAATCAAGTTCCTTGGCCCGTTTCATCATCATGACCAAATAAAGGTTGACAAAGTTCAGAATACCGACCAGAAGCAACAACAGGCACACGCCACATAAGATCCGGAAATGTGTCCGGTTGCCGGTAGAAAACATATCGGACTGACCTGTGGAATCATACTGAATGGACTGATCCCAATAGATATCTTTTACCGGAACAAATGAAAATGAAAATTTCCGGTCATCATAAGGAAGTATCTGACGAGGCTTACGGGCTTCCTCCTCCAGAAGTCGCATATCTGTTTCCGGGAAAAAAGAATAAAACTCCATAGGCATGACTCCATCCCATACTTCAGATAATTGAGAGGAAACAATCAAATCAAAAGTCATGGAAACCTTATTGGCGGGTCTGTCCAACACACCTTCCACCACAATGTCCTTACCATTGGAAAAGCGTAGCGTTTTTCCAATCGGATTGACATCCGTTCCAAAGACGCTGTCGGCAAAGTCCTTCAGAAGTATCGCCGAGTTAGGAGCAGACAGCGACACTTTTCCCAGATGCACCGGATAAGGAAACAAACGCAGAAACATACTGTCCGTCGCAATCGCTTTGGCAAAAAAACGATTGCCGTCTTTTGTCACATAAGAAGAACCCTGTAATGGCCTTACCTGAGTACGGGCCTTGACATGCGACGGATCAATCCGAGCATTTTCCATATAACCGCCGTATGTTCCCAAATAAGAATTACCTCCCTGGATTACTTTCACCCCATACACATGATCCCGATCCACACAATGAACATCCACGGTCTGCTCGCGATACAGATAACGGACTAAAATGATGCAACAAGCCAGACTTAACGACAGCCCAAGCAAATTTATCCATACATAAGATTTGGCGTGTTTCAAAAAGCGCCAGGCATAAATCCATATTTTCATACCGAAACTTTTTTTAAAATTATCCATATTAAAAATCATTCACTCTTAATCACCTCTGCAGGATTCTCACGGGCCGCACGCCACACACTGCGACCGATGCAGAGCACAACAAACAAGGAAAGGACCACAAGAATAACGGCATACAGCCACCAAGGCCAGAACATTCGTTCCACATAACGCTCCACCCAGCTCTGCATCGCTACACTTCCCAACAGAAAGGCGATGACGCAAGCCAGCAGAAGCAAGGCTAAATATTCTTTCAGGAACGAACGGAAGATGCCGGAGGCCGTAGCACCGTTCACCTTGCGGATGGCAATCTCCTTGCGCCGTTGCTCACAGACCAAGGATACATGCGCAAAGACACCGATCAGCGTGATCAGCACACATGCCAGGGCGACCACCGTCAACAGTTTCTGCAAGGTACGCTCGCCGTGAAGGTATTCCTCATAAGCCTCGCGCGCAGTGTAAACACTTCCATAAGCTTGCGGCTCCTCGGCACGAACCAACGAATCGACAAAATGCTTCAGCCGGTCCGTATAAGATTCGTCAAAACGCACCACTATGTTTTTTCCGAACGGGATGGAGGCGTCCAACTTGAAAAAGATGACCGGCTCAACCGGAACCGTGGGAGCGGACACGTGAAAATCACGCACCACACCGACAATGGTCCATCCGTCTATTTTCTTTCCTACGGGATCGGCCATATCCATTTTCCGGGCAAGCGATTCATTAATCATGACAGAAGAACTGTCGCTCTGCTCTGTCAGCGTACTTCCGGCTACAAGACGAAGCCCGTAGAACTTCAAAAACTTTTCTCCTTCGGGAATACCCAAGCATTGAACCTGTTCGGCATCATCCGGCTTACCCTCCCAAGAGGAAACAGCCATATCCAACATATCTATTTGCGGAAACAAAGAATACATCCGTTTCACTTCGGACACGTATGGCTGCTTCTGTAACTCATGCAACAAATGCGCTTGCAATAATTCAGATCCATTCGTACGAATCGTAGCCCGTCCGTCGCGTTCAAAACCGAGATCCGTATGCGTCAGATAGCGCAGTTGCAACAACAAGAATGACAGGCAAAACAGCACCAAAGCACAGATGCCAAACTGCATGCCAAGACAAACCTTCTGAAAGACAAAACGCCCCGGGCGGACAGCGGCAGCCGGTTGCAACTGGCGTGCCGCAATGCGTCGGCAATAAAAAACAATAACTCCCCAAGTGATCAAAAACGTAAAGGCCATCAGTAACAGTATGCAAACTGCCACCGGAAGGCGAATACTTTCTCCGATACCGGACAGCGCACTGAAAGGCTTTTCTACCGTTTCCATGAGAATCATTCCCAACAGCCCTGCACCTGACAGGATCAGAAGCAGCTCGGAAAGAAACACTCCGGTAAGTCCACCCCGTGAAGAACCGCAGGCTATGCGTAATGCCAGCTCACGGCGACGTACATGCATCCGCGACACCAGCATGGAAAAGAAATTTACCAGAGCCAGAATGATCAGCAGCAATCCCAAAGCGGAAAACAGACGGATATAATACAGTGATATGTCCATGCTCCCACGAAACACGGTGTGGCGGCAATCGGTCAAAGGCTCCAACCTCATTCCTACTCCTGGCTTTTTAATGGACAGTCCGGCAGTATTTTTTAAAGCCAGATCTTTCAACCGTGCAGAAACCTTCTGTCTGTCTGCATCAGGAAACAAACGCAGACAAACATAATAACTTTGCATAATCGGATCATCCTTTTCCGATTCTTCTATCGCACCTATCAAGGAAAAAGAAAAATTGGAATGCCCGTCCCAGTCAGACAGCACCGCCGATATCCGGTAAGCTTTATCCGAACAATAGACCTCGCGCCCCAAAACCTCTGTCGTACCAAAAATTTTACGGGCTCCTTCTTCTGTCAAGGCAATCTCATCGGTATTCTCCAGAAAGCTCCAACTGCCCGAGGCCAGTTTTATGTCAAACATCCGCACAAAAGCCGTATCACATAGGATTCGTTCCAAAGAACCAACCTTACGATCTGCAGAGATACTCACCTCTTCCCAACCGAAAGAAAAAGCGGCAATATCTTCCACTTCCGGTAACATCTGACGCACTGCCTCAGCCATCGGAAATGGAAGTATTACAGACATATAGTCATCCGAGCCATTAGTTACTCCCAACAGATACATACGGTCTGCCCCACGATGGAAACTGTCGAACGTCTGCTCATAGCGTACCCAAACGGCAGACAGAGCAAAGCAGACAAAGCCCAAGGCCAGACCGACAATACTGGCCGTCGTCTGGACTTTATATTTCATGAGGCTGCGAACAGCCGATTTCAAATAATGTAAAAACATCATATTCATGCTTGTTTTGTATAACACCTGTTTTTATTAAATCTTTATTCACTCTTGATCACCTCGGCAGGATTCTCACGGGCCGCACGCCACACACTGCGACCGATGCAGAGCACAACAAACAAGGCCAGGCCCACAAAGATGGCGGCATACAACCACCAGGGCCAGAACATACGCTCCACATAGCGCTCCACCCAGCTCTGCATTGCCACACTTCCCAACGGAAAGGCAATAATGCAAGCCACCAACAACAAGGCAAAATATTCTTTCAGAAACGAACGGAAGATACCGGCGGCTGTAGCTCCGTTCACCTTACGGATGGCAATCTCCTTGCGCCGTTGCTCACAGACCAAGGAAACATGAGCAAAGACACCGATCAGCGTGATCAGCACACAAGCCACAGCGACCACCGTCAACAGCCGCTGCAAGGTACGCTCGCTGCGGAGGTACTCTTCATAAGCCTCGCGCACCGTGGTTATTTTCAGAAATACGCCCGGTTCCTCGGACTGCACCAACGAATCGACAAAATGTTTCAGACGGTCCGTTTCCGATTCATCAAAGCGCACTAAGGTTTCCCGTCCCATCTGTAGGGGACCGTTGAATCCAAGAAAAACCGTCGGTTCGACCGGAACCGTGGGGGCAGACACATGAAAGTCACGCACCACACCCACAACAAGCCACGAGCCAACTTTCTTCCCCACCGGATTAGCCATGTTCATCATGCGAGCAGCCGTTTCATTAATCACCACAGACATCGTGTCGCCCTGCGTTATCAGCGTATTTCCGGCTATCAGGCGAAGCCCGTAGAAGTCTATAAATTCCTGTCCTTCAGGAATAGCATTCAAAGTAATCGGATCTGCATTATCCAATTTGCCATCCCATGAACTCACGGCCATCCCCGCATGGGCTCTCTGCGGGAGTAAAGAATAGAGTTTCTTCACTTCCTGTACATAAGGCTGCCGGCGCAGTTCGTGTATGATACGTTCGTTCAAGGATTCCGAACCATAACAATAGATCGTAGCCCGTCCGTCGCGCTCAAAACCTATATCTGTATGCGTCAGATGGCGCAGCTGCAGCAAAAGAAACGACAAAGCAAACAAAACCAAAGCACAAATGCCGAACTGCACTCCGAGACATATTTTCTGAAACGAGAAACGTCCCGGACGGACGGTGGCAGCCGGTTGCAACTGACGTGACGCAATCCTATTACAGTAAAAAGCTGTAATTCCCCAGGTCATCAAAAATATAACGGCAGCTAACAGCAAAAAGCATACCACCACCGAAAGACGAATACTTCCTTCTATACCGGACAGCATGCAAAAAGGCTTTTCCATCGCTTCGACAAGAATCATTCCCAACAAGACTGCCCCCGACAAGATCAAAAGCAGTTCGGAAAGAAACAGTCCGGTCAGTCCGACGCGTGAAGAACCGCAGGCTATGCGCAAAGCCAGTTCCCGACGACGCAGATACATCCGGGATACCGACATGGAAAAGAAGTTTACCAAAGCCAGCACAATCAGCAGCAAACCTAAAGCGGAGAACAGACGGATGTAAAATATCGAAACACTCAGTTTGTCCTGAAACACGGTATAACGGCAATGTGTCAAAGGTTCCAGGCTCAGTACGCACTTTTTTCCATCCCACCGTTGAGAAACCTTATATTTCAGACTGCTGTTATTCATTTGTGTAACCAAAGCCACCGTATCCACTCCGACACGCAAACGCAGGCTGATATAATAATCACAATAAGAAGAAGTATTATTCTTTTCATCCTGATCCATTCCGAGCATGATGGAAAACGGAAAATTGGTATGCTGTCCCCACCCGGTTAAAACAGCCGAAATGCGATAAGTCTTGTTCTGACAATAAACGGTGCGTCCCAAAACATCTGTCGTCCCAAAAAGGCGGAGCGCTCCTTCTTCAGTCAGAGCAACTTCCTCCGGCACATTCAGGAAGCTCCAACTACCTCGCATTAACCGCACGTCAAACATGTGAACAAACAAGGAATCGGTACGAATGCAACCGAGATTTACCTCCTCAGTTGCATCCTCTGAGAGCATTACGGGAATCTCCAGATACCAATAGGCCGCAGCATCCTCCACTTCGGGAAAAGTTTCTTTCAGTTCCTCTGCCAAAAGAAAACGATGACTTAAACCGGTCTCACGCCAGGAGTTGGAACCTAACAAATACATGCGGTCTGCCCCACGATGAAAACTGTCGAACGTCTGCTCATAGCGTACCCAAACGGCAGACAGGGCAAAGCAGACAAAGCCCAAAGTCAGACCGACCACACTGGCTACCGTCTGAACTTTATATTTTGTGAGGCTGCGAACAGCCGATTTCAAATAATGCAAAATCATCATATTCATTTTTGTTTTAAATAATATCATTTTCTCTTGAATTCTCATTTACTCACTTTTGATCACCTCTGCAGGATTCTCACGGGCTGCACGCCACACACTGCGACCAATACAGAGCACAACAAACAAGGCAAGGACCACAAGAATAGCGACATACAACCACCAGGGCCAGACCATACGCTCCACATAGCGCTCCACCCATTGCTGCATCGCCACACTTCCCAACGGAAAGACAATAATGCAAGCCATCAACAACAAGGCAAAATATTCTTTCAGGAACGAACGGAAGATGCCGGAGGCCGTAGCTCCGTTCACCTTACGGATGGCAATCTCCTTGCGCCGTTGCTCACAGACCAAGGAAACATGAGCAAAGACACCGATCAGCGTGATCAGCACACACACTACGGCAACAACTGTCAGCAGTTTCTGCAAGGTACGCTCGCTGCGGAGGTATTCTTCATAAGCCTCGCGCACCGTGGTTATTTTCAGAAATACGCCCGGTTCTTCGGACTGCGCCAACGAGTCGATAAAATGTTTCAGCCGGTCCGTCTCCGATTCGTCGAAGTGCACCAGAATATCCTGCCCCAGGTCGACAGGCCCCCTGTCTCTAGAACCGAAAAAGATCGTCGGTTCGACTGGTACTGTAGGAGCCGACACATGAAAGTCGCGCACCACACCCACAACGGTCCATTGGCCGACCTTCTTCCCCACCGGATCGGCCATGTCCAGCCTTCGGACCGCCGTTTCGTTGATCAGCACCGCCAGACTATCGGCCTGAGCCGTCAGCGTCGTACCGGCCAGAAGCCGGATGCCATAAAAGTCCATGAATTCCTGTCCCTCGGGGATAGCGGCCAGCGTGACCGGCCCGGCATCGTCTGTCCGGCCGTCCCACGAATTGACCAGGACAGCTCCGGTGTTCCCCAGCGGCAGGAGCGAATAGAGCCGCTTCACTTCACTGACATAGGACTGACGGCGCAGTTCGTGCATCAGATGCTCCTGCAGCGATTCCGAACCGAAGCAGTTGACCGTGGCTCGTCCGTCGCGTTCGAAACCGATATCCGTGTGCGTCAGATGGTGCAGTTGCAGCAACAGAAACGACAGGCAGAATACAACCAGCCCGCAGATGCCCAACTGCAGACCGAGACACACCTTCTGAAACGAAAACCGGCTCGGACGAACGGCGGCGGCCGGTTGCAACTGCCGGGCCGCAATCCGTCGGCAATAAAAGACAATGAGACCCCAGGCCGTCAGCAGCGTAACAGCCATAAGCAGCAGAAAGCAGATGACAACCGGAAGGAGAATATCCCCCTCGATGCCCGACAGTGCGCAGAAAGGCCGCTCGACCGCTTCCACAAGGATCATCCCCGACAGACCCGCGCCCGTCAGGATCAGAAGCAGTTCGGCCAGAAACAGCCGAGTCAGTGCACCGCGCGAAGAACCGCAGGACAGACGTAAGGCGAGTTCCCGACGGCGTACGTGCATCCGCGACACCAGCATGGAAAGAAAATTCACCAAAGCCAGCACAATCAGCAGTAACCCCAGGATGGAACACAGGCGGATATAGAGCATCGAAATGCGTAGCCGGTCCTGAAACACCGTATAACGGCAATGGGTCAGAGGTTCCAGACGCAGTACAGGCTTTTTCCCACTATTCCATCGCTCAGCCGTATATTCCAGATTGCTGCCGTTCATGCGTGCAGCCAGAGCTGCCGTATCCGCTTCGGCACGCAGGCGCAGGCTGATATAATAATCGCCATAAGAAGGATTGTTCTTTTCGGCCTGCCCCATCCCCAGCAGGATGGAGAACGGGAAATTGGTATGCCCGTCCCACCCTGCCACGACGGCCGAAATGCGCCAGGTCTGTCCCAGGCAATACAGCGTACGTCCTAAGACATCGGCCGTGCCGAACAACCGACGTGCACCCTCTTCGGTCAGGGCGGCTTCGTCGGGCCGGTTCAGGAAGCTCCAGCTGCCCTTCAGAAGCTGTACATCGAACAGACGGAAAAACAAAGAATCGGCACGGATGCAGCCGAGGTCAACCTCCACGCTGTCCTGCTGCGACAGCATAACGGGAATCGACCGATGCCAATAGGCCGCTGCCTCCTCCACCTCGGGAAAGGTGCGTTTCAACTCATCGGCCAATAGAAAACGATGTTTTAAACCGGACTCATACGTACCCCAAACCGTAGACGCCTTCAAAAGATACATGCGGTCTGCCCCACGATGAAAACTGTCGAACGTCTGCTCATAGCGTACCCAGACAGCAGACAGGGCAAAGCAGACAAAGCCCAAAGTCAGACCAACCACACTGGCTATGGTCTGAACTTTATATTTTGTGAGGCTGCGAACAGCTACCTTAAGATAATGTAAAATCATCATATTCATTCTTGTTTTAAATAATATCTTTTTCTCTTGAATTCTCGTTTACTCGCTCTTGATCACCTCGGCGGGATTCTCACGGGCCGCACGCCACACACTGCGACCGATGCAGAGCATCATAAAGATCCAAAGCAACAGGAAGATTCCGGCATAAATCCACCATGACAAACCGGCACGAAGCACGTATTGTTCCAACCAACGCTGCATCACAATGGTTCCCAGCGGAAAAGCAAAAGCCGAAGCTCCCAGGAGTAACAGAAAATATTCCTTCAGGAAAGAACGGACAATCAGTCCGGCCGTTGCTCCGTTCACTTTGCGGATGGCAATTTCCTTACGCCGGCGCTCGCATGCCAAAACAACATGCGCATATACCCCAAAGAGAGAAATCAGCACACAGATACCGGCCATTACCCCCAACACACGCATCAGCATACGTTCGGAAGCCAGATAGCTGTCGTAAACTTCTGTCGCAATATCCAGCGTGGCATAAGTTTTTCGCTCATGGAACCACGCTACTACAAAACGTTTTAATTCTTCGGTATAACGCTCATCATAATGGATTAAAACTTTATCTTTGGAATAAAAACTATCTTCCTGCCGTACAATCTGCAACTGGGTTGGTTTTACGGGTACGGTGGGGGCCTTCGTATAAAGATCGGGAACAATGCCGACAATGGTATAACCGCCAAATGACTGTCCGACAAGATCCGGCCCGCCCAATTCACGCGCGGCAGACTCGGTCAGTAAACATTGTTCCTCATCCCCCGACTGCAAACTGTCCTTTAATGGAATATTATAAAAACGCAGGAAAGTTTCATCTACGCCAAACGAGTCGAAAGTAATACTCTTTCCTTGACCATCCATTGTGGTCATTGTACCATAACTGGATTGAGGAAGCAAAGTACTGACACTCACACAGGCTTCCCGGATATAAGGCTGCGCACGCAAATCGTGCAGAAAATTACCGATAAACTCTTCCGGAACTTCTATCGTAGCACGTTCTTTACGCTCAAAACCTATATCCGTAGTCTGACTCAGATAAGTCAGCTGACGGAACAGTACGGCAAAACCGAAGAGCACCAAGAGAGAAATCAACAACTGAAAAGCCATACTCATCCGCTGGAAATTCATTCGTCTACCGGCCGGCACCTTGCGGTTTTGCAAAGCTACAGTCAGCGATTTGCGACTATAATAGGCAATGATACAGCCTGCCACAAGCAAGGAACAGAAAAGCACACCGACAAAATAAACCAATGCCTCCGGCAGCCAGGCCGTCTCCACATAAGAGATTGTCCGAAACAGTTTTTCGGCCCACTCCATCAATAGAAAACTGATAAACCCACTGACCAAAAGCATCATGATCAGTTCGGTTGCGAATAGGGCAAACAGTCCCCGGCGCGATGAACCATTGACCAGACGCAAAGCCAGTTCTTTCGAACGGTTCATCATCTGGCTCACCAGCAAAGAAAAATAATTAATCAGAGCGATCACCATGACCAGTACACCGATCCATACAAACATACGGATATAGGTTTGTCGGATCTGAGTTTCAGCCTTAAAAAGAAGTTCATAGCTTTCCATAATCGGACAGAATTTCAGATGCTCTGCTGAAAAATCATATCCCCATAAAAAAGAGGATTCCGAAGCCTTCTGTGTATAGGATTCCGTATCGACCGCGTGTAACTTACGGGCAAAGTCCGCTGTATCGGCATCCTGTTGTAAGCGGAAACAAAGCATACAGTTTCTCGCCTTCCATATATTCTCCGGAGTAAGTTTCATACCGAACATCAAATCATAAGGAATATTGGAATGGCCTTTCCATTCCGATACGAGAGCAGTAACCGTTTTTTCTTCGCCACGGCCCAAGTCCAATGTGCGTCCCAATACCTGAAGCGTACCGAAAAGTTTCCGCGCCGCAGATGGTGTTAGCGCCACTTCCTGGTCGGAATAGAGAAAGTTCCGGCTCCCCTCAAGAATCTGCACATCGAACATATCCATAAAAGTGGTATCTACGGAAATCATTTTCAGAAATCCTGAGAACTGATTAAATTTACAATAAGCACGAGAATAAGAAAAAGCCGTTGCAGCTTCCACTTCCGGCAGTCGCTCTTTCATGGTAGCAGCAAAAGGATAAGGACAGCAACTATTCTGCAATTCACCTTTAATGGAGCTTTTCTTATACATCATATAAATGCGGTCGGCATTCGGATGGAAACTGTCGAAACTCCGTTCATAACGGAGCCAGATCAATGAATAGGCAAAACAGACAAAGCCCACGGCCAGTCCGATAACACTCAGAAAACTCTGCACCCGATGCTTCATCAGGTTGCGGAGGGCTATTTTAATATAATGAAAAATCATAATTCTTGTTGTTTAAAAATTATTTACCAAGTTCAGAACACCAGTTCCTCTACATCACCAAAGTTATCATATCCTGTGGTAATGACACAATCTCCGGGCTGCAAACCTTCCACAATTTCATACTGCACGGGATTCTGACGCCCTATTTGTATCGGTATCTTCACGGCCCGTGTCTTGTCGGCATTCAGCTTGTAAATCCAGCGTCCGCCGGTGTGTTGATAAAAATTACCGCGCGGAATAACCAGCACCTTTTCCGGCTGTCCCAGTTCGATCTGCACGCGGAAACTCTTTCCCAGACGCACATTCTCGGGTACATCACCGGTAAAGACCAGATCCACATCAAAAGAGCGGTTCTTCACTTCCGGCACAACCTTGCTGACCCGCAACGGATATTTTTTACCCTGATAAGAGATCGTAGCCGGAAGCCCGGTAGTAATACGGTCCACATAATACTCGTTGAGCGAGGTATGCACCTTGAAACGGTCGGTCACCTTGATGGCGGCAATCTGTTCTCCGGCACCGACTTTCTGTCCAAGAGTCACACTGACAAAACTCAACTGTCCGTCGGCCGGAGCACGCACCACCAGATCTTCCAGACGTTCCACGCTCCGCTCCAGTTTTTTCTGGCTTCGGATGCGGTCATTGCGCAACAGCTCGCGCCGTATTCCGTTCAGCACCGAATCGCTCCGGAGGCTCTGAAGCTGCAATTGGGTAGACTTCGTTTTATAACGGTATTCATCCTCCGACACTTCAAGCTGTGCCTTGCTGCGTATGCCCATGGCATATTCCTCTTTCTCCAGATTATAGCTCTTGCGGATCTTGTTCAGTTCATATTCCGCATTCAGAGTCTGCTGCTTCAGGGTGAGACTCTTCTGCTCCATCTCCAGTTCCTGCTCCCGGTAGGACATACATTGCTTCTCCCACTCGTCGCGCTGATCTTCGATGTCGTGCATCAGAGTCGTATTCCCCAAAATCAGGATCGTGTCGCCTAGCTTCATCTGTTTGCCGTCTTCGGCCACGATACGCTCCACATGACCGCCCTCGCGTGTGTTCACCAGGAGCGTCATAATGGGCTGCACTACACCTTCCACATCTACATACTCCAGAAAGTCGGCATGTTCTGCCTGTCCGGTCTGCACCTGATCGAGCTGAATCCGCAGGCGCTGCGGACCGGCTGCCTGCACCAGAGCATAGACGAGCAGAGCGGCCAGCACCACTCCACCGGCCAAAGCATAACGGTAACGCACGTACCAGGGTTTCTTCTTTAATTGAATATCCATAATATCTTTTTTTAAATGTTTCGTTTTTTCAGAGTTCATATTCTATCGCCGCAGTTCCGCCTCATCCAGTTCATGACTCAAAGGGCAACGGGTGCGGAAGTCGTATTGCGTCAGGCTGCGCAAACCGTAATACAATGTCCAGTACGTTCTCATGGAAGAAATGTAACTGCGCTGTGCCGCATCCTTTTCGCTGGTGGCCGCATTCAGATCCAGAATGGTGGATTTGCCCGAAAGATAGAGTTTCAGAGCCACTTCGTAACGCCTCCTTGCGGTCTGCTCCGTGCGCACCGCAATAGCCACCTGACGGGCCTGAAGATTAAACTGCCGCACCATTTTGCGCACATTCTGCTCAAAGTCGTCCACAGCCTGACTGACCTGTGTTTCGGTCAGTTCCATCTGCGAGCGGGCCACCCTTACCCGTCCGCGGCCACGCCCCCAGTCCAGAATCGGGAAAGCCAAGGACACCCGCACATACTGCTGGTTCAGCGGATCGCGGTAAGAGTCCTGAAAACGGTCGGCTGTCTGCGACAGTCCGAACTGCATATACAGGTCGGCTTTCAGTCCGCGCGAAGCTTTGGCTGAGGCGAGATTGCTCTTGCTCTCCAGAATGCGGCGCTTGAAGTTCTCGGGTTCGGGACTGTTTTCGTACGCCAGACGCAAAGCCTCATCTATCGGCACTTCAAAAGGTATGATGCTGTCGGTGGGAAGCACTTCAATATCCTGCCGGTCGCCCAATCCTAAAAAAGAGCGGAGCGTCTGCATGGCATCTTCCACATCCATACGTGCCTGCATCACATTGGCTTCTTCATTCAGTTTGTTTACCTCCAGCTGCAACATTTCATTCTCCGTAATGCTGCCGATGCGGTAACGCCCTTGCGCATAGCGCCAGAGCGTATCGGCCGAAGCCTGATTGGAAAGGGCAATGTTCAGATTGGTCTGTGCCGAAGCCAACGCATAAAAGTAATTGCAGGTCTGCGATGCGATCAGCTCCAGGGTTTCGGCATACGACTTCTGCGCCTCACGGTAACGCACCGGTTCGATACGCCGGTTCCATTTCAGACTGTTGTAACCGAAGAAGGACTGGTTGTAACCGATGGAAAAGGGTTTCGTATTATAAGAGGTGGTCCGGCCGCCCAACTCGTCCATCCGGTTTACGGAAGACTGGAGGAACAGATTACCGCCCGTGAACCACACATTCTGGCTGATGGTCAGCGACAGGTCGGTGTTCAGAGTATTCTGCGCCTTGAACTGTTCCGTACCGTCGGGCTGCGTCACCCGGTTGATCTGACGGTTCAGATAAGGGTCGGAAGAAAGGCTCACCTCGGGCAGATAGTTGGCCTTGAAAGAACGGTAGTTCCAATAGGCCGACCGGTAGGTATGCCGGGCTGCCTGTGCGTCGGGCGATGCCTTCTGGGCCTGAAGAATGGCTTCAGCCAAAGTGAAGGTCCGTTTGGTATCTTGGTCCTCGGCCTGCAGCGGAAGTGTTCCGACCAGCCATGCCGAAAAAAGCAGGAGTAAATGTTTCATGGTCTTCTTGTTTTTCGTCTGTTTTTCTCCTTTAGACATTCAAAAACCGTGCCAAACGAATAATTCACTCAACAACAGCAAGTTGGCAAAAAGGCTCTTTTAAAACGCCGTGCGTTTCCGCACAAAAATCGTGCGGAAACGCACGCACAACACAAGCAGAAATGTTTTATCTTTGTCCCGTAGAAAAACAAGAAACCATAAAAACATAAAAAAAGATGACGACTAAAGATGGAAAAATACTGATTATAGACGACAACGAAGATGTGCTCTTCGCCCTGAATCTGTTGCTGGAACCGGTGTTCGAGAAGATAAAGGTTACCACACAGCCGGACCGCATCCGCTATTTCATGGAAACCTATCAGCCGGACGTGATTCTGCTGGACATGAATTTCTGCCGGGACGCCATCAGCGGACAGGAAGGCTTTGAATATCTCGGGCAGATTCTGACGATAGACCCGCAGGCTGTCGTGGTGTTTATGACAGCGTATGCCGACACGGAGAAAGCCGTGCGCGCCATCAAGGCAGGCGCCACCGACTTTATCTCCAAACCGTGGGAAAAGGAAAAACTGCTGGCCACCCTCTCCTCGGCGCTCAAGCTCAGCCAGTCCAAAAAGGAAATTGACCGTCTGCAGGAACAGGTATCGGCTCTGAAAGAGGGCGACGAACTGCCGGAACTGATCGGAGAATCTCCGGCCATGCTTCAGGTCAAGGAAACCATCTATCAGTTGGCAGATACGAACGCCAATATCCTGATCTTGGGAGAAAACGGTACGGGCAAGGATGTTGTGGCCCGCATGGTGAAACACTTCTCGCCGCGCCGCCATGAGGCACTGATCACCATCGACTTGGGCAGCATTCCCGAACAGCTGTTCGAAAGTGAACTTTTCGGATACGAGAAAGGAGCCTTTACCGATGCGCGCACGTCCAAACCGGGACGTATGGAAATGGCTTCGGGCGGTACACTCTTTCTAGACGAAATCGGTAACCTGTCGCTTCCCATGCAGGCCAAATTGCTTACAGCTCTGGAGAAGCGGTGCATCACCCGTCTGGGCGCGGTGGAGACGCGCGACATCGACATCCGCCTCATCTGCGCCACCAATGCCAACCTCACCGCACAGGCTCAGGAAGGCAGTTTCCGTCAGGACCTGCTCTACCGCATCAACACCATCGAGCTGCACATCCCGCCTTTGCGTGAGCGTGGTGAGGACATCATCCTGCTGGCCATGCACTTTCTGAAACTGTATAACCGGAAATATAAAAAGAATATTACGGGACTGAGCCGGGAAGCCAAAAGCAAACTGATGAAGTACAACTGGCCGGGCAATGTGCGCGAGCTGCAACATATCATGGAGCGCGCCGCCATTCTGAGCAATAATCTGGTGCTGCGTCCCGAGGATCTGCTGTTGCCTTCCGACCGGGTGAAGGAACAAAAGGAAACGGAACTGGAAGAGCTGAATCTGGAGAAACTGGAACGGCGCGCCATAGAAAAGGCGGTGCGCCTCAGCAGCGGCAATCTGACCTATGCTGCCGAACTGTTGGGCATCACACGCTTTGCCCTCTACCGGAAAATGAACAAACTGAATCTCTAAAACCGACGAGCCATGAAAACGTATTCCTTTTATATCATTACCCACATCACCGGCATTGTGGCATGCAGTCTTTTAGGCGCATTTTTGGGTACCCGCCATCTGTGGTTCTCCGTGACGGGCTGTGCCCTGCTGCTTCTGGTGCTGGCCATCCGGCTTTATCGCATCCAGATGCGGCAGACCAAGATGCTGCAACGGATTGTGGAGTGCGTCAGATCGCAATCGCTCTCCGAAAGGATCACCGCTCCATTCGAGAGCCGCACCATCGTACATCTGGCGCGGGAACTGAGTGTGCTGCTTCAGGATCAGAAAGAGAAAATGCAGAAGGAAGAAGCCCGTTTCCGCTACTACGAACAGTTGCTTCAGGAAGTGGACACCGCCCTGATTGTGGCCAACGCACAAGGCATCGTGGAATGGTGCAACTGTTCCGCCACCCGGCTGTTCGGCAGATCGGTACGCCTGCCGGAGTGCATCTGTCAGGCTCTGGCCGAAGGACAAGAGGTGATGCACTATGAACACGAAGGCCGGCCGATGGATCTGGCTCTGTCGCAAAACCGCATGCTGGTGCAGGGACGCGAGTGCCGCATCATCAGTCTGAAGAATCTGCACGGCACTCTGAACCGCACGGAAATGGAGGCCTGGCAGAAACTGATCCGGGTGCTGACGCATGAGATCATGAATTCCATCACTCCGATCATCTCCCTGTCGGACACACTGTGCGAACGGAGCCACGAAGGTCCGCTGAGCGAATCGGCACAGCAGACCCTGCAACAGGGGTTGGGCATCATCCACCGGCGCTGCAAGGGACTGATGGAGTTTGTACAGAATTACCGTAAGCTGACGCGCATCGCTCCGCCCGTAAAGACACCCATTGAGGTAAGCGCCTTTCTGAAAGACCTGCAACGGCTGGTTGGCGGCACAGACATCCGCTTCACGGACGATACGCCCGCCAGCTGCGTCTGGCATGCCGACCGCGCCCAGATGGAACAGGTGTTCCTCAATCTGCTGAAGAATGCCCGTGAGGCCTGCCGCAACCGCGCTGTACCGGAAATCATCGTGCGCGCCTGCAAACAAAAAAAGCGGATTATATTCACCATAAAAGATAATGGAGAAGGCATCCTGCCGGAAGTACGCGAACGGATCTTCGTTCCCTTCTTCACCACCAAGCCCAACGGTTCGGGCATCGGCCTGAGCCTGTGCCGCCAGATCGTTACCCTGCACGACGGCAGCATTCTGGTTCATTCCGAACCGGACCGCGGCAGTGAATTCATTCTGGAGTTTGCAGAATAATCTATTTTCAGAAGCATTTGTTTGCGGATTGAACTTTTGTTTCCTATATTTGGCTCAGCTTATACTTTTTTTCACTTAAAAACCTAATCATTATGAAACAACCATTCAAGAAAGTCCGAACCATGCTTCCATTACTCTGTACCCTCACGTGGGGAACCGTACCCCTGATGGTGGGAAGCGCGCTTCTGGCCTCCTGCGACATTATCAATGTGGGCGGAGAAGAAGACGATGACGAACATGATGGAGAAGGCGGTAATATAGAAGAGCCGTCATTACCCAGCGAAAGCGAAACCAGCGATGGCAAAGCACCGTATGTCCGGTTCCAGACAGACACCCTGCGCCTGCCCGCTTATCAGAAAGAAGCTTTCAATCTGGCATACGAGACCAATGTCTACAACGGATATTATATGCTCGAAAGCCTGAAAAACTACAAGGATTCTGGAGAATATGCCCAGCAGGAACCTGACTTCATCCTGCAGTATCCCGAAGGAAATGTATTTGTGGAACAGAAAACTCTGAATCTGGATTTTTACAACAACCACACTCCGAAACCGAAGTTCGACCACATTCTGATTTATCAAAGAATGTCCGACAAGGATACTCTGATCGGCAAGTTGCCGGTTGTGCAGGAAGTGGGTGCCAGCATCACCCCCAAGGTTGCGAAGGCAGACCTGAACAGCGTGACGCTGGAGCTGAATCCGCACAACGGAGCCACCCAATATGCCATCCACGTCAGTCAGGACTCCATTCCGCTTGCCAGCATCATTCGGGATGTAAACGAAGGCATGGACAAACTGTTCACTTCTACATCGACGCTTCCGGCCAACCGGATGCATGTGGTGGAGAACCTGCAGGATGCTACCGGATATTATGCCTACATCATGGCATACGACCAGGAGAACAACGCCGGTGCCATCACCATGATTCCTTTTGCTACAAGCATACGCAACAGCGAAGACGATCTGGTTCTGGAAATCTCCCTGAATCCGCTGAACAACTTCACGGCCTATCTCCCCTTTGAGGGCAACGTCAAGGGAGTTGTCGACTGGGGCGACGGCAACAGCGAGGCAGTCAACACCTACATCGGCTCGGCTGGGGAACTGAACCATCACTACGACCGGATATCCAGCGTGACCAAAAAGCAAATCCGCTTCCGCGGCAGTGTGGACTATCTGACTTCTACATCCACCTACAAAGACTATATCCGCAACTCGCTCACCGGCATTGTACAATGGGGAAGACCCAATCTGAAGACCATCAGTTTCCGGGAAGTGAAAACCCTGAAGACCCTGCCCAAGGACACCCGCGGCGCACTGGCCGATCTGGAAAGTCTGGATGAATGTTTCTACAAATGCACGGCTCTGGAGACACTGCCCGAAGGTCTGTTTACCTATGCCAGCAAGGTGAGCAGTTTCAACCGCACTTTCTACGGATGCACCTCGCTCCGCTCTGTGCCGGCCGACCTCTTTGCCGCGGCCAAGAATGCGACCTCTTTCTACTACACCTTCTTTGAATGCAGTGCGCTGACCTCTGTTCCGGAAGATCTGTTTGCCCAGAATACCCAGGCCAATAACATGAATGAGATTTTTGCCTACTGCACCTCATTGGAAAGCATTCCGGCCGGACTGTTCCGCAACAATGCCAACCTGAACTCCATGAGATCTGCCTTCACCCACTGCACTTCTCTGAAGACTATTCCGCAAGGACTGCTTTCTGCCTGCAGCAGAGTTACCGTTCTCGGCGAGGTGCATTATCCGGCCAACAACTCGGCATCGGGTATTTTCTCGGATTGCACCGCTCTGGAAAGCATTCCGGAAAACCTGTTCTCTGCCATGACGAATCTGGAAAATGCTCCGGGTATTTTTGACGGCTGCACCGCTCTGAAAGCCATTCCGGAAAACCTGTTTGCCAACAACAAGAAACTGCGCAAAATAGAATTTGCCTTTTCAAGCTGCAAGTCGCTGACCAGTCTGCCGACCGGACTGTTTGACCAGAACCTCATGCTGGAAAGTATCTACAATGTCTTCGCCGGCTGTTCCTCACTCCACGGAGAAAGCCCCTATACCGTGATTGACGGCAAAAAGGTGCATCTGTACGAGCGAGGCAATTATCCGGACTATTTCCTGAGCATTGCCAGCTATTCGGACACTTTCAAAGGTTGTACCAACCTGTCGGATTACAAACAGATGCCCGAACTTTGGAAATAAAAGATCATAGCCCTCATTTTATATTACTTCCCTGAAGGTAATGTTTTACCTACAGGGAAGTAATAGATTACCCCCGGTGCAGTAATTCTTTACTGTGCCGGGGGTAATTTCATTTTATCCTCTTCCGTTTACCGGATCATAAAAGTTACCGTATAACCGCTCACCGGTCTTTCGGCCAGCGTAAGCATATATCCCTGACGGACCATCAGCTGACGCGACAAGGACAGTCCGATGCCCGAACCGGTTTTCTTGGTCGTAAAGAAAGGAACGAATATCTCACAGGCCACATCTGCCGGAATAGGCAGACCGTTGTTGCTGACATAAAGACCGTCGCGCCAACGGATATCCATCTTCGTGGCACCGGCCTCAAGGGCATTCTTCACCAGATTAATCAACACCTGCCGCCACATATTCTCATCCAGACTGAGGATGACGGACGGATCTATATTCAGATGCCATTCCAAATCGGGATAGAGCACCCGGATGCTTTCCACAAAGGGACACAAGACCACCTCTTCGAGATTAGGCGCCTGCAGACTGGTCAGTTTGCGATAGCTGTCTACAAAAGCCGAGAGTCCGCAACTGGTTTCATAAATGGCCCGGATGCCTTCTTCGTAAAAACTGCCCTTGATCTTGGGATGATTCAGATACGCCTGACTGATGCTGGAGATAGGCGCTGTGGCATTCATGATTTCATGCGTCAGCACACGTGTCAGGCGTTGCCAGGACTCCACTTCATTTTGGGCCAACAAACGGCTGATGTCCTCGCTCAGATCATTCACCGTACGCTGGAGCGCACGCTCGCCGAAGAACAGTCCCTTGACCGGCAAGCGGTGGGCAAAATCACGGTTGCGCACCGCCTCCCGGAGCAGAAAGGCCCGCTCCTCAAGCAGTTTCTGATGGCGGTAGAACCAGATTCCGGCCCACAGAACAACTATCCCGACAATCACCACACCGTAAATCATCATCGCTTCATTTTGGCATAAAGGGTTTGCCGCGTAATGCCGAGCAGCTCCGCAGCTTTACTGATATTTCCATGACACTTGTCCAGAACCTTGTGCACATGCTCCAGCTCCACCTGTTCCAAGGGTACCACCTCCCGACTGTTGTCAATGGCATCCTTCAGCACACGCACCAGTTCTTCATTGTCCCACGGCTTTGTCACAAAATCCACAGCCCCGGTTTTCAGTCCGCGCACCGCCAGTTTCACATCGGCATAAGCTGTAACCAGCACCACAGGGATATCGGGATGTTGGCGGTGAATCATCCGGAGCCAGAGTAGTCCGTCCTGCCCCGAATTCACGCCAAGCGTAAAATTCATATCCAGAAGAATCACATCTATTGTTTCCTGATTCAGCGTCACCATAATGCTGTCGGGTTTGGACAATGTGATAATCCGCTCAAAGACACCGTCGAGACAGATTTTCGCGGCGGTCAGAATCGCCGGATTGTCATCCACAACCAGAATTGTTCCGTAATTTGCCATATATATAATGAATCGTATAAATTATTGTTTTCCTATCGCGTGCTGTTTCTTAACACAGTTCAAAGATAACAAATTCCGGAATAGCCCCCACCCTGCCATCGTCATTTTAATCGGGCCGGCAACAGTTTGTATGATTATCATACAGCAGAGTGTATGATTATCATACAAACCGCCGTTACGCCCTTCCGAAAGCATGGCCAGCCCAAATTCTCCCCCTACTTTTGTGCAAACCTCAAACAAAAACGACGATGAAAAAACAAACTATTCTATTTCTGATGCTCGCGATAATGTTCGGAGCAACCTCAGCCCAAGGCCAGAGAACCCGTTCCATTTCGGGAGTGGTCAAGAATCTCTTCACAAATGAAAATATAAACGATGTCAGGGTATATCTGCTCCAGAAGGACAGTACTGCAATAGACTCCATGAATACCGGTTCTGGATATTTCCGGATGCCATGGGAGAAACCGGGGGAATACTTGCTCCGTTTTGAGCACGAAGATTTTGAAACGGCTTACCACCCCATAACCGTCAAATTCTACCGGAGAGCACCGAACACCGACCTGGGATTCTTTTACATGCGCAAAAAATATGAACTGAAAGAACAAGCCATGGACGAGGTTGTGGTCAAGGCCACTAAGGTGAAGTTCTACATGAACGGAGACACCGTGGTGTATGACGCGTCTGCTTTCCGGCTGGCCGAGGGTTCCATGCTGGACAAGCTTATCGAGAAACTGCCGGGCGTGGAAATCAAGGACGACGGACGCATCTTCGCAAAAGGCAAGTTCGTGACCAGCCTGCTCCTGAACGGCGAAGCGTTTTTCGGCAACAACAGCAAGGTACTTCTGGAAAACCTGCCGGCTATGACCGTGGACAAGGTTAAAGTGTATCATAAAAAAGACAAATTCAACGAAGCGATGCAGCTCAAGGCCGATGAAGGCAACCTGGTGATGGACGTACGCCTCAAAAAGGAATATTCCACCGGGTATGTCGGAAACATGGAAGGGGGATATGGAACAGACAACCGCTACATGGGACGTCTCTTCGCCTCCCGCTTCACGCCTTTCTCACGGATCTCGGTTCTCGCCAACGTGAACAACCTGAATGATGAGCGCACACCGGGTGCCAACAGCAACTGGACTCCGGGAAACAACACCAACGGGCTTCAGGAGCGACAAATCGCGGGCATCAACCATTTTCTTACGGACAACAAGATATACAAGTCGAGCACGAATGTGCAGGTTACCCATCTCCATGCGGACAACCGGCAGAGAACAAGCGGTGAGAACTTCCTGTCAGAAGGAAACACTTTCAAGGAAAGCTCTTCCAATAGCCGGAATGACTCCTGGCAGATGAATGCCAGTCATGCGCTGGAAATAAACCGGTTGCAGGAAAAGGGAAAGCTTCAGCTGACAACCAATACGTCTTTCTCTTACAACAAGAACAAAACGAACGGGACATCCACGGGAGCGAATTTCAGTGTCAATCCGGAGAATCTGGGAAATGTGATGGACAGTCTGTTCCTGGAAGGAAACAACTTCGATTTCTATAAATATCTGCTGATGAGGGGGTACGCTGATTACATTTATAAGGGTGACCACATGAACGCCAAATTCAACGGAGTCTTTTCCAAACAGATTGCCCACACCTACGACTTTCTGAGAATATTTCTGGACGCTTCCTGGAACAAGGCCGATTATGATATCTTCCAAAGAATTTATTACAACTATCCGAACAACCAGATCGCAACGACTGATTACCGGAACATGTACCGGGATACGCCGCAAAAGTCCTACAATTACTCCGCACGGGCGGAATACCGCTTCTACCTGCCCACACGGACCCAATCACTCGACCTGACTCCTTACTACCAGTACGGACAGAGCTTCAACTCCGGCAGCGAACGTATTTATCAGCTGGGAGAATATGGCGCATGGGGATTCCCAAACGGGCACGACATAGGCATCATTCCTTCTACAGAGGACTCTCTGTATCAGGTGCTGGACGTTCAGAACAGCTACAATCAGGGACGGCATGACTTCAAGCACAAGCCGGGCGTGCGTCTGGCCTGGGACAACTTCAATACAGAGAAGAAGCACAAATGGTCCGTATACATCGAGCCTCCCGTGCGCATCGAGCATTATGCCATGGATTACCAAAGAAACAAGCTGGATACAACCATCACCCGGAATGTCGTTTTCTTTGAGCCGTATGTCAAGCTGACTCACAAGACCAAGGACAAGCGCGATGATCTCTCATTTATTTATCGCACCTATTCCTTTGCTCCGGACCTGAACAGCCTGGTCAGCGTCGTGGATGACAAGGATCCGATGAACACCATCTACGGCAATCCGGATCTGAAGAACACGACCATCCATGACGTGTATCTGACTTATTCCAACTTCCTGAAAGGGCAGCGCACGGTTTCCGCCAATCTGACTTACAGCTACAGCAAGAATGCCGTGATTATGGGATACAGCTACGACCGGAACACGACCAAGAAGATATCCCGCCCGGAAAATATCTCCGGACGCTGGAACACGCAAATGAGTGTGGGCTTCTCCAGCCCGATGGACAAGCAGAAAAAGATCACCCTGTATACCAATACCAACGCCACTTATGTAAACAGTGTGGATCTCTTCGGCGAAGACCAGACCTACCGCGTGATGAAGTACAAGGTGAAATCACTCTACCTGACAGAGAACCTGAGAGCGGAAATGCGCTACGACAAATGGTCCGTGGGACTGAAAGGAGTGGCGACCTGGACACACAGTAATTCGGAAAGAAAAGACTTTGAAACCATCAATGCCGTGGACTTCAACTATGGAATGACCGGAAGAGTGGAGCTTCCTTGGGGTATGGAAGTCAATACCGACCTGACCATGTTCAGCCGCAGAGGATATACCTCGGCAGATATGAATACCAACGAGCTGGTGTGGAACATGCGTATCGCCAAAAAGATGATGGACGGTAACCTGTCCGTGATGCTGGACGGATTCGACTTGTTGGGACAGCTCTCCAGTGTACGGAACGTGATCACTGCGGAAGGCCGGACAGAGACCTGGAACAACGTCATCCCCCGCTATGCCCTGCTGCATGTGGTATACCGGTTTAATGTAAACAAGAAAAAGTAATAAAAAGAAGTATCAACCAAAACATTCATATAATAGCAATAAATTAAATAATAAATATTATGTAAATAACATTGACTGTATTCTGAAAAAGCATAACTTTGCATCATTATTATCGGTGAATACTATTATAATTGAACCCAGTAGCTATGGAAATCCCATACTACTGGGGCTTTCTGATAAATTTGGAATGTTATAAACACCCCAAATGCCCGATAAGCAAACAAAAGACAATATGAATAATTCAATATAAAAAGTAGAATTAATATTCCATGTCCATGAAATATTTGCTTTATTTCTTCCGTAGATACAAGCTGGCCAGCCTGCTTAACCTTTTGGGATTAAGTATAGCTATTGCCCTATTCTACCTGTTTCAGACACAAACAGAATACAACCGCAATTACAATACCAGCCTGAAAGATTATCAGCGAACCTATCGGGTAGAAACCTCCTCATTTACCTCACTGCCTTATGACTGGAATATCGTGTTTCCGATAGAGATTGTTTCATACTGGCAGAACCTGCCTCATATAGAACAGATCAGCAGTCTGTGCGCCTTGACGGAACAAGTCGAAACGGAATACAAGGGCATGTCCTACCAACTCAGTTATCTGGATCTGGGTTCGAATGCCATTGGTTTTTGGGGAATCAGGATGCAGTCCGATGCAAACAGTGCACAAACAGACCTACCTGAATATATCCTCAGCGAAAAAACAGCCCGAAGGATATTCGGAGCAGAGAATCCCATTGGAAAAACCTTGTTTATTACAGAAGAAAACCGTAAACGTCCGGTAACCATTCAGGGCATTTATCAGGACTTTCCGGACAACAGCTCCATAAAAAACGGACTTATCCGTCGCAGGGAGCATTTTCACTTAGGAAACTGGAGCAATTGGAAGTATGAAATTTTTGTACGTCTGGACGATCCTAAAAACAAAATATCCGTAGAAAAAGCCCTGACAGAAAGCTTCTTTCAGTCTTCTAAAAAAGACTCTTTCCGGTTGCTTCCTGTCCAGCAAGCAAACTTCAACAAACTTACTCAGGCAAACGGAAGCAGGTATCGTCCTTCAGACCACATGATGTCCATCATCTCCATTCTCGCCCTGCTTGTCGGCCTGTTTAACTTTACGAACTTCTCTCAGGCACAGGCACCGCTGCGTATGCGCAGCATGATCACCCGCAAAGTGATGGGAGCCTCCACGGCCAGCTTGCGCCGGGAAATGGTGCTGGAGAATATCTTCCTGTCGGCAGTAGCCTTAGCCGGTGCAGCCTTGCTGATTCTGATCTTTCAGAAAAGTCCGGAATGCATGAGTCTGGTTTCAGGTGACATCAGTTTTCAAAATCACGGGCAACTGACAGGCATCACCTTGCTCACCACATTAGGAATTGGAATCCTGTCGGCTCTGTTTTCTGCCTGGTATGCCACCTCCATCCCATCGGCTCTTGTGCTTAAAGGTTCATTCGGACAGTCACCACGCGGAAAGAAACTGCGCTGGATCATACTTACCGGCCAGTTTGTTGTGGCCTTTGCCATGACTCTGTATGCACTGGTCATGACCGGGCAGACACATTATATTTTCAATGCCGACTATGGCTTCAATAAGGATAAAGTGCTCTATGCCCAAATCCCGGATGCGGCCATAAACAAGAAAGATTATCTGAAACAGGAAATTACCCGACTTCCCTTTATAAAAAGCAGCAGTTTCGCTGCAAATATATTGGGAAACGCCGACCTGTATATGTACTGGGGACGTGGAAGCGGAAACCATCGCATATCTTTCCAGGCCCTGTGTGTGGACGCAGACTTCCTGAAAACCATGGATATTAAGATCGCAAAAGGACGAGATTTCAATCCACAGGACAGTAAAGGTGCCTATATCCTGAACCAAACCATGAGCCGGAAATTTCCCTGGCTTTCACTGAACCAACCAATAAATAAAAATATCAAGGATTGGAACACCCCGGAAGGGCATTATCCGGTGGTGGGCATCTGCGAAAACTATAAACTCACCTCCATGCGCTATGACAGCCATACGATTCCTGCCGCGTTTGTCATCATGGGCCCCGATATGGCCGACTGGGGCGACCGCAATAAAAAGATCTTTGTACGCATCGCCCAAGGATACGACAAGCTGGAGGCCAAGAAGCAGTTGGAACAACTGATCAAACAGTTGGATACGGAAGAGAGTTGCGAATTCCGATTCCTGGACGAAGATCTGCAGATTACTTACGAAGAAGAATTCCTGTTCATTGCCCAAGTAAGATTCTTCGCCTTCATCTGTATCTTCATTACGCTCATCGGAGTATTCTGCCTCACGCTCTTTGAAACGGAATACCGGAGAAAGGAAATAGCCATCCGCAAGATTATGGGCAGCACGGTGCATGAAGTACTTCTGCTCTTTGCCGGACGCTATCTGATTCCTCTGCTTGCAGCCTTTGTGCTTGCCGCTCCGATCGGCTACTTGATCAGCACAAAATGGTTGCAGAATTTTGCCGAGCATACACCGATATACTGGTGGTTCTTCCCATTGGCCTTTTTGATGGTCAGCACTGTGGTAGTCCTAACCGTTGTCTTGCAGAGCGGACGTGTGGCCACAGAAAATCCGGTAAACAGTATCAAAACAGAATAAGTCCAATACATTTTCAAACCTTGGCAGCACCACATTGTATGATTATTATACGACCGACTGTATGATAATCATACAATGTGGTGCTGTGTTCTTCCATTTTCTTGTCCGCTGCCGGTCGGAGCCGTATCTTTGAACTGAAAACTTAAAACAAGAAACACCATGTCTAAACGAAACCTTATCGGATTCATCTGGCTTCTGCTGCCCGGAAACATCCAGGCACAGGAAACTTCCGGTATAGTCTGGAGCATGGAACAGTGCATGGATTACGCTGTGGAGCATAACCATCAGGTACGGCAGCAAGTCTATAATCTGAATGACTACCAATCGCAACGCACCCGTTCTATCGGCTCTTTCCTGCCCTATGTAAGCAGTTATATCAATGTGCAAAACAATTTCGGACGTGCCATCGACCCACAGACCAATACATACACCGATGTCAGCACCTTCTCCAACGGATACAGTCTTTCTGCTTCCCTATCCATTTTTGAAGGATTCCGCCGTCTGCACCAGCTCCGTATGGCCAAAGCCCAGATCCTTTCCGGCAAACAGGCTCTTCAGATGCAAAAAGAGAATGTGGCACTGAATGTGCTGAAAGCCTATCTGGATGCCATTTACTATCAGGAAACACTCTGCATTGCCCGCCGGAAACTGGAACAGAGCAAGGCTCTGCTTCATCAGACCCAGGTGATGATGGAGGTAGGACGGAAAGGAGAAGCGGAATGGAAACAGATGCAGGCCAGTCTGGCCGCCGACGAATTTGAAACAACGCATCAGCAAAACCTGCTCGACCAGGCTTTGCTGACTCTGAAAAGAGAAATGAATTATCCCACCGGCGACCCGCTGATTCTTGTTTCCTCTGCCGACTGGCACTGTGAAGCCCGCTCCGCATCTACCGACTCCATATACCAATATGCCCGAAACACACAGCCTAAAATCCTTCAGGCCCAGACCGCACTGAAGATGGCTGAATACAATCTGAAAACAGCCAAGGCAGACCTTTACCCTTCGCTGTCGTTGAATGCCGGCGTATCTTCCTCTTTCTTCAAGAACATGAATGATAAAAACGCCAGAGCCTTTCAGGAACAGATGCGGAACAATGCCGGTCAATATCTCTCGGCCACACTTTCCATTCCTCTGTTTAACCGGACAAACACTCTGTCTTCCATTCGGGAAAGACGGAACAGACTGGAGCAGGCCAAGGAAAATCTGGAATACGAGCAGCAGGAACTGCAACGGCTGATTACGGAAGTTGTGGCCGACTGGGAGAACGCATATCAGGAAATCAAGAAGATGGAACAGAAAGTAGAGGCCGACAGCATTGCCGCAGAAATCACCATCCGTAAATGGGAAGAAGGATTAGCCTCTCCCATCGATGTCCAGACCGTTACGGTCGCCCTTCTTCAGAGTCAGGCACAGCAGTTGCAATGTCGCCTGAACCTGTACTATAACACCCGATTGTTGAACTATTATCAAGGAAACGCCTTATGGACCGAAAAATAAAAAAAACAAATCCTGTTTACCGTTATCTTCTTTATGGCGCCGCTGCCGTCGCCCTGATTACCGGCCTGATGTGGCTGGTGCTCGGCAGCCAGACACAGGCAGTAAAAGCTTCCAAGAAGCAACAGACCATCAGCAGAGTAACCCGAGGACTTTTCAAAGACTACGTACGGCTCAACGGACAGGTAGTGCCCATTCAGGTGGTGCAGGTATCACCGGAGGAAGGCGGCATTGTCCGCGAGAAGATCATCGAAGAAGGAAGCAAAGTGAAAAAAGGAGACATCATCCTGAAATTGAGCAACAGCAATCTGGATTTGCAGATTCTCAATGCGGAAGCGGAACTGGCCGAAAAGCAGAATCTGCTTCGGAACACCCAGATCACCATGCAACAGGATCTGCTGAACAACCGTACGGAACGGATCTCGCTCGACATGGATGTGCGACGCAAAAAGAGAAACTATGAACAGAACAAACGGCTGTATCACGAAAAACTGATCAGCCGGGAGGAATATCTGCAAAGTGAGGAGGACTATGAACTGGCACGGAAAAAGCACGGACTCATCTCGCAAAGACTGAAGCAGGACAGCATTTACCGCTCAGCGCAAATGGAACAGATGGAAGAGAATCTGGCCAACATGCGGCAAAACGTGCTCATGGTGCGCGAACGCCGCGAAAAGCTGAATGTGCGCTCCAGCATTGACGGCGAACTCGGCCTGCTGGATGTGGAGCTCGGACAAAGCATCGGAGCCGGAGAAAAGATCGGCCAGATCAACGATCTGTCGGACTTCAAGGTGGAAGCGCTTCTGGATGAACATTACATTGACCGGGTACGGACGGGACTGACGGCCACCTTCGTACGCGATGAAAAGACCTACCGTTTACGCATCCGCAAAGTATATCCAGAGGTCCGTGACGGACGGTTCCGCATAGATATGGTCTTTGTCGGCGCACACCCGGACAAAATCCGCAGCGGACAGACCTACAACCTGAACCTGGAATTAGGAAAGTCGGAGCAGGCGCTTCTGATTCCCAAAGGAACCTTCTTCCAGACCACCGGCGGAAAATGGATCTTTGTTCTGGATAAAAACGGAGAAAAGGCCTATAGGCGCCCTATCCGCATTGGACGCCAGAACCCGCAATACTATGAAGTGACCGAAGGTCTGGAACCCGGCGAGGAAGTGATCACCAGCGGATATGAGGCATTCAAAAACAATGAAATTGTGCTGCTGACCGAATAAGAGGAAATATAAGGAAACATTATAAATTTGTATCATAAAAACGAAACACCATGATTAGAATTGAGAATCTTACCAAAATCTTCCGTACAGAAGAAGTAGAAACCGTGGCCCTCAATGGAGTCAGCCTCGAAGTAAAGGACGGAGAGTTTGTAGCCATTATGGGACCTAGCGGATGCGGTAAATCCACCCTGCTGAATATTTTAGGACTTCTGGACAATCCCAATGAAGGAGAATACTGGCTGGGCGAAGAAGAAGTAAGCAAGCTGAAAGAAAAAGACAGAACCCAATACCGCAAGGGACGCATCGGATTTGTGTTCCAAAGTTTCAATCTGATCGAGGAGCTCACCGTAGAAGAGAACATTGAACTGCAGCTGAAATACCTCGGGGTGTCCAAAGCCGAACGCAAACAGCGCACACTGGACATCCTGCGCAAGGTGAACCTGAGCCATAGAGCCAAGCACTATCCGCAACAACTTTCCGGAGGACAGCAACAGCGGGTGGCCATTGCCCGGGCCGTGGTGGGGAATCCGCAACTGATTCTGGCAGACGAGCCCACCGGTAATCTGGATTCCAAAAACGGAAAGGAAGTGATGGAACTCCTGAGCCAGCTGAACAGCGAAGGAAGCACCATCGTGATGGTGACGCACTCACAGCACGATGCCACATACGCAAAACGGATCATCAACATGTTCGACGGACAGATTGTGGAACAGATCAACGGACTACTTTAACCCATAACAAAAACAACAACGCAACCCTAAGAGAATCATGAAAGCGCTATTTTATTATCTGCGCCGCTATAAAACGGCCACACTGCTCCATCTGCTCGGACTGAGCATGGCTTTGGCGGCTTTCTACCTGTTCATGACACAGGTGGAATACAACAACACCTTCAATCATAGTCTGAAAGATTATCAGCGGACCTATCGGGTGGAACAATGCGGGTCTGATTCGAAATGGTACCCCAGCCTGCCGGCTCCACTAAAAGAATTATGGGGGCAGATTCCTCATATAGAAGAAATAACCTTGAACATGTGTGGAGCAGTACCTTTAAAAATCAAAGTCGGAGAAAATTTATTTCAGACGGGACTTTCCACCATTGATAAAAATACTCTGGATTTTTGGGGGATCCATCTGCTTCCGGGCTCCAACAGCTGGAAGGAACAACCCGACGGTTATATTATCAGTGAAAGTCTGGCCCGACAGATTTTCGGAACGGAAAATCCCGTAGGTAAAAAGTTCGCCATTCCGCAATGGAATAGTGAAAACCTGACCATTATCGGAGTATGTCAGGATTTTGCAGAGAATTGTTCTTTCGAAAACGGACTGTTCCGGTGTTATCAAGAGAGTTGGTTCCAAAGTATGACCGAATGGAACAACGAGATTTATCTGCGCCTGGACAATCCCGAAAACAAGGAACAGGCAGAAAAGGAAATCGGGAAGCTATATAAAGAACGCTTTGGGGAGGATATAAAGTTACAGTTCCGGCTCATCCCAATGGACCGCGCCTACTTTGAAGGAAGTGCCTATGCTGATAAAGGAAACGAATCACTTGTCTATGTGCTGCAGGCAGCCTCAATCTTTGTTCTAATTATCGGCCTGCTCAACTTTACCAACTTCTCACTGGCACAGACTCCGGTGCGCATGCGCAGCATCAATACCCGCAAAGTGATGGGAAGTACAACCGCCAGCCTGCGTTTGGGGATGATTCTGGAAAATGTATTCTGGTCGGTCGTTGCTCTGGCTGGTGCCACCCTGCTGATTCTCCTCTTCCAGAAAAGTCCGGAATGCATGAAACTGGTTTCCGGAAACATCAGTTTCCAGACACACGGAGGGCTGATTTGCATCACTCTGTTCGCCACTTTGGGAATAGGAGTCCTGTCCGCATTGTTCTCTTCCTGGTATGCCACATCTTTTCCACCGGCACTCGTACTGAAAGGCTCGTTCGGATTGTCACCACGAGGAAAGATGCTGCGCTGGACCATGCTTACCGTGCAGTTTATCGTGGCCTTTGTCATGACTCTGTATGTACTGGTCATGACCGGACAGACTCATTATATTTTCAACGCCGACTACGGCTTCAACAAAGACGAAGTGCTCTATGCACAACTTCCGTATGAAGCCCTGAGCAAGAAAGATTATCTGAGGCAGGAAATCACCAAACTTCCATTCGCAGAAAACTGCAGTTTTGCCGAACCCGTATTAGGCAGTACCGACGGATATATGAGTTGGGGACGCGGAAGCGGAGAACACAATCTGTCATTTTTTGCCCTGTGTGTAGACGAGCATTTTCTGAAAACCATGAATATAAAGATTGTGGAAGGAAGAGATTTCAATCAGCACGACCGCCAAGGAGCCTATATCCTCAACCGGGCCATGATTCAGAAATATCCCTGGATCAAACTGGAACAGCCCATCGGGCAGGATATTGAAGGTTGGGGAAGCGAAGAGAGCCATTATCCGGTAGTAGGCATCTGCGAGAATTATAAACTCACCTCCATGCGCAACGACAACAATACCATTCCAGCCGCGTTTATCATCATGAGCCCCGATATGACGGTCAACTGGGGCGACCGCAATAAAAATGTCTTTGTACGCATCACCGACGGATACGACAAACTGGAAGCCAAGAAGCAGTTGGAACAACTGATCAAGCAGCTGGACACGGAAGAGACGTGCGAGTTCCGATTCCTGGACGAGGATCTACAGATTACCTATGAAGAAGAATTCCGGTTCATTGCCCAGGTAAAATTATTTGCTTTCATCTGTATCTTCATCACGCTCATCGGAGTATTCTGCCTCACGCTCTTTGAAACGGAATACCGGAGAAAGGAAATAGCCATCCGAAAGATTATGGGCAGCACGGTGCACGAGGTGCTTCTGCTCTTTGCCGGACGCTATCTGATTCCCCTGCTTTCAGCCTTCGTGATCGCCGCCCCAATCGGTTACTATATCAGCACAAAGTGGTTGCAGAATTTTGCCGAGCACACCCCGATATACTGGTGGTTCTTTCCATTGGCCTTTCTGATGGTCAGCGCCGTGGTACTTCTAACCGTTGTCTTGCAAAGCGGACGTGTTGCCACAGAGAATCCCGTGAACAGTATTAAAACAGAATAAACAACCAAACAACAAACATCATGAAAACAATTCGAAATTTAGCCGGAATATTCCTGCTCTCAGTAAGTCTCAACGCCTGTGCACAGTCTCAGACCGTGCAAAACAACCTGCAGTACAACCATATGGTCGGAACCGGAAGCAGCATTAACCGCCCGGTATTTTACGCCAGCAGTAAGTATATCACCCAAAAGTTAGATGCAGAAAACCTGAAGAGAATCGACATCACTTCCATCGTGCTTCGCATCACACCGACCAACAAAAATGAGGTATCACTCCGTATGCCGGAAAACCTCGCCGATCTGATCCAAACAGAAATAAACGATGACAGGCTATATCTCAAATTCAAGGATAATGTAGAAGCGCATTACAACGATATAGAGCTTATTCTCCCCTACCGTTATTTGGAGGAAATACAGATCATCGGCTCGGGCAGCATATATCTCAGTAAAGAAATGAACACGAATCATCTGACGGTATCCATTTCCGGCAGCGGCAGTTTCAAGGCCCCCGACCTGAAATGCGACCAGAAGTTGAGCATGAACATAGCCGGTTCCGGGAGTATGTCTTGCTCCCATATTCAAGCCGAAAGTCTGGAATGGAGAATAAGCGGATCGGGAAACATCAGCAGTTCTCAGATAGACTCTAAGGAATGTGAAATAAGCATTGCCGGTTCGGGAAATATATCCAGTTCCAAAGTAGAGTCGGAAAAATGCGATGTCAGTATTGCCGGTTCGGGAAACATTCATATTGCAGGAATCCAGACGAAGGAGCTGGCCGGAGCAGTAGCCGGTACCGGTATCCTGCGATTGGAAGGAGAAGCCCGGAAAGCAAACTATCAGTTCGCCGGATTCGGAGAACTTCATGCAGAGAACTGTATCGCCCAGGAAGTAACCGCGAAATGTATCAACGGTGAAATCTACTGCCGGGCCGAACAGACGCTTTATTGCGAAATAGAACATCATGGAAAAGTATTCTATAAAGGCCAACCCAACGTGACCTATTCCAAGGATGCGCCTCAGAAATTCTAAGCAGCAAACTCACAGGCAGTAAAGAAACCGTTTCGATTTCTTTACTGCTTTTTTTAAAAACAGCCCCGAATACAGTGACTGATATCAAATAAATCCATATTTTTGCCTTAGAATGAATACACCTTTATAAAACGAAAAAGAAATGAACCTTAAATTCCCTCTTCTGGCTCTGGCAGGCTTGCTTCCTTCCGGCCAGACCCTTGCTAAAGACCACACCAATTTCATTATTATCTTAATGGACGACATGGGATATGGCGACCTGGAAATAAACGGTGCCATAGATTATCACACTCCCAACTTCAACCGTCTGGCTCATCAGGGCATGCTTTTCACTCATTATTACGCACCGCAAGCCGTCAGCGGTGCATCACGGGCCGGACTACTGACCGGTTGTTACCCGAACAGAATCAATCTCTCGGGAGCTCCTTTCCCAGGAGCTAACTATGGAATCAATCCGGACGAAACAACGATGGCGGAAATGCTAAAGGATCAAGGTTACCGGTGCGCCATATTCGGAAAATGGCATTTAGGAGATCATCCTGATTTCCTTCCCCTGAAGCACGGTTTCGATGAATTTTATGGCATCCCCTACTCAAACGATATGTGGCCGGGCCATCCTTCCATCAAATTTCCGGATCTGCCCTTAATCGAAGGAGACAGCATCATCGCCCATAATCCGGACCAGAACCGTTTTACCCAGGATCTGACCAAGCGGGCTGTCCGTTTCATTGAGCAGAACCGAAAAAAACCGTTTTTCCTGTATCTGGCCCACCCGATGCCTCACGTTCCGTTAGCCGTATCCCCCCAGTTCCGGGGAAAAAGCAAACAGGGGCTTTATGGCGATGTGATGATGGAACTGGACTGGAGCCTGGGAGAAATTCTAAACACACTGCGCTCCGAACGATTGGAGAAAAACACGCTGGTGATTGTCATTTCCGACAACGGCCCCTGGCTGAACTATGGTAACCACAGCGGCAACACCGGAGGACTGCGGGAAGGAAAAGGAACAAGCTTTGAAGGAGGACAACGAGTGCCCTGCCTGATGTACTGGAAGAATCGCATCAAACCCGGCAGCGTGTGCAACCGTCTTGTTTCCGGCATCGACCTGTTTCCCACCATTGCAGCTCTGGCACAAGCCAAACTTCCGGAACATAAAATAGATGGAGTCGATATCACGCCCCTTTTGCAGTCTGTACCCGATGCCAATCCCCGAACCTCGTTCCTTTATTATTATCGGAATAACGATCTGGAAGCGGTTACCGACGGAAGATATAAACTGGTATTCCCACACAAATACCGCACCTACGAGCAATATCTGCCGGGAAATGACGGCAAGCCGGGAAGAGTAAACGAGTTCTACCCTCTAAAGGAAAAAATGCTCTTTGACCTGCGACTTGATCCGGGAGAGCGGTACAACATCATCAAGCAGCATCCGGATATTGTCAAGAAGCTGGAAGCCATCGCAGACAATGCTCGGCAGGACTTAGGTGATGACCTGACCGGAGTCAAAGGAACGGGAACACGACCTATAGGCAGGGTGAAGGCGGAGAAGAAACAATGAACCATCTACAGAAAACACCTTTTAAAAAGGTTTTAAAACCCGTTTAAAGGGAAGCCGGTTTTCCGAAAAATCCTCGTATCTTTGCAGCCGGAAAAGAAATTCAAACACTCTAAAAAGAATCAGAAACCGGATGCCGCAATCAAGCATATTGGAAATCCAGAAACAGCGCCAACTGCTGGAACTGGAATACGAAAACGAAAAGCAGCAGTTTCAGAACCAGACCGAAGTGCGGGGCATTGAACGCAGTGTCCGTCAGGGACTGTGCTGGTATCCCATCAAGACGGGACGCAGCTATTACAACTCGCTCAACCAGTTTGTCATCGAACTGGAACGCACGGCCAATGAAGATCTGGAGCATCAGTTCGAACCGGGCAAGCCTGTGTGCTTCTTCACACAGGACGCTTCGGGCGTGTCGCGCAAAGGCAGCGACACCGACGGCAAACTGCACCATTTCAAATTCTTCGGTCAGGTAAGTTTTGTGGAAGAGAACCGCATGGTGGTAGCTCTGCCGGGACCGGAAGTGGCCGACGCCTTGCAGAGTGCCTGGCGGTTGGGCGTACACCTGTCCATCGACGAAACCACCTACCGGCTGATGTTCGAAGCTCTGGACCGTGTAATGCGCGCCACCAGCGGACGGCTGGCCGATCTGCGTGAAATCTTCCACGGCAACCGTAAGGAAGAGCAGTTCAGCTTTCAGCCCCTGCGCTTTCCGTGGCTCAACAGCACACAGGAAGCAGCCGTAAACAAGGTGTTGCGGGCCAAGGATGTGGCCATCGTTCACGGACCTCCGGGCACGGGAAAGACCACCACGCTTGTGGAGGCCATCTACGAAACCCTGCACCGCGAGAGCCAGGTATTGGTGTGCGCCCAGAGCAATATGGCCGTGGACTGGATTGCCGAGAAACTGGCCGACCGCGGAGTACCTGTGCTGCGTATCGGCAACCCGATGCGTGTGACCGACCGTATGCTGGCATGCACCTACGAACGGCGCTTCGAAAGCCATCCGCACTACACCCAGCTGTGGTCCATCCGCAAGGGCATCCGCGACCTCTATGCCCAGAAGAAACACGGTTCCGATGCCCTGCATCAGAAAATAGCCCGCCTGAAAGAACGTGCCACCGAGCTGGAGATCGCCATCAACGAGGACCTCTTCAACGAGGCACGTGTCATCGCCTGCACTTTGGCAGGAAGCGCCAACCGGGCACTGATCGGCAAGAAGTTCTCTACCCTATTCATCGACGAAGCCGCCCAGGCACTGGAACCGGCCTGCTGGATTGCCTTGCAGAAAGCCGGACGCGTCATTCTGGCCGGCGACCATCAGCAGTTGCCGCCCACCGTTAAGTCGCTTCAGGCCTTGCAGGGCGGACTGGGTAAAACGCTGATGCAGACCATCGTGGAGCGTCGCCCCGAAGCGGTATCGCTGTTGGAGATTCAGTATCGCATGAACGAGGAAATCATGCGTTTCTCCAGCGACTGGTTTTATCAAGGACGGCTCAAGAGCGCGCCCGAAGTGAAGTATCGTGGCATTCTGGACTGGGACATCGCCATGGAGTGGTTCGACACCGATCCCGAAGGGGATGCGGACTGCGGCGAGCTGACCGACGGCATGAGCCGGAGCAACCCGAAGGAGGCGGAACAGACTCTGGACATCCTGAAACGCTATCTGGAGAAAATCGGCAAGGAACGGATTCTGGAGGAGCGGATAGACATCGGTCTGATCTCTCCCTATAAGGGACAGGTCATCCTGCTGCGCCGCATGGTGCGCCGTGATGCGTTCTTCAAGCCCTACCGCCATCTGATCAGCATCAACACGGTGGACGGTTTTCAGGGGCAGGAACGGGATGTGATTGTCATCAGTATGGTGCGCGCCAACGAGCAGGGCAACATCGGATTTCTGAGTGACCTGCGCCGCATGAATGTGGCCATCACCCGTGCCCGCATGAAACTGATCCTGGTGGGCAACCGCGAGACGCTTTGCCACAGTGCCTTCTACCGCAAACTGTATGAGTACACGGAAGGGTTGAAGGAAATGACGGTGTAATCCATATTCGCAAACAATACAAACAGCCACCTCCCATAAACACCGGGAAGTGGCTGTTCTTCATATAGGAAAGTATTCTATTCAGGGAAAACTATCTCTTCTCCACTCTGAACTTCATCTTGTCGCCCGTAGAATTCGAATAATCGATGGTGGCTTTATTTCCGTCCAAAGAAGTAAACCGATAATATTCCGTAATCGGATCACGTGTCGTACCAATCACCGTGTTTCCGGAAATACGGTATGTACCCGAATACGAATCACCAAACATCACCGTGCGATAATTTCCTCCCTCTGTCAGGGTCATATAAATATACCCTTTGGGCAAATCCAGTGTTTCTCCATCTTCCTCGACCCAGACCACATCCCAGGTTCCTGTCACCAATTCCTGAGACAGGGAGATTTCATCTTCGTCTTTAGTACAAGCGGAAAACGCGAAAACAGAAACCGCACACACAAACAACAGTTTAAACCAGTTCTTCATCTTCAATTATTTTTAAAAGGTTACCAATAAAATTCAATCATATCCCAAACCACTTGTTTACCAGTTATCGTCCTCATTACCCACCAGACCGTTCTTGACACACTCTTCAATCTTATCCATCACCACATTCGAATAAGCGTATGACATGATCAGAGCCTTGCTCGAGGTCTTTTTATGAGAATCCTTCCCGTCCGTAAAAGGAAAGCATTTATCCAGCACCCAGTTTTCATCAGAACGTGTAGGCACTGTACCCCCCACGGCACCAATCCAACCGCCACCGACCAAACGGACCACTGAATAGAAAGGCACAGTATAGGTTACCCGGATCTTATTATCCTTTATATCACATTTGATGACAGGCTTAACATTAACCTTATACGAGTTCATGCCACCGGTATGCAGGGCAATCCCGTCCATATAAGCCTGTGCTATGATTGCACCCAACTCCTTGTCATTCAGCTGAATCACAGAATTGGCATCATTAAAGGTTGCAGAAAACCAATAATTCAACAGCACATAAAGCTGGTCTTTTGTTTTTCCGGGTGTCTCGATTACCTGAACAAGCGTCAAGGCATTGTTCTTGTCCAACTGAAGCTGCTTGCCCAGATTCCCGGCAGCATCCACCCATTCTTCACCATATTTTTCCTTGGCATATTCCTCCAGTTCTTCGGTGCGCAAGATCTGCGCATGGACAGAAGCAGCACAACAACACGCAAACACCAGCATCAAAAAAATTTTCTTCATAAACGATAATTGTTTTTTAAAATGATACTCTCTTAATCCGTTATTTCCAAATCACAGCGCAAAGTTCGGAACGTGCTGTGCACTCATTCTGCACAGGAAGAAAAAAATCTATCATTTTCTTAAAAAATATCTATTGTTTGATTATCTTTGTTTTCAGGAAACTTTAATTACCCAAAGAAATGCCCAGAAACAAAAACGCTGAATTCCGCTTTCAGATTCTAGACAGATGCTTTAGCGACTATCGTCACAAATACACCATTGCAGACTTGCTGGAAAAGGTCAATGACAGGCTGTACGACGCCAACGGCTGCAAGTCCATGATTATGGAGCGCCAGTTGCGCAGCGATTTAAACGCCATCCGCAAGATGCTCCCCGGCCATGTGAGTCTCGAAGCCATCCCCTTTGACAACAGGAAATGCTACTACCGCTATTCCGACCGCCATTTTTCCATCTATAAGAATGAGCTTTCCGTAACGGAGATACAGAACCTGCGCTCCACCATCGAAATGTTGGGCAAATACCGCGGTCTGCCTTTCAACGGATGGCTGGAAGAGGTCATCTCCAATCTGGAGATCCGCTTCGGGGTCAAGGCCAATGCCGAGAATCTGATTTCCTTCTCGCAGAACGAACAGCTGAAAGGACTGGAGTTCCTCTCCCCGATTATTGACGCCACGCTCAACCATCAGCCGCTGGAGATCGAATATGTCTCCATCACGGACCATTATCATCTGCACCTGCTACATCCCTATTTTGTGAAGCAGTACAACGGACGCTGGTTCCTTTTCGGACTGGATGAGCAGGAGGAAAGGATCAAGAATCTGGCTCTGGACCGCATCCGGAGTGTGAAAAAGAGCGACCACGCGTTCCGGAAGAACGAAACGGTGGACTTCAACTATTATTTCGATCATGTGGTGGGAGTAACCGTCCCCAATGAAGCGGAAACGGAAAACGTGCTTCTGGAAATCCGCCTGAAATTCTCTCCGCGGCGTTTCAAGTATGTCATCTCAAAACCGATCCACAAATCGCAGACCATCGTCAGTGAGGAGGACGGCATCATCTCCCTGCATCTGTACCACAGTCCGGAACTCGAACAGCAGATCTTCTCCTTCGGACCGGATGTGGAGGTTCTCTCTCCTGCTTCACTCCGGGAAGAGATCAGCCGGAAAATAGCCCTTTGTCTGGAGCAATACACGTCCAAGAAAAATTCATAATATCATCAACCATTAACCTCATAAAATCATGCCTAAGAAATTTTACACAACCATCCCAGCCAACTACGCCGTATGCCTGCACCATAACTGTCCCAAAGCGGCCACCTGTCTGCACCAGATAGCCTATCAGACCTTGGTGGAACAGGAAAATTACCTGAACCTCATCAACCCGAACCGATGCGGCAAAGACGAAGACTGCCGTTTCTACCGCGACAATACTCCCGTTGTCTATGCGCGCGGGTTTACCAACTTCCAGAAACGCATGTTCCCCGACCAGTACCAGACCTTCAAGTCTGTCCTGATCGACAAGTTCAGCCGCAACTCCTATTTTGAAAGAAGAAGAGGAGAAACCGCCCTCTCACCCAAAGAACAGAGCATCGTGCTCCAGGCACTGAAGGCAGCCGGTATCACGGAAGAATTCAAGTTCGACAGCTACGAAGAAAACTATAACTGGCGCGACTGATCTGTCGGAAAACAGAATAAAATAATACCGCAGTACTTTGCCCAGAGTACGGCGGTACTTTGCCTGAGGTACTGGAGTACTTTGGCCGAAGTACTACAGTACACTGGCCATAGTACGGCCATACGAATAATCAGGCATGGAAAATTCTGAGGTGTATTGAATTTAGTTGACGGATTAATAATTAAAATTATAGATAGGTTTACACCTTCTTTAAATTAAATCTCGATAAGGTTGTCACTTTTGTAAAGTGACACCTGAAGAGGTTTACACCAAACTTCGTAGAACAAAAACTCATAGTTCGGGAAGCGCCGTGCGGCAAGGGGCGGGATCACCCGTGCCGATAAACATAGTTCGTCCAGACTCAGAATATCTCAAAAAAAAACATTATTTTTGTAGGAATAAATATCGTTATCCGATAACGTAACTTACGTTAAATATTCACAGCTATGCAGATAGACTGCACTGACATCATATTGTTTTGCTATTAATGATACCCATATCAATGAGTAAGATGAACAGTCCATATACAGCAGCAATTACAGGAGGCGGTTTTCTTTTCGAAGAAACCAGAATTCTTTTACCCTTACTTCTGGCAGAAAACAGCGGGGAACTGCTCCGGCAGGAAAAGGTAAACAACAATCTGCTGCACATCAATGCGGAGAGCTCCCGCTCAAAAGCCATCATAGAGATCAAACGACGATTTGAGGCCATGCCCAAATCTTTCTGGATTGATTTCCAGGCCATGCCTGATGCAAATCAGATGGTTGCTCTTTTTTATGTTATTCTGAAAACCTACAAAATATGCTTTGATTTTCATATCCATGTCACTCTGAAAAGATGGAACAGCATATCGCCCACCCTCGAAAAGAATGACATCATGATAGAGTTTAACGAGATAGCTGCCAAAGACGGGTTTGTCGACTCCTGGAGTGACAATACCAAGGACAGGGTGGCCAGCGCCTATCTCACTATTCTGCGCAAGGTGGGTATGTTGGATAACAACCGACTGAAACCGCTCTCATGCAGCAACTTCGACTACTATCTGACAATAGGCGAACCCTGGTTTCTGGAAGCCTGTCTTCTGCAACCCTACGAAATTGAGAACATAAAGAAAACGATGATATGACGATAAAAGAACTTGATGACAAACTAAACAGTCCCGGATTTCAGGATACGGAAAACGGTGACCTGTTCTATAATTTCTTCATCTACCAGTATCCGGCTGAACAAGAATATGACATCCGCCGGCAGATACAGGAGTTCAAGGCAAACCTCATTCGCCCCATCAACTATGTGGATGTACTGACCCTGAATCTGTTCGAAGAGTTCTGCAACTTTCTCGATCAGAAGAAGTTCTTACGCCATCCGTCCATGCTGAAATATCTGCTGGAGAAAGAGCAGAATGATCCGTCGAAAGCAGACAAGACGCAAGATACCCTGACGCGCAACGCGCACTCTCCGGAGTTTGTCCAATACATTCACCAGCGGATCATCAATCATATCACCATCAAGGACCAGTATCGCCGTCCTTATGTCTTTATGTATGGCATCGGAAGCATGTATCCTTATCTGAGAGTCAATGAATTTCTGGCTCTTTATGAGGACTACAACGAAACCGGAAAATACAAGATTATCGTGTTCTATCCCGGACATCGGGAACAGAATTCATTCCAACTGTTCGACACCCTTCCGGACAATCACACTTATCGTGCCACCCTTTTAATCAATGAATAAGTCATGAAACTGAAAGAATTATATAGTAAACCCATAAACCGTGCCGTCAATCCGGCGGTAAGCGCCACAAAGTTCGATCCCGAAACAGAGCGTATCGAAATTCAGGAATATGTGTTTACGGACGAAATCATCAACGGCCTTTTCCGTATTCTGGACGCGATCAAGAACAACCGTCCCTACGACCATGTGGGCATCTGGATTGACGGGTATTATGGTTCCGGAAAGTCACACTTCCTGAAATATCTGGATTACTGCATCACTCGTTCCACTCAAGAAAATGCTTTGGCCCGTCTGCTGGAAGCAGTCAAAGCCATCGACCCAATGGATGAAAAACATAATCTCTGTTTTGACTACGATGATTTGGAATCCATTGCCAACTGGCTGAAGCGAGCCACTATAGATACCTGCATCTTCAATCTCGAAACCAGCTATGACAATTCTACCGACAAGAAGAAAGCCTTTCTTCATGTATTCTGGAATGAGTTCAATCACAAACGGGGATTCAACAAGTTCAACATCACCCTGGCTCAGAATCTGGAGAAGCCGCTGGCCGAGAAAGGGGTTTTCGAAGCCTTTAAAGAGCGTATTGCCGAAGAAGGAGGAAACTGGAACGATCCCAGTGAAGCCGCCGATCTCATTGACAATGAATTGGACTGGGTACTCGACATCGCACAGGAGCTGGCTCCTACCCTTTCGACAGACAGCATCCGTGAACGCATCATCAAACGCGACACCAACATGAGCATCGACCGCTTCGGACTGGAACTGGCCTCCTATCTCAAAGACAAGGGCGACGACTATCGTCTGATTCTTCTTGCCGATGAGGTTTCGCAGTTCATCAACAAGGAACGTGACCGCTATCTCAATCTGCAGGAAATCATCACCAAACTCTCCGAAGCCTGCGACAACAAGGTATGGGTGGCCTGTACCGCCCAACAGGATCTTTCCGAAATCATGGACGACTGTCACATTGCCGAGGAAAAGGACAAGGAGGGAAAGATCAAGGGCCGCTTCGAAGTAAAAGTGTCTCTCAAGGGAACACAACCCGAAGTGATTACCCAGAAACGTATTTTGGACAAGAAAGAAGAGGTCAAAGACACGCTCAGTGCCCTCTATCAGAAATACAAGGCCGGATTCGACCTTCAGTTCAAGCTACCCAACTCCTACAGCAGTTATGAGTCGGAAGACGACTTTGTGGCCTACTATCCGTTTGTGCCTTATCAGTTCAAGCTCATCATGCAGGTGTTCAACTCGTTCCTGAACCTGGGCTATGTGGCCAAGGAAATGAAAGGTAACGAGCGCAGCATCATCAAAGTGATCCACTCCACAGCCAAAGCCAATGCGGAAGCGGAACTGGGCAAATTCATTTCCTTTGACGAGCTCTACAACAATATGTTCGAGGAAGGATTGCAGGCCCGTGGCCAGAAGGCCGTGGACAATGCCTTGCGTATGGCTCGCACGTACCAGACAGACAAACCGGAAAAGACACGGCTGGCAGTGCGGGTGGCCAATGTGCTGTTCATGATCTGCAATATCTCGCAAACCGACCAGTTGCTCTTCCCGGCCACAATAGACAATGTAACCTCGCTGCTGGTCAATAATATGGAGACTCCACGTCTGACCATCAAGAACGAAGTGGAAAAGGTCATTGAGTTCCTGTGCGACAACAACATCATCCGTCGGGAACAGGGCAAGGAAGGAGCTCCCGATACCTTTACTTTCTACAGCGAGGAAGAAATGAAGGTGGCCCAACTTATCCAAAGCCAGGTGGTCGACAACAATACACAAGCCGAACAATTGAAGGACATCTTCAACAAATATATCACAGCCCTTCGCAACAAAGAACAGTTCAAGACGCGAAGTTTCTCTGTGGGTGTCAGCATCAAGCAACGCACCTTCCTGAGCAACAATCCGGATGTGATGGTGGAATTTATGATGGATACCGACTATGACAATGCGGCCCAGCTGGCACTTCAGAACAGCAATGTAAACCGCATGGTCTACTATGTCGGTCCCCAGTACCGTGAGAACAAACGTCTCTACAATGCCTTCTATTGGTATTGCCAGGCAAGCCGTTACATGGCCACCCCGGTTTTGAACGAGGAAAATGCCAACACACGCAAGGAATTTGCCAAACGGGCCGAAGAACTTTACGAAACCCTGATCAAAAAAGAATTTGAAAAGATACTGGACACTTGTCCGATCATCTCCGGACTGAGTGTAATTGACGAAACAGAACTGGGACAGAAGAAAGGGAACGACCGCTATCGGGCCGCTATAGACAAACACTTGTCGAGCATCTACACCAAAGCAAATCTGGTGGACAGCCCCAGCATCCCTCATACGACAGAACAACTGAAGAAAGCCATTCTGCGCAACATCAATCCGGGCGACTACGACGGAATGAATGCCACGCTGACCGATGCGGAACACGAAGTGGAGATTTACCTCAACAAGCAGTTTGCCGAAGTGAATGTGGCCGATGTACTGGTCAAGTTCGCTAAGGCCCCGTATGGCTGGGACAACATCTGCACCCTGTATATCATCAATGAGCTGGTGCGCCGCCACAACCGCGACTATTCCTATGCGAACAACCCGAATGTGGAGACCGCTACCGTGGCTAACCGGATTGTGTCGGAGAGCAACAAGTTTACGCTCCGGCAAGCACAGGTTATCTCTCCGCAGATCATTCAGGAGTTCCTTGCCGCATGGAAAGAGATTTTCGGCATTTCGGCCACTCCGACAACCAACGACAGTACCCAACTGTTCCGCGCATGCCGCGACACGGACAGCGACCGCAGTCTAGCCAAATTCATCCGAGGCTATAAGGAAATAGAGCAACAGATTGCCGCCTATCCTTTCTGCGAACCGATCCGCAAAGCGATCGGATTATTCGAAGCCTGGCTGAACGAGCGTGATCCGCTGGAGTTCTTCAAGCTAGTCACCGGTGCCAAAGAGGAAGCCAAAGCCCTTGTAGACCGTTGCAAAGAGGTCGTGCAGTTTACACACGACCAACTCGACACCTACAAGCAGTTGCTTCTGTTTCAGGAAGAGAATCTGTATAACTTCCCCTTTGTACCGGTAGACGCACAGGAAGCGGTCGGAGCATTCTGCAAGATAAAAGATGACCTCTGGCCCATCGCAAACCTGCGCAGTTACATCAAGCTGAGAAACCAGCTTTCGGGCATACTGGAGGATGTGCGTCATGACTTCCGTGAAAAGATCAAGGCCGCATACAATGATATCTTCGACTATCTCAAGCAGGTGGCCGAAAAGCAGCAAGTGCCGGAAAGCGTACTGTCCGACCGTGATGCGACCATTCACCTCAAGACATCGTCTACCAACATTCTGGTCTTGCAGAACAACATAAACACCGATGCATTTTATCAGGAACAGATAGACCGGATCATGTCTTATATGCCTCCCAAGTCATCGGCAGCACCGGCCGGAAGCGATGTGCCTCCTGCCCCGCAGGAAAAACGCATCCGCAAAGCATCGCTCCAGACCAAGACCAAACTGCCGATTACCAATGCCGAGGACATCGAGCGTTATCTGGACGGACTGCGCCAGCAATTGGAACGCCTGCTCATTGATCAGGACGGAGTGATGATTATCAAGTAGAACCAACAATTAAAGGATATGTCACAAATAAAAATATCAGAAGTGAATGTCAATATCTGGAACAAACAGCAGGTAAACTTTCACCCCCACACAGATGTCAACATCATTATGGGTATTAATGGAAGTGGAAAAACGACATTCCTGAACAACCTGTATAAGTCACTGGCAGAAAGTGGACTTCATCTTGAAAACATCGTTTATCTGCCCTCCATTGACAATATCTCTATGAGAGATAAGCGCAAAACAGCTACAGCCCTGTCACAGGACCTTGATTTTTACATTTACGACATGAAAACAGGTCCTTCGCTGATGAACCTGCGCATGTCCATGATCGATAGTCCGACCAAAAAGCAAGAAGCCTTAAAAGCAAGAATTACCGATTTCCAGAAAATAGTCAACGGCCTCTTTTCCTTGACGGGCAAACGCATAGAGATTGAGGGAAGCAAATTTTCCGTCATTACTGAAAACGGAATCTTGCCAGTAAATACACTTTCTTCGGGCGAGATGCAGATATTGCTGATTCTGCTTCGTGTCTTTCTCTTAAACGGCAATGAATCCATCGTGCTGATTGATGAACCGGAAAATTCATTGGATATAGACTGGCAATTTGAGTTGATCAACCTGTTGGTGCATCTCAACCCGAATGCCCAGTTCTTTATCACCACCCACTCACCGGCCCTATTTGGAGACGGCTGGAGCGACAAGGTGTGGTATATGGAACAAATTACAAAACCCATGTAGTCTATGACAAATATAGATTGGATTCAAAAACAGGCCAGATATTATCGCAATATACCTCTGACCGGACGTTATCAAGCTGTGGTACATCTTGAAGATCAGGAAGACGAAAGATTCTGGAATTATCAACTGCAACAGGTAAAATCCGGAAATTACTTATATTTATATTTCAGTAAAAACAATAACGGTAACGATACACGTGGATGCGAACAGTGCCTGCGCTTCAGACCCTACCTGAACGAGCACTTTTTTATCTGCATAGACAGTGATTTGCGTTTGTTAAAAGGGGAAACCGGACTGGATGCACGCAATCATATCGCGCAGACCTATACCTACTCCTGGGAGAATCATCTTTGCGAAGCCACACATATTGACAGACGAATAAAGCAACTCGTCCCGGATACGGATTTTGACTTTCAGGAGTTCCTGACTTCATTTTCCAGTATCGTTTACAGGCCCTTGCTATATCTGATTCGATATGCCTCGGACAGCCATTTGAACCAGACATGGAATATATCAAAATTCAATGCCTGCATCCCTTTGCAACCCAAACGTGAAGAGCTGGCCGATAATGGCAGGAATTATCTGTCCAGGGTTGCTTCTGCTTTTGAGAATGCCCTGACCGAGTTAACCGAAGATCCAGCCACAGACATAGAATCACTGACAGTTGATAATGCTTATTTGCATATACAAGGACATCAACTGTATAAACTGATTATGCACATTGGCACTCTTATCTGTAAAGGAACAGGTATTGCTTTCAAAAAAGAAATATTAGATGAAGGATTGCATACAACCGGTTATGATGAAATAGAATCCTTACAGAAGGACCTGAGACTCATACTGAATAACCAGCCCTAAAATACATTTATCTTCTTCAGACTATGGATACCAACAGAATAAAACGCTTCGCCACTGAAGCACGCAATATATTGAAAGCCGGCATCGCTGCCAAGATAATCACATTAGGCTTCGACAAGAAAGGCCAGGTTGCCGAGGAACACCGCCCCCAGCTGATGCAGGGTGGCTCGCTGTGGAACGGCCAGCTCCAGACAGAGGGATTCTACTATCAGTGGATGTCCCTCTATAACCGTATTCAGCAGAAAGGAATAAACGAGGTGTACGAAGAAGCAGCCTACACCTGGTTCAACCGTCTGTGCGCGATCCGTATTCTTCAGAAGAATCAGCTCTGCGCCCCTGTATTGGACTATGCCGATGCGGCACGCACCCCGTTCATTGTGGACGAGGCCCGTCAGGGACGCATCCCACAAATGAAAGAGGATGCCCGCAGACGCCTGATGGAACTGATGGACGATGACACCAAAGTCACCGAACAGTTTGCCGTACTGATCACTGCCTGGTGCCATGACAACCCCATTATTTATCAGTGCTTTGGTGGCATGTCCGACTACACCGAGCTGCTTCTGCCCAACAACATTCTGGCAGAAGGTGGTTTTGTTGATATGCTGAACCACACCGAATTCATTACAGACGACGAATTCCAGTCACCGGAACTGATCGGTTGGCTGTATCAGTTCTATATTTCCGAGCGTAAAGACGAGGTGTTTGCCAAGAAAGGCAAGTTCGAAGCCGACGAGATTCCTGCAGCGACACAGATATTCACCCCGAACTGGATTGTGAAGTATATGGTGCAGAACACCGTGGGACGCATCTATCTGGACAATAATCCTTACGAACGCCAGTTACAAAAGAAATGGCAATATCTGGTAGAGCCGACTGAAAAGACTCCGGCAGAAAGCATCCTGAAATATGACGAGCTTACCGATCTGAAAGTTGCCGACCTGGCCTGTGGTTCGGGACACATCCTGAACGAGTGCTTCGACCTGCTTTACGACCTCTATATCGCTGAAGGCTATGGCCGTGGAGAAGCGATAGAAAACATCTTCAAGCATAATCTGACGGGTGTCGATATCGACTCCCGCGCCAAGCAGCTGGCCACTTTTGCCCTGATACTGAAGGCCTGCCAGAAGGATGCCTCATTTGCTGACGCACATTGTCTGCCTCATTTGCTGACCATGCCCCAACCTTGGGATAAAGAAAATAATGATTGGCCCAGAGAATTCCTTCCCCACTTCTTTTTAGGTCAGGAGAATAAGACTCATGTTGATGAACTCATAGCCTGCTTCGACTTGATGCAGGACGCTGATTCATTGGGCTCTGTCATGAAGTTTGAACTTAGTGACAGCACCCGCCTGTTAATCAAACAGACGATAGAATACTGGCACAATCAAGGGTTTGTACCGGAGGCTATCCTCACCCGGATTCCTGCATTTGAACTGATTCTGGCATTGACGGAAAAGTATCATGCATTGGTAATGAATCCGCCTTATATGGGTGGAGGTAATATGAATGCAATCCTCAGCAAGTATGTAAAGAAAGAGTATCCAGACGGGAAGTCGGATTTATTTTCCACTTTTATGGTCTTAGCTATAAACCGACTCATAACCAATGGTAAATATGGAATGATTAACATGCACTCATGGATGTTCTTGTCATCTTTTGAGGCACTTCGTCACGAAGTAATCAATCATCAGAAGATTGATTCTTTGCTCCATCTTGGTCCCCGCACTTTTGATGAACTTTCGGGAGAGGTTGTCCAAAATACAGCATTTGTTATCACCAAAGTTCAAGGAGCCAGCACAGGAATTTATTTCCGTCTTGTAGATGGAAAAAATTGCGGAGAAAAAGAACGCATGTATTTGCAGGCTCTTGCGGAACATACTGATAAAATCTACTATCCAAACATTGCCCAGGATTCTTTCGAAAAAATCCCGGGAAGCCCGATTGGATATTGGGTTTCACCCAATATTTTGAAAATATTCACATCAAATCTCGCGTTGTCTGCAGTTGCCAGCCCCTGTGTTGGACTGCAAACTGCAGACAACGCGAGATTTCTCCGCCTCTGGTCCGAGGTCAGCCGAAGCCGTATAGGCTTTGGCTTCGAAAATGCCGCGTCTGCGGCTCGATCCGGATTAAAATGGTTCCCATATAATAAAGGTGGAAGCGCTAGAAAGTGGTATGGTAATCAAACTCACATCATTAATTGGGAAAATGATGGTGAGGAAATAAAAACATTCAAAGGCGCTGTAATTAGAAATCCTGATTACTATTTTAATCCATCAATCTCTTGGGGATTAATAGCATCTACATATACATCATTTAGAGATTATCCAGCAGGTTTTATCTATGATGTTGCAGGTATGAGTTTATTTCCTTATAATGAAAATACGAAGTATGCAATTTTAGGATGGCTAAATACAAATCTTTTCTGCAATATAATTAAAATTATTAATCCAACAATTAATATGCAATGTGGAGATGTAGCAAAAGCTCCATATATATCCATTAATGGTATAGAAAATTCTGTCAAACAAAACATCTCCATCTCCCGTCAAGACTGGGACGCTCACGAAACCTCTTGGGACTTCGAAACCAATCCTCTTTTGGCTGTAGACGAGAACACCTATATCGACAATATCAACCACGAGATAGAGCAACACGAAAAAGAAACAGGGGAACATATCTGCATGGAACCTGCCGCTCCGCAACTGGGAAGTTTGCAGTGGCGTATGGAACAATACAAAAAAAAGTGGGAGCGGATGTTCTACCAATTGCATGAAAATGAAGAAGAGCTCAACCGCCAGTTCATCGAAATATACGGCCTGCAAGATGAGCTGACACCCGATGTTCCGCTCTCTGAAATCACCATTCTGCAAGCAGGCGAAATAAGCATAGAGGAGGAATAAGCTATGGCAGACAATAAAACGGAATACAATCTGCAAGGGCTTGACGAATACATCCGTCACTGTGAGCCCGAACGGAAAGAACTGGGAATGGCCTGGCAAACGGCCATCGGCCTGCAAAAGGTAGACGGTCTGACAACCTCAGAATATCTGATTGAAACAGCCCGAAAGAATATTGACGGAGAGATAACACTCAAAGAAGCAAAACAGCTTATTGACGGATATTATCAGTCGAAACAGGCCCGTCTGGAAATAGCAGAAGGCAGAACAGAAGAGGCCGACAAGGTTTCAGCACGAATCGCCGAACTGCTGTCCGAGAAAACCTTCAGCATGACACCCGGTCAGCTGATTTCGATACATCGTCATCTCTTTGAGGGTATCTATAAGTTTGCCGGCCGAATCCGTGATTACAACATCACCAAAAGGGAATGGGTGCTGAGAGGCGAAACCGTTTTCTACTCCAGCTATGTGAACATCAGCGAGAACCTCGATTATAATATTCGGCAGGAACGGGAGTTCAGCTACGCCAACATAGGAGTGGATGAAGCAATCCGTCATATCACCCGATTCTGTTCCAACTTATGGCAGATACATGCGTTTGGCGAAGGCAATACCCGTTCCACTGCAGTGTTTATGATCAAATACCTGCAAACTTTGGGATTTAAGGTGACCAATGATGTATTTGCGCATAACTCCTGGTACTTCCGGAATGCGCTGGTGAGAGCCAACTATAATGATATTGCAAACGGAATAACGGAAACAACCGTTTTTTTGGAACGCTTCTTCCGTAATATGCTTCTTGGAGAAAAACATGCTCTGAGAAACCGTGAGATGCATCTCGATTGGAATGGAGACAGCGATATCCAAAGTGCAAAAACAGAAGTTCAAAGTGCAAATCAACCCTCAGCACTGCCTCCAAAGTGCAAAAATTGCACTTTGGAAGAAATGGCAATCATAAAACTGATCATACAGAATCCGAACTTAACCCAAAAGGAAATGGCGGCGGAGATTGGCAGATCGGAACGGACCGTGAAATCCATTACCGTGCGACTGACTGAAAAGGGAATCATTACCCGGACCGGCGGAAAACGGAACGGACATTGGGAAATAAACAGCGACGAATAACTCTTAGACCATACTCAATATGAACGAGAATAAAAAACAACGCATCGTATGGCACGATGATAATATCATAAAGCAACATATCAGTTATGCAGTGGGATGCATGATGGGACGCTACCGTCTGGACAAGCCGGGACTCCATATTGCTCATCCGGAACCCACCGCCGAAGAGATCGCTCCATATACTTATAATGATAAGGTGTTTGCCATAGACGATGACGGCATTATGCCATTGATGAACAGCGATTGTGGCTTTAGCGATAATGCTCCTTTGCGTATGGCGGACTTTGTGCGCATCGCATTCGGCGAAGATACTCAGGTAGAGAATCTGAATTACATCGAAAAATGTTTAGGAAAGCCTCTGGAACAGTATTTTGTGAAGGACTTCTGGAAAGATCATAAGAAGATGTATCAGAACCGCCCTATTTACTGGCTGTTCGCATCCAAGAAAGGAGCCTTTCAGGTAATTGCCTATATGCACCGCATGAATGCCTACACCGTGGAACGTATCAGAGCCAAATATCTCCTGCCCTTCATAGAACATCTGGAGCAGGAAATCAAAAAACTCGATATGCGTCAGGCAGAACTGACAACCAAAGAGAGCAAACAGCTTCAGACTCTCCAGAAACAGCTTGACGAATGCCGGGAATATCACGAACGATTACAGGTTGTAGCCGAACAGGCTATCAGCTTCGATCTCGATGATGGTGTGGTAGTCAATTATGCCAAGTTTGGGGATGTATTAGCAAAGATAAAATGATTTCATTGCAACCTATCATTATAACACCAATATCTATATGGTATATCAAAGATAAAAACTTGCAAAGTAAAAAATAACAAAATAATCACAATAGAAAATTATAAAGAGAATACTGTATGTCAGATTTTATTACATGGGGATCTGTTGTAGTAATTGTATTGTTTTTCATTTATTTCTGCATTGAAGAATGTAAACTGTATCGTATTAAAGAAGGAATTAAGCAATTGCTTCACACGGATAATATTTTGGAAGCATTGAAAAATACTCAGATGGCTTCACTCGCTGAAAATTATGAAAGGACCTTAACCATATCAACAGAAAACGGTCTAAAGTCCAATATTCCTGCATCAGAATTTATCAATGATGTCAGTATCTGTAAATATCATAAATTAAATTTACGACTGCTTGACACCGGTTCAGGAACTCTTGTAGGGTTAGGACTATTAGGCACATTCCTCGGACTCACAATCGGAATTTCGGATTTTAACAGTAGCGATACCGAAAAAATTAACCAAAGCATTCAAGGATTACTTGCAGGTATGGGCACAGCCTTTCTGACATCACTATTCGGTATGGGCTTTTCCATCTTACTTACATTCGTTGACAAAGCATTTAGACATCGTCTTTATAAAAATGTACATGAACTGACGGAAAGATTAGATCATCAATACTATATTGATGATCTGACTCTAACAGACCTCAATCAACAGAAAATTATCAACAAGCTATATCATGCTTTGAAAAACGATCTGCAAATACAAACAACAAGCCTGAAAGAGTCATTCACTGAACAGGTACATTTTGTCATCGATAATTTAAATAACAAATTATCTTATACAAACGAAACCGGAATCAGTGTACCGATTGCTAATGCAATACGTGAAATTCTTACAGAAAACACGCAACAGACCAAAGCATTGAAGGCATTCTCAACCGACCTAGCTATAGAACTTAATCAAGGATTCGATGAAAGTCTTTCTCGTCAAATGCAACAAAAAATTGTTCCTCTGATGGAAAACGTTGATGCCACGACCAAAGCTATCATAGAACATATTGACCAAATGGGAAAGATGGTTTCTTCTCCTGCAACAGACATGATGGAACGTGTCGTAGAAGAACTGAAGAAAAGCATGCAGTCTATTACCAATGAGTTCAGCAACGGTCTGTCAGGCTCGGCAACCTCAGAACTCGAGAATCTTGCCACACAATTGGGATCTGCTACACAAGCAATGGCTGAATTTCCTAAGAATATGGAGAATATCTCTGCAACATTACAAGTTACTATAGAGGAAGTAAAACATGCAATCTCAGAAATATCAAATACTTCTGCCAATGCCAACTCTACAGCCATGCGGCAGATGCAAGAACAAATAACATTTGCTACTGGTGCCATCGGAAATGCAATTGCAGAAGTCAAAGAGGTCATGTCAGGGATTTCACAATCATCACAGGAACAAAGCAACCAGATGGTAAGCAAATTAGCTGATGCCACCGATAAAATGGGGGCATTTCTTTCAGGTACCATCTCTACCCTTTCGACCTCTGTACAGCAGTCGGTTCAGAACATTACTGATGATGTCAGCAATAAACAGGCAAGCCTCATTGCGCTACAAGAAGATACGACTACGACTACGAAAAAACTGTTGGAAAGTTTCAATACAGGATTGGAGCGCTTGGAAAGAATGAATGAATATATTGCCGGAACCATGAACGGATTCAAACAAGCTCAAGGTGAAATAACAGTCAGCACAAGCAATCTTCAAAATATCAGTAATGATATGAAACTGGCAACTGAATTGTTCTGTAAAGGACAAAATGAATATGCTGCTAGACTTGAGTTGCTCCAGAACTTAAGTCAAAAAGAAATTGATCATATTAAGGAGATTCTCAAGGAATCAGGACAGTTATCTGAGGAATACGTACAAAAATTTGATATCATCAAGCAAGGCCTTGGATCTATCTTTACTCAACTGCAAAATGGTTTGACTGAATATAGTCGTACTGTTAAAGACACTACAGATATGTATCTGGCACAATATACATCCAGCCTGACACAGACTGCTGGAGCCTTAGCATCTGCTATTGAACGACAGAACGAAGTAACTGAAATGTTAACAGACACTATTGCACGTAATAAGAACTAATGAAGAAGAAACATACAGAATACGAAAGCAAAGAGGAGAATGCTTTTGCACTTTCTACAGGAGACTTGATGGCAGGTCTCCTCTTTATCTTTATCTTACTACTTATGGGAACTTTACTACAAGTTCAAGAAAAGGCAGAGCAAGACGAAGCGATTGTAAACCGTTATGACAGAACTAAAACACAACTTTACATTGATCTTCAGGATGAATTTAAAGATGATCTGGCTACGTGGAGGGCAAGTATAGACTCTACACTTTGCATTCGCTTTCAAGAACCGTCAATGTTATTTGACGAAGGAGAGGCTATCCTGAAACCAAACTTTCAGGAAATTCTTAATGATTTCTTTCCTAGATATATTGCTGTACTCAGCCGACCAGAATACCGGGATAATATTGAAGAAATCCGTATTGAAGGGCATACTAACAGTAATGGAGGCTATTATTCGAATATGGAACTTTCGCAGGATAGAACAAGGGCTGTGCTACAATATTGCTTTAGTCTTATGTCTGACAAACAGATTATTTGGCTAAAAAAGCTTGTCACTGCAAATGGTCTTTCATCCAGTCAATTGATATTAGACAAAAACGGAGAAGAAGACAAAAACCTATCCCGTCGCGTAGAATTCCGGGTAAGAACAAATGCAGAAAAACAATTGGAAGATATTGCCAATAAACGTCGAATGAATAAAAAGTAATGGAAGATATATATACACTTCTAAATATTAACAAAGGCTTTCTACAGGACTTTCACGTACTAGCAAAACATGCCGTTGACCATCAAACCGAGTTGGCCATCAATCGTTGTGTACGCAAATTGAAAGAAACCGAAGAGCGCATGATGACAGATAAAGGTATTTATGCAGCACCACAAACCATTGATGAAATTATCATAAAGGTCATTGAAAATGCAGAAGAGAACAATAAAGATATGAGTTGCTGGAGTACTCATGAACTCCGCATTATTTCCTATTACCTCTTAAAACTACAAGGACATGAAGACGCTTATAAATATGCATTGACTCTCCTCGGAAACAACTGGAGGGATCTATTTTTCAATGGATTATCATTCTATTGTTTAGATTCATGGAATATGATTGACCCTCAACTCCGGATACTAACCTGCAAACTTGTCATACAAAAACTACAACTATATAATGGGCATAACAGAAAATATATGCAGATGAAAAATCATGCAAACTTTTTTGATGAAGCCGGGCCATTGAGATTATCAGCATTATTGTCACAGAAAAAACAATCTGTTCTGGATGCCCCAACCTATTTCTATAATAAACCAGGAACCATCAATCAATCATATTATTCGGATGTAATCAATCATTACTTTTAAAGTAATAAAATTACAGATTTAGATTATGTCGAGACAGTTCTGACTATCCATAAAAATGACAGAACCAAAAAACTTCTTTTTGCCAATTTAGTTTTGCGACTTCACGATTACGGTGACGATATCATACGAACACAACTTTGTAAGTTTGCCAACCGAATTCTCGGAGATATTACTTTAGCTTCAACTTGGGCACCCTTTCCTGGAGCTACAGAAAGTGAAGCTCAAAAACTAAAAAAAGCAAAACAATTTGTGAACCTATGGTTTAACCAGAAGATTATAGAAACATTCTTTGAAGTCTGCGTTCCAGACAGGGCTCGAAAAGAGTTCTGGCTTAATTATGTCGGATATGTAAGTCGTTTCAAAATAGCCGGATCAACTGCAACCAAAAAACTCTTGCAAGGTGACAGTCGAGTCAGTGAAATCTTCTTACCACATTTTATCGAAACAGATTCATATACATCACAAACTTCTGCGCTTATTTTATTCATCCTCAAATCCGCAACTAAGCTCTTCAGCGTCCTTCTTGCGTCTAAACGTCCTCTCATCACTGAATTAGCAGATAAAT
>ENA-UEQX01000044-UEQX01000044.1-human-gut-metagenome-genome-assembly--contig:-NODE-44-length-85959-cov-14.861321_pt1 | contig 85959 bp, 70 predicted proteins | sample MGYA00242952_ERZ507952 | MGnify/ENA primary metagenome ERZ507952 (study PRJEB26167, sample SAMN06115425) | human gut metagenome | host: Homo sapiens | place: China:Sichuan | collected 2015-04-07... | reverse complement strand
TGCATTTTTTATTAATGTTTCAATGTGTGTATTTAAAATAGTATCGTCTGAATCAACAAAAAGAAGCCAATCCCCATGAGCCACATGTATTCCAAGATTTCTTGCAGATGATACACCACCATTTTCTTTTCTAATTAAAAGAATACGACTGTCTCTATCTGAATAAGTTTGAATGATTTCACTGGTTTTGTCTGTGGAACCATCATCTACAGTAATAACCTCAATATCAGAATATGTTTGATTTAAAATACTCTCAAGGCAGGAGCCAATTGTTTTTTCGCTATTGTAGCATGGAATGATGACTGAGACCATATTTTCCTCCAGTAGTTAATTCCAGTTAAATTGGTATATTTTCAGGAATGTTGCATTTACATTTGCAAATCGCACAAAAACCATGAAGAAGAAAGCAAAACATAATATCGCAGCAAGCTTCCGACTTTTTGATTCAAAAAGTTCTGGGAACTTGGCAATGGAATAGTGATTTGCAATCACAAAATATTCCGTCATCCGTACTGCCAGTGCCTGCGGAATAGAACCAATTAAAAAGCAGAAAGCACTGATATAAAGATATTTTCTTCCCTCCGGAGAAGCGTTCTTCCGGTATTCCAGGTACAGCAGAACCAGAAAAAAACCTCTCAATGCAAAATTGACGATGTTGGAACGCTCACCGGAAGCGTTAAGATACATGCCGTACCGCGGATCAAGTGCAGCCATAAAAGCGAACATAAATGAGATGATTTTTGTTCCGGCAAAGAATAAAATTGTTCCCAGAAGCAGTGCCCCGGAGACAACTTTTTTGATCGGGAACCGTTTTATGATTTTCAAGGCAAGAATAACAGCGATTGCAATATAGGCAGAAGTATGCAGTAAGGTGGCAAGATAGAGGAGCAGAATTTTTTTCAACCATGGGTGGCGTTTGAATGGATGTTCCAAAACATACCAGACCAGCAGGTCTGCAAGATTTTGCCGAAGCAGGACACAGAAAAACCACACCATCTGCTGCGACAGATAGGAAAACATGAACAGCGATTTTTCCTGCACAGTGAGTTCCATATCATGGAGAATCACAGCCAGAAGGAGGAAGCTCAGTGTCACATAAAAGACCTGAAATACGATGTAATCAACTGCAAAGGTTTTGATGAAGGAAGCAAGCAATGTGAAAAGCCAGCCGAAACCCCACTCAGCCTGAATGTCTCGTTGAAACACAAACGGATTGAACTCAAATTGTGATAATTTTGGAACCGCAGTATAAAACCACTGCTGATACACATAGGCATCACTTCCGCCAAGATTTACATTACGGAATGCCATCACAAACCACAATATGAAAATTGATGCCCCAAACAGAATTTTTGACTGTTTCGGCTTGCACCATGCGGAAAGAAACAGTACCGCATCAATGACCAGAAAATAAACCACCGCACACCCTCATTATTTCAAATATTTTTTCTTCCAGTAAAAGTACAGCATCCAACCGGGGATTGCTGTCAGAGTCATCCCGACGGGTCTGCCGCTTGTGGACAGTGCCTGTGTAAACGAGTATCCAGCACACTTTGCGTACACCCAATAGAGCAGCATCTCTTTGACCCGGACTTTCAGGCAGACTTCATCGTTCAGGTAGCTGCGGCAGTCATCCATCATTCCAAGGGGGCTTTTCAGTCGCAGTGCACGGCCGCTTTTTGTCAGTCCGCCTTCCAGATATTCGCAGATGTAAATGGTTTTATTGCGGTACACCGTCTTGTAGTTCAGGGCCATCGTATTCCAAAGCCAGCTTTCCGCCATAAAGCGCTCGTTCGGATAAACTGGGAATGGATATTTCTTGAATAGGTCAGCCCGCACGATTTCACAATGATCGCCCCTGATGCCCTGATTTACCCGGTAATGAAGATGGTCAGCTACATAAAAATCTGCTGGGTTTGCAACACTTAAATGTGTGCCATCTTCCTTGCCTCTGAAATAGCTCATGCCGCAAAGATCGGGTCGATTCCGATAACAGGGCCATTCCCACTCGACTGTTTCAACTGCATCCGGTGTCAGGTAGTCGTCGCTGTCCAGAATGAGAACAACGTCACCCTTGATATAAGGATGAGCTGCATTCAGAGCGGTATGCTTTCCGCCGTTTTCCTTTTTGTGGTATTCCCACTCAAACGGAAGATTCTGCTGCTTTAACGCTTCTATATACGCTTCGGTATCATCTGTGCTGCCATCATCGATAACAAGCCACTGGAAATCTGTTCTGGTCTGTCTGCAAAGGCTGTCGACAAGTTTGGGCAATGTATTGACACGATTATAGGTCGGGGTCAGCACCGTTACCATCAAACAATTAAGCATTTCTGCTTCCCTCCAGAGTTGATTCATAAATGGACTTTATGGCTACGGTATAGCGCTGCATATCCGTATATTGCATGCTCTTTCCAACCGCATTTGCGGAACAGCGGCAATAAGCATTTTCATCCTGCAGCAGTTTCAGGATAGCGCTGCAGTACTCGTCGATCGTTTTGCAAACCGCTCCACAGGTTTCGTCCACAATATCTGCCAGCCCGCCGACACCGCTGCACACAACAGGCTTGCCAAGGCACATGCCTTCCACGGCAGCCAGACCAAAGCCTTCCCATGCAGAGGGCATGACCATGACTTTGCCGGCATTCAGATAGGGGTAAGGGTTGCTCTGGAAACCTGCCAGTTCAACATTGCTTTCCAGTCCGTTTTGTCGGACATAGTCATTTACCTGAGGCATCAGCTCGCCGTCACCGATCATGCGTGCGGTGATCTGTGGCCGCTTCTCCCGGAGCCTCTGCACAATCTGGCAAAACAGGAGGGGGCACTTCGGATCGGTCATCCGCCCGAGAAAAACCAGATCGACCTGTGCACAATTGCACGTTTCCTGCGCCTTTTGCCGGACATCGGCACAGTTTAACACATTGCCGACCACGGTATTTTTTTGTTTTAGAAGCCCCCGGAAGATATATTCCGCTTCAATGGAATTCGATACGCTGATTACATTTCGGATGCGGGGCAGTGACAGTGCCAGCGCAACAGACTGCGGACAGACCTTCTTCAGCCAGAGCGGGTTGTTATGAAAATGTGCCACCACCGGAGTTTTTCCGGCCGCCCATGCGGCACAGGTCGCCATACTGAAATCATGTGCATGGATCAGGTCGGGTTTCAAGTCCCGGATTGCCCTCCGGACGGCACCGACAGAGGTGTTTTCCAGCGGATAAAACTTCTGACCTCTGGCTTCCACAACTTCACGGATCGGACCATCCGGGGAGGCATAGATCATCTCTGCTTCCGGGAAGAGCGACATAATCGTAAGCACTACATTCTCGGCACCAGAATATTTTGTGCTTTTCAATAAGTGAAGAACCCTCATTTTTCTTTCAGTCTCCCAGCAGTTCCGTATAGATCTTCTTCATCTGCTCACTGACGTTCCGTACATCGTACTGTTCCAGTGTCTTTTGGTTCCGGGCACACTCCTGCCCGACCTGAACGCCGTCCACAACATCGCACATCAGTTGACATAACGCGGCCTCATCCGATGACTCAAACAGATACCGGCTGTCTGGCAGCAGGTCTACATTTCCACGGATGCGGCTTGCAATGCAGGGCAGGCCAGCGGCCATTGCTTCCATCAGGGAGACAGACAGCCCTTCCCGGAAGGACGGAAAAACGAAACAGTCGCAGGCTCGCAGGATTTCGCTGACATCCGTTCGAAAGCCAAGAAAACGGACTCTGTCCGATACCCCAAGCTTTTCTGCCAGTTTCAGATGCTCCTGCTTCAGCTTTCCCTCTCCGCAAATGAGGTAGTAGCTGTTCGTCATATCCGTCTTTGCAAAAGCCTGAATCACAGTTCTATGATTTTTGTTTTCATTCAGCTCCCCAACGGACACAAACACAAACGCATCTTCCGGGATGCCCAGTTCTGCCCGCTTTATGGCTCGGTCCACCTGCACGGAAGAGATCTTCTTCACATCCACGCCGATTCCGGGTACATAGTACGCCTTGCCACGCAGGGGAAATTTCTGTGCGGCGGCGTAATCCTCCTGATTGATGGTGATCTGGGCATCGGTATAGCGGGCCAAAAAAGTCTCGGCGGTCTGGTAGATCAGCCGGTTTTTCAACGGACAGCCCTTGTAAAAGTGGAAACCATGGGCCGTATAGAGCACCGGTGCCGTGTGTGTCGCATTGGCAGCCAGACGGCCAACCACGCCACCCATAGGCGTATGACAATGCACACCCGCAAAATGCTCTTTTTTCAGCAGTGATTTCAGCGCCCGATATGCGTTCAGGTTTTCTCTCAATCGCAAAGGTGAACGTTCAATCGGAATTGAGTGGCAGATCACACCGTGTTCCTTCAAGGTGTTTTCAGCGTCTGCACGCATAGTTTCGCCGTCAAAATTCGTTGCACAATGGACCTCGTACCCAAGTTTCTGCAGAATCTGGATATCATTCAATTCAAACTGGACTAAAAAACGTCCATTGTGCGTTACAAAAAGTACCTTTTTCATATTTCCTCACATCATCGGCAATTTATTCTTGTCTGTGCATTCAACTTGCCTATTTTGCACCAGCTGACTTTCCCGCAGCAGCACAATACTTTCCTGCCGGAACTCCGGATCAACCTTTCCATCCACGACACCCTTCCGGCCCAGCACCACCAGAGCGCTCTTCCAGATGACCTTTAAATCAAACTTCAGGCTGACATTTTGGACGTACTCACGGTCATAGTAAACCTTATCGTAGATATCCACCGTATCCCGACCGTTGACCTGTGCCCAGCCGGTGATGCCCGGTGTCACTTGATATACACCGTACCATCGACGCAAAAAACGAATCTCACGCTCGGTATATACTAGTGGGCGGGGGCCAATCAGGCTCATGTCCCCATTGACCACATTCACAAGTTGTGGGAGCTCATCAATGCTGGTATCTCTCAGAAAGCGCCCAAGTCTTGAAATATATATTTGTGGGTCGGCCAAGTCGCCAGTTGCCACATTTTTTGGTGCAGAGCTTTTCATTGTCCGGAATTTAATAATGTTGAAGCAATGTGCGTTTCTTCCAACACGCTTCTGCAAAAAGAAAATCGGCTCATCGGGTGCACTGATTTTCTGCGCAATGCTCACGATCAAAAACAGCGGTGAAAGTATTACCAGAGCAATCCCCGCAAGAATCCGGTCGATGACTGAGCGCACCACAAGATAACGCTTTTGCTTATCCGTCATCCGAACATAATATTCACCAAAATCCACATGATACTTCGTTTCTTCTAAATTCACCATTTTTCCTCACACGTTTTTATTCCGCTTATATAATAAGGAAGATTCCTGTGCAACGATTTTTACCAATTGAGTTCCTGTCTGCATTTTGAAGATATGCTCACTGGGAGACAGTCAAAAATGACCGCATCCGAGTGGTTCTCTGTGAGTTTGAACGCAATATTGACTCTTACTGGTGCTGGCCTGGATAAATGACAGTGGTCTTGCCATACTGCTTCTATCGGCTCTATCGCCGCTGGGGAGGTCCTCTCATTATGCTCAAGACAGCCGCAATGCCACATACGCACACTCCTGCCGCAATCAAGGAGTATCTTCCATTTGAATCGTTGAGGGCATAGTCTAATTTTTTCTGCGACTACGTGATTTATTTCATCCTGTGACTCCTGTCTGACCCTTTATGAAGCCAGCGTGTAATACGCTCCAGCTCCTGTCTCTTACGGTTCAGATCAGAGTGGACATATCGCTGTAGCGTGATCGTTGCATTGGAATGGCCTAACAGCTCACTCAAGGTCTTGATATCACATCCAGACTGCAGGCAGGTCGTAGCGAACGTATGACGCAGAACATGTGGGTGGATCTTCCGGATTTTGGCCTGTTTTAGGTAGCACTGGATACTCTTACGGTAACAGCGTGGTTCTACAGGCCGTTCCTCGTCCCCGGAGAGAAACCATGTGGTATCGCTGTATTTTCTGTGCAACTTGCGTAGAGTTCTCAGCAACAGCTTCGGAAGCGGAAGTTCACGGTTAGAATGCTGTGTTTTGGGGGTCTGGATCACAACTTTTGTATGACCATTCCCACAACAGATTCGACAGACAGTGCGCCGGATTATTACTGTGCCTTCATCAAAATCAAAATCCCCCCACTGCAGGCCGCAGACCTCCCCGATTCGCAATCCAAGTTCCATTTGCAGAAGCATCCCGATTTTACGGGTGGTTGGTTCTGATAAAAGAAATTCCCGGAGAGAATCCTGTTCTGTCCGGGTCAAGGGTTGTGGTTCTGGTTTCTGTGTGTGTGGCAGTTTGACGCATATCTCGATGGGCGGCATGAGGTGCAGATGTGCAGCATACTTGCAGATTCGCCGCAGCATCCCAAGACATTCCTGTGCCGAGGATGCGCCAAGTGGCTTGTGGCTCCGGTCTGAGGGCGACAGAATTTGAAGAAAAAGACGTTCCAGCAAAGAATCCGTCACACTTGAGACCGGCAGACTGCCTAAAACAGGAAGAAAATATTTGTGCAGAGTGTACCGGTAGTGGGCATAGGTGGATTCTTTGACACTCTGCCTGAGAGCCGTAAGCCAAAGCGCTGCCAGTTCTGAAAAATGCATCGACTTCCCGGAGAGCTGATAGAATCCGGACAGAGCTTTCTGCTTGATCAGTTCTTCCCGGACTTCGCTGTACGCATACCCATACAGGTACCCCCATACGGGCTTTCCTTCGGCGGTGCGCCCTTTGATATAACGCCCCTCCCAGCGGCCGTCTTTTCGCTTATGGATGTTTTCTCCTCGTTTTGCCATCTGAATGCCTCCCTTTACTTGACCCTTGTTTGACTCCTTGTGAGCAAAGAAACGCTTCCGTAATTTCCATAAATTGCATTTCTTGTCTAAAATCGGATGAAATCGCATTAGAATGTTGTTTTTTTCTCCGTCAATTTGGAATGATACAAGGTATTTCTATTGAAGTGCTGGTAAATTCATGATAAAATAAGGCGAGAATTGGTACAAGGTGAGGAATAAGAGGTATCTTCCATGATTCAAATGGAGGATACTCCTTGATTGCGGCAGGAGGAGTATATGGCTTTATTAGATGCTGTTGAAATGCAGTGGAAAAAGCTCGACTCATGGCAGCACCAGGATGGCTGAGTGAGAACCAAAGAAAACAATTGAAGGAGTTATTGGGGTATTATGTCAAAATTTCAGCATGATGTGATGTTGAAGATCGTAAAAATCATCGATTTGGTAATGATCACAATTCCGTTTGCACTTTGTTGGGAGCTGTATTATTCGTATCAGGTCTATGCAAAGTTTGGTTGGAAGGGCAACTGGGCCATGATCGGTCTGTTTGCGGTGTTGTTCTTCCTACTGGGAAAAATCTACGATGCATTCTGGATGTCGTTGCAGCGAATTTCGGAGTTGATTTATGGGCAAGTGCTGGCTGCAATGGCGACAGACGGCATTCTGTATATCGTGATCTGCCTGATGTCCCGGCGGCTCTGCAATATTCTGCCGGGTATTGCGGCGATTGTCGGACAGGTCGTGATGGCTTCAATCTGGGCAAAATGCGCCCATCGCTGGTATTTCCGGACCTTCCCTCCTCAGCCCACCGCAGTGGTCTATGATGTCCGGCATGGTCTGGAAAAGCTCATCAATGAGTACGGTCTTTCAAAAAAATACGATGTCAAGATGACCTTGAACGTTGAGGAATGCCTGAACGACCTGAGCCTGCTGGATGGAATGCAGAGCGTGTTCATCAGCGGTGTCCACAGCCATGAACGCAATATCATCCTGAAATACTGTGTGGGACAGGGTATCAATGTGTTCGTGATCCCTCGTGTGGGCGATGTGATTATGAGTGGTGCCCAGCCGATGCATATGTTCCACCTGCCGATGTTGCGGGTCGGCCGGTATATGGCAAGCCCGGAGTATCTATTTGTGAAGCGGGCAATGGATATTGTAATCTCTCTGATTGCGCTGATCGTTCTCAGCCCGCTTTTCCTGATTACGGCCATTGCAGTCAAGTCGGACGGCGGCCCCGCGTTCTATAAGCAAATTCGTTTGACTAAAGACGGAAAGCAGTTCGAGATCCTCAAGTTCCGTTCCATGCGGGTGGATGCCGAAAAGGATGGTGTGGCTCGCCTTTCCACCGGCGATAAAGATGACCGTATTACCAAAGTGGGCCATATCATCCGTGCCTGCCGTTTGGATGAACTTCCTCAGCTGCTGAATATCCTCAAGGGTGACTTGTCCATCGTCGGCCCCCGCCCGGAGCGTCCGGAGATCGCCGCCCAGTACTGCGAAGAAATGCCGGAGTTTGCGCTCCGCCTGCAGGCAAAGGCTGGCTTGACCGGTTACGCACAGGTATACGGAAAATATAACACGACACCGTATGATAAGCTCCAGATGGATCTGATGTATATTGCGCATCCCAGCATTGTGGAAGATCTGAAGATTATGCTGGCTACCATCAAGATCCTGTTTATGCCGGAGAGCACGGAAGGCGTGGCAGAGGGGCAGACTACGGCGATGGGACAGGAGACGAAGTGATGCAGGTGGATTTTGGGCTGATAAGTATTATTATGGCGGCCTACAATGCCGAAAAAACGATTGAACAGGCAATAAATTCTGTGTTGAACCAGACCTATCCCAACTTTGAGCTGCTTGTTGTTAATGACTGCTCGACAGATAAAACTGCAGCACTGGTTGAAGCAGTTGCGAAAAAAGACAATCGGGTTCGATTGATTTCAAATAAAAAGAACAGCGGCGTTTCTTACACCCGGAAACATGGATTGGAAGAAGCCAGAGGTGAGTGGATCGCTATTTTGGACAGTGATGATGCATGGAAATCAGAAAAGCTTGAAAAGCAGATTGCTCTTCAAGAAAAAACGAATGCTGATCTGCTGTTCACAGGTTCCGCTTTTATGGATGCAGATGGCAAGCCAATCGACTGGTATCTAGCTGCTCCTGCAGAGGTTACCTACCGGCAGCTGTTGAAACAGAATGTCTTATCTAATTCTTCTGCGCTTGTCCGTAAAGAGCTATATACAAAGTACTATGCGGTAGGCGATGGAATGCATGAAGACTTTGCAATTTGGCTCAGCATCCTGAAGGATGGACGAAAGGCCTATGGCGTAGATGAGCCGCTACTCATTTATAGAATTGCAAAGTCATCGAAGTCGGGCAATAAAGTCAAGGCTGCGAAGATGAACTGGAATACATATCGGTATATTGGGCTGAATCCGGTCGAAGCGCTCTATTATGAAGTGTGGTATATGGTGAAAAATGGCATTAAATATGCAAACCTGAAGAAATCCAGAAAGAGTAGGCCAGAAGAAGTTATTTGATTTATAAGAATGCTAATATTGGCCCTAAAATGTGTCAAGAATGAGAAATCGAGGTGGAAGGATAGGTATGTCTACATCAGTAAGAGAACTACAACTGGCGCTACTGGATATGCTGGTGAAAATCGATGAACTCTGCAAAAAATACGAGATTAACTATTCCCTGTCTTCTGGAACGGTTTTGGGAGCAGTACGCCATGGTGGATTTATACCATGGGATGATGATTTGGATCTGATGTTTGTTCGAGAAGAGTATGAAAAATTCCTTCGGATTCCGAATGAAGAATTTCAAAGGCACGGATTTACTCTTCAAAAAGCTTTTACAAAAGAATGGCCAATGTTTTTTTCAAAAGTTCGAAAAAATGGGACAACATTTATTGAAAAATATCCCAATAAACTGAAAGGTGCCCATCAGGGAATTTATATTGATATATTTCCAGTAGACAATCTCTATAACTCGATGATTGCGGCGAATGTGCAATGGAATGTGTTTCATTTATTAGCTGCAAAATGCTTGGATAAGAGAGGTTATCGTACAACTAGTTTGAAAAAGAAATGTGCACTGACTGTTGCGAGATTTTTACCAGAGCCACCAATGATTCGTTTTGTGGAGGCTTCCAAGCAGAAAAAAAGCAAAGAGGTTCATATTTTCTTGGGAGCTTCCGTTGATCGGGATAAGAGTATCTATCCGCGAGAAATGTTTGAAGAATATACAAGCGTTGAGTTTGAGGGAAAGACTTTTCCGGTAATAAAAGATTATAAGAAATATTTAGAAATAACGTATGGAAACTATATGGAATTGCCTCCGGAAAAAGATCGATTGGCAGCAATTCATGCGGAATATGTTGATCTGAATAAGTCTTATGAGGAGTATGTGAAATAAAAACATATGAAGGTATTGTTGGTCAGCCATACGGTTTTAAGCAGAACTGGAAATATGGGGAAAACACTTCTGGGATATCTTGCGGATTTTAGCCCCCAAGAGGTGGCACAGTTCTATATCCATTCAGAGGTTCCGACGGATAACTCGGTTTGCATGGATTATTATCGTTTTACTGATGTTGATGCGGTGAAATCTGTTTTTTTTCGACATGAGGGAACTCGCTTTAATGCAGAAAACATTGAACTGAAGAGTAGCACAACACGCAGAGATGTTGGAACGCTTGGGGAAATATATCAATTCGGACGCAAGAGAAGCGGAAACATTTATCTGATGCGTAACCTGTTGTGGGAGCTTGCACATTGGAAAACGCAGGACTTGAAAAATTGGCTGCGAGAAGTGGCTCCGGATGTGATTCTGTTTGCATCTGGAGACTACGCATTTATGTATGATATTGCATATTGGATGGCCAATTTTCTGCATGTGCCGTTGGTTGTTTCATGTATGGACGACTACTATCTCCACAATGCGAACGAAAAGAGTGCGATAGGACGATTCCAGCATAAACTGTACCTAAAAACGGTAAAGAAAACAATGCGGTATGCGGAGTACATTTTGACCATTTGCGACTCGATGAAAAAAGAGTACGAAAAGCTTTTTTCCAAGACTTGTTATGTACTGCACACATCGGCGGAGCAAAGAAAGCTGCGAATTGATCCCGATGCACAGAGAATTTCTTACATTGGAAATCTGGGATATAATCGGAATCTTCAACTGGTGGAAATTGGAAATGCGTTAAGAAATTTCGGCAGACAGGTGGAAGTTTATTCTGGTGAGAGAAATGAAGATACTCTGGCTACGCTGAAAAAAGATGGCATTTGTTTTCATGGGAGTATCTCTGCGGAAGAAGTACTGATGGTGATGGAAAATTCACTGGCTGTTATCCATACAGAGAGTTTTGACCCGGAAATTCAAAATGAGATTCGCTTCTCAGTCTCTACAAAAATCGCCGAGTCACTAATGTATGGCCCATGCCTGATTGCTTATGGTCCAGAGGGAATCGCATCAATCGATTATCTGAAAGAAAATAATGCCGCATATGTGATTTCAAGGCCGGAAGATCTGGAAAAAGGTCTCGAGGAGATTTTGACAAATAAGGAATTACGGGAGCAGATTGTAAGAAATGCCAGAGCATTGGCGTTGAAAAATCATAATGCAAATGTAAACCCTCGAAAGGTTCGCAAATGGCTGCAAGAAGTGGTGGATAAGTCACAAAATGAAAATTCTACAAATTAATTGCGTATACGACTATGGAAGCACTGGAAAAATCACGAGAGATATCCATAAAAGCCTGCAGAAAAATGGATTTGACAGTGTTGTTTTATATGGACGTCGTCAGAAAGTACAGGAAGCAGGGGTTTATAAAACCTGTACAGAGTTTGAGGCGAAAGCATGGAATGTTCTGTCCCGGCTGACAGGTCAGCCGTATGCTGTGACACCATTTGGAACACTGACACTGTTGCACCGATTGGAGCGGGAAAAACCGGATGTGGTGCATCTGCAGTGTATCAATGGTTACTTTGTGGATATCTACCGACTTTTAAATTATCTGAAAAAGAATCATATTCCAACCGTTTTAACGCTTCATGCTGAGTTTATGTATACCGGAAATTGCGGGCATGCATTTGAATGCAATGAATGGAAGACTGGTTGTCATAATTGCCCAAATCAAAAAGAAGCAATCAATTCCACCAGAAAAGGAGCAGCTGCGTGGAACTGGAAGAAGATGAAAGAAGCATTTGAAGGGTTTGATGACCTGATCCTTTGTCCGGTTTCGAATTGGGTGGGAGAGCGAGCGGCACAGTCGCCGGTACTGAGGCAGTATCCAATCCGCACCGTATTAAATGGAATTGACACAGATGTATTTCATTATCGAGAAAAAGAAGCGCTGGTTCTTCGAGAGAAACTAAATGTTGGGAACCGCAAGATGATCCTTCATGTGACGGCAAGCTATACCAACCCTGTAAAGGGCGGAAAGTTTATCACGGAACTGTCCCAACGGTTGGATTCCGAAAAGTACGTGGTTGTTGTTGTGGACGGATTGAATAACCCGCCCCCGAAAGAATTTTGCGGTATCTATTATGGTCGTGCAAATGGACAGGAGGAGCTTGCGGCGTTCTATTCTGCAGCTGATGTGATGGTGTTGACAAGCTATCGTGAATGCCTTCCGACCACTTGTCTGGAGTCACTTTGCTGTGGCACAGAAATTGTCAGTTTCTATTTTCATGGAGATGAAGGCGAAGGAAGCTTCCCAGAAAAATACGTGCATTTTATTCCACATGGTGATATGGAACAGCTTACTGACACTGTGAAAAATGTATCTGAACATCATGAAGAAAAGAAAATTTGTTGTGAGGCTGGTCGAAAAATATTTTCTCAAAAAGTAATGGTGGAAAATTATGAGAAAATATACAAAAAGCTTTTGAAGCAGAGTACGGATTAAAATATGATTCCTTATTATGGATTAATCTTATGGACAGGAACCCTTTATGGCGGGATAAAACACGTCCGACTGAAAGATAAAAAGAAGACTTTTGTCTGTCTGGCTTTTTTGTCAACCGTGTTACTGCAGAGTCTCCGTGTAGAGTATGTTGGTGGAGATATGGTACAGTACCTGCGAGGGTATGAGCTTAGTGCGCAGCGGGGATGGTTGGATCCCGTTTTTAACTTTGAGCTGATTTTTCGTATCCTGATTCATACGCTGGCAGTATTCCATGTGCCAAGGCAGGGGTTTATTGCTATCATGTCTGTGCTATGTCAGGCACCAATTTTCTATTTCTTTTATAGAAGAGCAAAAAATCCGTGCTTGAGCATCTTGATCTATTTTACATTCGGCTTGTTTACGTTTTCCTTCTCAGGAATCCGGCAGATGATTGCAATAGGTCTGTTTTTGCTGGCTGTACTCCAAGCGGAGGATGAGCAGTGGCTCAAATTTACAGCATTGATTCTTTTGGCAGCAATGTTCCATAAGTCTGCGCTGATTGGGATAGTCGTATGGCCGCTTTCAAAAATCAAAGTCAAAAATCATATCGTTCATTTTCTGATGCTTGGAGCAGTTATAGTTGAGATTTTCATGGCACCGGCCATTATACAAGTCGCTGCAACACTGTTTGGCAGCTATAATACGATCCAGTTTACAGGAGCATACGCCTGTTTCTTATTGTATGCTCTGATCTGGTTTATAAGCTCCCTTTTTATTCGATGTGATGCCCCATGGAACCTGTATATAAATTGTATGTATCTAGCTGCGGCAATCCAATGCTTGGGCCTTTATCATATGAATATTGGCCGGGTGGGGTATTACTTCGCTTTCTTTGAATGCCTCCTAATTCCGGAGTCGATTGAAAAATCGACACGGTCAAAATTTCTGAAGATGGTTTTTTATGGCGGATGTGTTGTGTTCTGTTTGTTGTACTTCTATAAAAACACAGGCTGGGGATATCTGGGAGTCAGTCCGTATGTTCCGTTCTGGAAGTGAAAGCAGAAGAAAGGGATAAGACAGTGAAAATTACATTTATATCAAATTTCCTTGGCCCGCATCAGCTTCCATTCTGTAAGGCAATGGTGAATCGTCTGGGCGAGGATTTTAAATTTGTTGCCACTGAGCCGATGACGGAGGAACGCATCAAATTAGGCTGGAGTCTGGATAAAGATACATACCCGTTTGAGATAAAAGCAAATGAAAGCAATGAGCTGCAGAAAAAAGCTGAACAACTGGCTATTGAAAGCGATGTTGTGATCATTGGAAGTGCGCCGGATTCCTATATTATCCCACGTCTGAAAAGAAATAAACTGACTTTCAAATACAGTGAGCGTCCATTGAAGAAGGGTATCCATTGGAAGAACCTTGCGCATATCATTTGCGGGATGTGGCTTCATCACGGACGATTCCAGTCCAAGCCGCTTTATATGCTGGCAGCAAGTGCCTATACTGCAGGCGATTATGCTCGTTTTGGCTGTTATCGAGGAAAATGTTACAAATGGGGATATTTTCCGGAGGCAAAAAAATATGATCCGGATGAGTTGATGAAAGGAAAGCTGTCGGCTGCATCAGATGGTCTGAAGCGCCCGTGCGTTTCCATCCTGTGGGCGGGAAGATTGATCGGATGGAAACACCCGGATGCGTCCATTCGGCTGGCGGAGTCTCTCAAGGAAAAAGGTTATTCTTTCAAAATGACCCTTATTGGTACGGGTGAAATGGAAGAACAGCTCCATAACATGATTGGAGATAAAAATCTGGAAGACTGCGTGGAAATGCCTGGCGCTATGAAGGCGAGTGAAGTCCGTTCCTATATGGAAAAAGCCGATATTTACCTCTTCACCAGTGATTTCAACGAAGGCTGGGGAGCGGTTCTGAATGAGTCCATGAACAGCGGCTGCGCAGTTGTGGCAAGCCATGCAATTGGATCGGTTCCGTTTTTGATCAAGGACGAAGAGAATGGTCTGATCTATGAAAACGGAAACCAAAAGCAGCTTGAACAACAGGTTTGTAGATTGATGGATGATGCCGAGTATCGCATGAAGCTTGGATTGAATGCTTACCATACAATAGCAGATTTGTGGAATGCAGATGTGGCGGCAGAAAGGCTGATTGATTTGTGCGAAAATATAATATTTGCCAAGAAAACTAAAAGTCCATATGAAAATGGAATCTGCAGCGAAGCGAAGGTGATGGAAAATGACTGGTTCTGTAAATGATTCGCTCGTAAGCATTATTGTACCTGTCTACAATGCGGAAAAATATATAGATAATTGTGTGACTTCTGTAGTGAACCAAACTTATTCAAAATGGGAGTTGTTACTTATTGATGACGGAAGTTTTGATAGTTCCGGTATGATTTGTGATAACTATTCTCGACTGAATTCACGGATAAGGGTGGTACATCAGAAAAATTTAGGGGTTTCTGCTGCAAGAAACCGAGGAATCGAGTGTGCCGAAGGAGAATATATCGCATTTCTTGATGTGGATGATGCTTTACCGCAAGAAAGCCTTAAAACACTAGTGAACAGTCTGATTGATAACAATGCTGATGTTGCGATGGGCATCACTTGTGGAGAAAAATGGGAAAACCATTCTGGCGTTGAAATATGGAAAGGTGAAGATGGGATTCAGTATTCATTTATGGATGATCCATACACATGTGCAGCTTGGGGAAAATTATACCGTCGGGAGCTTATCGGAGAAACCAGATTTGATAGAAAGATAAAAATCAACGAAGACAGTCTTTTCGTCTTTCAGATCATGTGCAAAAAACCAGTTTGTGTTTGTGTCAATAAAGAAATTTATCAATACATTCAGGTGTCTGGAAGTGCGTCAAGATCTGCTTTTTCTGAAAAATATTTTGATATTTTGAAAGTGTCTGATTTGAAGTACAAGAAAATTGAAGAACAATTTCCCCAAATGCATGATCTTGCTAAGAATATGCTGCTGAAGGCAAGAATGAATGTGCTTAGGCTTTTGGCTGTTCGTACAAGAGACGAATACCGAGATGTAGAAAAAAAACTCTTGGAATATATTCTTGATAATAAAGAAGATTATATTCCATCGAGTAAGGATAGCAATCAATGGATGTTAATTTTGTCACATCATCTTTTCTATGTGTATAAGCTCGCACATCACATTGGAAAATAATTACTTATAGATAAAATCAATGAAAAAAATAAAAAATATTTTCAAAAATAAAGTGACGAGAAATGCTGGCTGGATGATTATTGGTCGGATTTACCAGATGAGTCTGTCCTTTGTTGTCAGCATGCTTACTGCACGCTATCTTGGACCATCAAATTATGGCTTGATCAATTATGCATCATCGTTTACATCTTTTTTTTCGACATTTTGTGTACTTGGAATCAATTCAGTAATTGTTAAAAATTTCATTGATCATCCAAATGAAGAGGGAAGAACGACAGGATCAGCTATTGGTGTTCGGATGATATCAAGTATCTGTTCAGTTGTTCTTATTATGGTTGCAACACTTTTTCTGGATCGAGGAGAAAGAACAACACATTTGGTGGTATTGTTGCTGGGACTTGGAGCCATTCCACAGGTTTTTGATACCCTGAACTATTGGTTCCAAGCAAAACTTGAATCAAAATATGCTGCGATAGCATCCGCAATTGGATACACGGTGATGATGGGTTATAAAATCTCATTGCTTGTGTTTCAAAAGAATGTGGTGTGGTTTGCAGCAGCGTCTTCAATCGAATACTTAGTGGTTGCAGTATGCCTTTATTACAATTATAGAAGGCATGGTGGACCAGCTCTTTCGTTTTCTTGGAAAAAAGTGAAAGAACTGTTGAATAGTAGTCATCATTTTATTTTGGTATCACTGATGGTATCGATTTATGGAAGTACCGATAAACTGATGCTAAAGCAAATGATGGATGAGACAGAAGTTGGATTTTATTCAACAGCGGTTACTGTATGTGGTCTTTGGTGTTTTATTCTGGCAGCAATCAATGATTCAATGTATCCGGTGATATTGGAGGCATTTGAATCGGATATAAAGCTTTTTGAACGAAAGTGCAGACAGTTATATGCGATTGTGTTTTATACTTCTGTTGGAGTTTCAATATTGTATACAATGTTTGCAAAATACATCATTTTGATATTGTATGGAGAAGCGTATCTTCCAGCAATTACCCCTATGAGAATTGTTACATGGTACATTGCATTTTCTTATTTGGGAGATGCGAGAAATGTTTGGGTTATAAGTTATGACTGTCAAAAATATCTGAAGTATCTATATATCGGATCGGCAATAACAAATGTTGTAATGAACTTTTTTCTGATTCCATTGTTTGGAGCTTCTGGTGCTGCGTTCGCATCAGTGGCAACACAAATTTCAACAATCATGATTTTTCCACTGTTTATTCGTAAAATGCGACCAAATGTGAAACTTATGTTTGATGCAATTTGCCTGAAAGATGTGTTTTGATTGCACATAGGAGGAAATAAAAATGTCTGCATTTAATAACGCAACCCTTATGATCACTGGTGGTACCGGTTCTTTCGGTTCTACCGTACTGAAACACTTCCTTGACTCTGACCTCAAGGAGATCCGCATCTTCTCCCGTGACGAGAAGAAGCAGGATGATATGCGCCACGAGCTTCAGGCAAAACACCCGGAAGCTGCCAAGAAGGTCAAATTTTACATCGGTGATGTTCGTACCCCGCAGTCTATCAAGGATGCGATGCCTGGTGTTGACTACATTTTCCATGCGGCCGCACTGAAGCAGGTCCCGTCCTGTGAATTCTTCCCGATGCAGGCTGTTCAGACTAATATCATCGGCACAGACAATGTCCTGCATGCCGCTATTGATGCTGGTGTTAAGCGCGTTGTCTGCCTGTCCACCGATAAAGCGGCTTACCCTATCAATGCTATGGGCATCTCCAAGGCTATGATGGAGCATGTTATCTTTGCAAATGCCCGTGTGGCGGCTGAGCGTGGCGGTACGACCATCTGCTGCACCCGTTATGGTAACGTCATGTGCAGCCGCGGCAGTGTTATCCCTCTGTTCATCGACCAGATCAAGGCGGGCAATCCCATTACTATCACCGACCCCAACATGACTCGCTTCCTGATGAATCTGGACGAGGCTGTAGATCTGGTCATGTTCGCCTTCCAGCACGGAAATCCCGGGGATCTGTTCATCCAGAAGTCTGATGCTTCCACCATTGGTGATCTGGCAAAGGCTGTTCAGCAGCTGTTTGGTGACACTGGAACGAACATCATTGGTACTCGTCACGGCGAGAAGCTGTTCGAGACCCTGATGACCCGCGAGGAGCGCCTGCGCAGCGAGGATATGGGGCATTACTTCCGTGTTGCCGCTGACAATCGTGACCTGAACTACGACAAGTTCGTGGTCAAGGGCGAGGTACATACCATGGCCGATGAGTCTTACACCAGCCATAATACTACCCGGCTGGATGTAGAAGGTACTGTCAAGAAGATCATGACCACTGAGTATGTGCAGAACGAGCTGAAGGGCATCCCCAACATTTGATAATAAATATGTGCTTTCGTAATTGTCAGTAAGGGAGAAAGATGGATGACAATAGCATATTTGATTCTTTGTCATACTGATCCTAAGCATATCAGGAGATTGACAGAAAAAATTACAAAAGACACGAATGATGTTGCTTTTGTTCATGTGGATGGAAAATGCGATCTAATACCTTTTCAATGCGAATTAAAAGACAACTCACAGGTTCAGCTTCTAAAAAATAGAACGCCAGTGAATTGGGGCGGCTATTCCTCGATTGAAGCGACAATAAATTTATTTAAAGCTGCAATTTCTTGGAGAAAGCAGAGCTTCGATCGATTTGTGATACTTCAAGGTCTTGAGTACCCGATAAAAACAAATCAAGAAATACACAATTTTTTTGAGGAAAAGCCCAAAAAAGAATATATTCTGGCTCAAAATATATCAGAAACTAATAATCCAAAAGAGAAGCATAAGTATTCACTGTACTGGTATCTTGATAATGCCTCTGCAATAGGAGTCAAGGCTATTCATAGATTGAATTCCGCTCTATTTCTAAGAACGGGTATAATCCCGGCGTTTAAGAAAAACTATGTACGGGACAACTCAGGAGCAAAAATGCAGATATATCAAGGGTGTGCACAATTCGGAGTTACTAGACAACTGGCAGAGTATATTGTAAAGTTTCACGATGAGAATCCGGAGTTTAACAAATATTTTCAAACGATGTACGCACCAGACGAATCATATTTTCATACGATAGTGTATAATTCGCCTTTTGTGAAGAATACTCCAGATGGAAAGGCTGTAACGAGGCCACATTTGACGAATTTTGAGAATCTGACATATTTTGAATATCCAAAAACAGTTACACTTTTTACAAGAAAGAATGATTGGCCCAAGCTAAGAGATAGTGGATATCTGTTTTTTAGAAAGGCATCAAGCGAAAGTAAGGAGCTGTTGGATTATATTGATGAACAACATACGCTGAAAGAAATGAGGATAAAAACAAAATAACATAATGAAAAAGAAGTTGCTGATTGTCGGTGCTGGTGGTTTTGGACGCATGGTGGCCGAGCAGGCAATGCTCCAGTATGACTGCGCTTTTGTGGACGATGGACAGCCTATCGGCGCTGAAATCTGTGGTATTCCTGTTATTGGTGGGATTGCTAGTCTGCCTGAGTTGCGCAAGAGCTATGACTTGCTGGCGATCGGCGTTGGTAATAACAGCTTTCGTGCGCAGGTGTATGAACAGGCCGAGAAGCTTGGATATACATTCCCGAACGTTATTGCGCCCAGTGCCTATGTCAGCCCATACGCTCAACTTGGCAATGGGTGTGTCATTTTGCAGAATGCCAGTGTTCAGAATGGTGCAGTCGTGGGCAATGGTGTGCTGTTGAACGCAGGTGCAGAAGTCCATTGTGATGCTGTTGTGGAGGATTATGTGCTCATTTATGCAAACAGCGTTATTCGCACTGGTGCAAAAGTAGGCAGGTATGCCCGTATCGGCAGCAATGTGACGGTTTGCAATTCTGCTGCCGTGCCAGATGGAGCAGATGTTCCGGATTGCACAGCGGTACGCCCGGAGGTGAGAAAATGAACATTCTGGTGACAGGGGCCAAGGGCATGGTGGGAACCGCCCTTGTGAACAATCTGAAAAACATCCGGGACGGGAAGAACAAGACCCGCCCGGAACTGCATATTGACGAAATCTACGAATACGACCTGAGTTCTACCCCGAAAGAACTGGATGAGTACTGTCGGAAAGCCGACTTCGTGTTCAATTTGGCGGGTGTAAATCGTCCGGAAAACCCAGAAGATTTTATGAAGGGTAACTTCGGCTTTGCTTCTGACCTGCTGAACTGCCTGAAAAAGCATAGCAATAAGGCAACCATCATGCTGTCATCGTCGATTCAGGCAACAATGGCCGGACGCTTCGGCAACAGTGAGTATGGCCGCAGCAAAAAGGCAGGAGAAGAGTTGTTCTTTGACTATGCCAAGGAAACCGGTGCAAAGGTGGCAATTTACCGCTTTCCGAATCTGATGGGTCACAGCCGTCCGAAGTACAACAGTGCCGTCTCCACCTTCTGCTGGGCAGTGGCCAACGATAAACCTTTTACAGTCAATGATCGGAGTACCGAACTGGAGCTGCTGTACATCGACGATCTTGTAGAAGGTATGTTTGATCTGCTGGAAGGAAAGGAACAGCATTGCGAGTTCGACGGAGTAGAGACTGTTCTGAAAGAGGATGGACGCTACTGTTGTGTACCTGTAACACATAAGGTCACACTGGGTGAAATTGTGGATCTGCTGCAGGAATTCAAGGCGCAGCCAACGACTTTGATGATGCCCAAGATGCCAGAAGGATCATTTGCCAAGAAGCTGTATTCCTTGTATTTGACTTATCTGCCCACGGACAAGTTCAAATATGCCCTGAAGATGAACGTAGATAACCGTGGCTCTTTCACGGAGCTGGTTCACACGGCAGACTGTGGACAGGTGTCTATTAATATCAGCCGTCCGGGTATCACCAAAGGGCAGCACTGGCACAATAGCAAGTGGGAACTGTTCATTGTAGTGGCTGGGCATGGTCTGATTCAGGAACGTAACATCAACACCGGCGAGACGGTGGAGTTTGAAGTTTTCGGTGATAAAATCGAGGCTGTCCACATGATTCCCGGTTGGACGCATAATATCATTAACTTGTCCGAGACGGAAAATCTGGTCACGGTTATGACCTGCAACGAGATCTTTGACCCGAAGCACCCGGACACCTTCTTTGAGCCGGTGTGAGAGGAGAAAAATAATGGCTGACTATAGCAATGTTTCTTTTAAGAATAATGGCAAGCTGAAACTGCTGATTATCGTGGGTACCCGCCCGGAGATCATCCGCCTGGCAGCGGTCATCAACAAGACCCGGAAATATTTTGATGTGATTCTGGCTCATACCGGTCAGAACTACGACTACAACCTGAACGGTGTGTTCTTCCATGATTTGCAGTTGGCTGACCCGGAAGTCTACATGAACGCTGTAGGTGCTGACTTGGGCGAGACCATGGGCAATATCATCTCCGAAAGCTATAAGCTGATGGTTGCTATCCAGCCGGACGCCGTGCTGGTGCTGGGTGATACTAACAGCTGTCTGAGCGTCATCGGTGCAAAGCGGCTGCATATTCCTATTTTCCACATGGAAGCCGGTAATCGCTGCAAGGATGAATGCCTGCCCGAGGAGACCAACCGCCGCATTGTGGATATCATCTCTGATGTGAACATGGCCTATTCTGAGCATGCTCGCCGCTATCTGGCTGATACTGGCCTGCCCAAAGAGCGTACCTATGTAACTGGCTCTCCCATGGCCGAGGTTCTACACCAGAATCTGGACAAAATCGAAGTATCCGATATCCATGCTCGTCTGGGACTGGAAAAGGGTAAATATATTCTGCTTTCTGCCCATCGGGAAGAGAATATCGACACTGAGAAAAACTTCAATTCGCTGTTCACTGCAATCAATAAAATGGCCGAAAAGTACGATATGCCGATTCTGTACTCCTGTCATCCTCGCAGCCGGAAACGTCTGGAGCAGAGTGGCTTCCAGCTGGACAAGCGTGTGATCCAGCATGAGCCTCTGGGTTTCCACGACTACAACTGCCTGCAGATGAATGCCTTCAGTGTGGTGTCCGATAGTGGAACGTTGCCGGAGGAGAGCAGCTTCTTCACCAGCGTAGGACACCCGTTCCCGGCGGTGTGCATTCGTACCAGTACTGAGCGCCCGGAAGCACTGGATAAGGGGGATTTCATCCTTGCCGGTATTGACGGTGACCATCTGCTGCAGGCTGTGGATGTGGCAGTCGAGATGAACAGAAATCGTGATCTGGGCATTCCTGTGCCGGATTATGTGGACGAGAATGTCTCTGATAAGGTCGTGAAGATTATCCAGAGCTATACTGGCGTGGTTAATAAGATGGTGTGGAGGAAGTATTAAGCAGAATGACTATATCCGATGAATACTATTGGATGTGTAATTACTACGTCAGAGTATGATAGAACGTAAGGACTGTAATGTCCTTATGTTTTGCTCTGATGTTCATATAAATAAGTGGAGCGACGTATATGAACAAACAAGAAAGTGATATTCTGAACGCACTTCTATTGGAACCATTTATTAACCAGAGAATTTTAGCGGAAGTCTCTGGCCATTCCTTGGGAATCGTTAATCGTTCTTTGAAGGAGCTTATTAAATCGGGATATATTGATGACTCAATTCGACCAACGACAAAGGCTGTAAGCGTATTTAAACAAAACACGCCCCAAAGAGCGATTATTCTGGCCGCCGGCTTTGGTATGCGGATGGTCCCCATCAACACCGAGATGCCCAAGGGCCTTTTGGAAGTCAATGGGGAGCCTTTGATTGAGCGAATCATCAAGCAGCTTCACGAAGTAGGTATTCAGGAAATCTATGTTATTGTAGGTTTCATGAAGGAAAAATATGAATACCTGATGGATGAGTACGGCGTAGAACTGGTGGTCAACCCGGACTACGCTGCAAAGAACAATCTACATTCCCTCAGACTGGTAAAAGAGCATTTGGAGAATGCGTACATCGTCCCTTGCGACATCTGGTGTGACCGCAATCCGTTTCACCGCCACGAGCTGTACTCATGGTATATGGTCAGCGATCTTGTGGAAAACGAGAGCAATGTCCGTGTAAACCGCAAGATGGAGCTGGTAACTGTACCAGAAAACGTCGGCGGTAATGCGATGATCGGTATCAGCTACCTTACAAAAGAGGACTCTGATACGGTTTCTACACGCATCAAGGAACTCTGCAAAAACCCACAGTATGATGGTTCGTTTTGGGAAGAAGCACTCTATAATAAGGATCGCATGATCGTCACAGCTCGAGTTGTGCATTCGGCAGATGTTGTGGAGATCAACACCTATGAGCAGCTTCGTGAGATCGACAGCGATTCCAACCAACTGAAAACGGATGCGATTCGTTTAATCTGCAAGGCATTGTGCGCAAAACCGGAGGAAGTCACGGATATTACAGTCCTGAAAAAGGGAATGACCAACCGTTCGTTTCTGTTTACCTGTAAGGACAAAAAGTACATTATGCGTATTCCGGGAGAGGGTACGGATCAACTCATCAATCGCCGTCAGGAAGCAGCAGTGTATCATGCCATCGCTGATAAAAACATCTGTGACGATATCGCCTATATTAACCCAGAGAACGGCTATAAGATTACAGAATTTCTGGAGGGTGCCCGGGTATGCGACCCTACCGACTATGAGGATGTCAAGAAGTGCATGAGCCGTTTGCGTAATTTCCATGCGTTGAAGCTGAAGGTGGCGTATGAATTTGACATTTTCGGGCAGATAGAGTTCTACGAAACCTTGTGGGATGGCACTCCTTCTGTCTACAAGGATTATGAGAAAACCAAAGCGAATGTCTGGTCTTTGAAGCCTTATATTGATGCTCATGCAGGTGAGAAGATTTTGACGCATATTGACGCAGTTCCGGATAATTTCCTGTTTGTTCAGAAGGATGGAAAAGAGGAAATTCGTCTGATCGACTGGGAATATGCCGGTATGCAGGATCCCCATGTGGATATTGCGATGTTCTGCATTTACTCGCTTTACAACAAGCGGCAGGTGGATCGCCTGATTGCAGCATATTTTACGGACGGTTGTGATGATGCGACACGGATTAAGATTTACTGCTACATCGCTGCCTGCGGTCTGCTGTGGAGCAACTGGTGCGAGTATAAGCGGAATCTGGGCGTGGAATTTGGCGAGTATTCCCTGCGGCAGTATCGCTATGCTAAGGACTACTGTCGCATCGTTCAGGATGAACTGAAAAAATTAGGGGAAAGTGAGGCACAGGAAAATGCATAAAGTGGAAAGAGCCATTATTATGGCGGCCGGTCTGGGAAACCGGATGCACCCGGTCACGCTGACAACGCCGAAGCCGCTGGTCAAAGTAAACGGCAAGCGGATGATCGATACGGTAATTGAGGGGCTGCACAACAACGGCATTTCGGAGATATACATCGTGGTGGGCTACCTGAAAGAACAGTTCGCCCCGCTGGTGACAGAGTATCCCGGTGTTCGACTGATTGAAAACCCCTACTATGATACCTGCAATAATATCGCATCCCTGTATGTAGCAAGAGATCACATCGAGAATGCAATCATTCTGGACGGAGATCAAATTATCTATAACCCGGATATTCTGGCTCCGGAGTTTGAACGCTCCGGTTATAACAGTGTATGGACGGATGAGGAAACAAACGAATGGCTGCAAACCGTAGAAGACGGTATTGTGACCTCCTGCAGCCGTACAGGCGGCAAGGGTGGATGGCAGTTATATAGCATTTCTCGCTGGACAGCAGAGGACGGAAAAAGACTGAAGCACCATCTGGAAATCGAGTTTGAACAGAAGCAAAATTGTCAGATTTACTGGGATGATGTGGCACTGTTCTGCTATCCGGAAGAATATCGACTGGGAATTCGCCCGATGAATCGGGGCGATATCATGGAGGTGGACAACTTCAGTGAACTGGTTGCTCTGGATTCCAGCTACAAAAAATACGAGGGGGAAGCATAAATGAACAAAAATAGAGAGCGTGGGAAAATTGATTGGATGATAACGCTGCTCCCACTGACCATTATCATTGCCCTGTGCATTCTGTTCTTCTTTGCACCGGAACAGTCTAATGCCGTGCTGAGCCAGATCCGGTTCTTTTTCGGAGATACCTTTGGCACCTATTATCTGGTGATCGGACTGGGTATTTTCATCCTGTCACTGTACATTGCGTGTTCGAAGTATGGGGACATTGTTCTGGGTGAACCCAACGAAAAGCCTCAGTATTCCTTCTTTGCATGGGGCTCCATGATGTTTACTTGCGGTCTTGCTGCGGATATCCTGTTTTACTCTTTTTCGGAATGGGTGCTGTATGCAACCGACCCCCATCTGGCAGAGATGGGCAGCATTCAAGACTGGGCAGGGGTATATCCCTTGTTCCATTGGAGCTTTATCCCGTGGGGCTTCTATCTGGTGCTGGCGGTAGCATTCGGCTTTATGCTGCATGTAAGAAAAAGAACCCGCCAGAAATACTCGGAAGCCTGCCGCCCGATTCTGGGCAAGCACACCGATGGCTGGGCTGGCCGAATCATTGACCTTCTGGCAGTATTTGCGCTTCTCGCTGGCACAGCAACTACATTCAGCGTGGCGACACCGCTGATGGCGACCATTATTGGCGAATTGTTCCATGTTACAGTCAGCCGCACGGTCATCAATATCATCATCCTGTTGATTACCTGCGCTGTGTACACCTACTCTTTGCTGCATGGCTTCAAGGGCATTAGCAAATTGGCCAATGTTTGCATCTATCTATTCTTCGGGCTGCTTGCCTTTGTGCTGTTGTTCGGCGGCGAGACACGTTATATCATTGAAACTGGATTTGCCTCGCTTGGTAAGATGGTTCAGAATTTTATTGATTTGTCTACTTTCACCGACCCACTTCGGACATCGAATTTTCCACAGAACTGGACGATTTATTATTGGGCCTACTGGATGGTGTGGTGTGTGGCTGCACCGTTTTTTATTGGCAGCATCTCCCGTGGCAGAACGGTACGCCAGACGATTCTGGGCGGCTATGTGTTCGGCGTGGGCTCTACGCTGACCAGCTTCATTGTGCTGGGCAACTACTCTATGGGACAGCAGATGACCGGCAAGGCGGATTTTATCGCCAAGTATCTGGAAAACGGCGATATGTACGGCATGATCGTGGATATGATTAAAACCATGCCGGGTGCACCGGTCGTTATGGTGGCTGTTCTGGTTACGATGATCGCCTTCTACGCGACGTCCTTTGATTCCATCGCACTGACAGCCTCTTGTTATAGCTACCACGCCCTCGAGGACGATGAACAGCCCAATAAGGGCATCCAGCTGATGTGGTGCATCCTGCTGATTTTGCTGCCCATTGCATTGTTGTTTGCGGAAAGTTCTATGAACAACCTGCAATCGGTAAGCATCGTGGCGGCATTCCCGATTGGTGTTGTTATAGTAATGATTACAGTTAGCTTTTTGAAGGACGCAAAGAACTATATGGCCGAATCTACGCAGTAAGTGGTAGGTAACACAGCAATATGCCTAAGCTGTGAAGAATATAGTTGATTGAACGATGAGATAGTGCCTATACTGTAGAGCAAATCAAAGCTGTTGTTGCGCCGATGCTGGCGGGATAAGCATTATGTTACTGGATGAAGAGCGTGGCTATCTTTTTCCACAGATTACATAGACTTGGAGATATAATCCTACAACTGGAGCTAAAGGAAGTAAGAACGACTTCAATGCATACTGACAAAGCAACAGGAAGAAGGGTACTGCCAAGACAGTCGCTAGATCAAGGAGCTGAAGAATCTGCTGGCCAAAGGCTTGAGTGCAGATGAAATCCTCGCAAAACTGAAATATCAATGTCTGGGCGGAACTGCTCAAAAAATAGTGTAACCTACTATGGAAAACTGTTCCATATCGAATAATAATTCTCGCCCCTCCCCACACCTACCGCCAAAATCACTCCGGTGAAATTTTGATGGGCGCAGCACCCGGAAATAGGGCAGGGAAGCCACCCGAGAAAGCTCTTTCCGCGACAGAAAAAACGTGTAATCTCATTCTTCCGAAATTATGGATCTTGAACCCTTGTTTATCTTGGCGGATGAAAAAGGTCCCGATTATAGTTCCGTAAAAAGGTGCGACAAAAATGCGACAACTCGAAAATGCATGAGAAGCTGCTACAGGGCAAAGTGACGCAAAAAATGCCGTAAAATCGTGCGTTCCGCAACGGCTCAGAGCACAAAAATCCATCAAAGTAAGCTCTTTTAATCAGAGGGCCAGGGATTCGAGTTCCCTCAGACAATCAGGCCCCGGGTGGTGGCTTTGAACGACAACACGGTTTGCGGAGCAAAGTGATAGACCATCTGACAGAGATTTTCAAGCATTGAAAATCATGGTGATAAAGTGGATTTTTGTTACAAATCAATAAAAATGTTGAGGGAAAAATCCTTCTGTGGTAAAATAATTAGAAAGATGCTGCGAAATTGCGGAGGGAGGAGCTGTGCAACATGCACCAGCTCCATAAACGCCTTGCAGGCGCAGCCAACAGTTCCATAGAAATCATCATTGCTTGGAGTTTTGCAGATGCGTAAGAGACTGTTTGTTAGAAACTGGATCCGAAGGCTTTTAAGGTATCTTTGTATTCCGGTTGGGTTCTTCCTGGTCGTGTTTCCTCTATATAGCCTGATGATCCGCCAGACAATTCAGGCGCAGTCCTCCAGTGCGATGGAAATGCTGGCGATCGGCACCACCCAGTTGGAGCGCTGCCTGAGCAACATCCGCAGTACAACGAACAAATTGTTCAGCGAAACGGAGTATACTCTGCTTGCCAGCAGTTATGATAACAGTATTCTGGGAGATTATCAGACACTGACGAGAGCCAGCAAATCGTTACAGGATAAGACCTACGATTCCTCTGTGATCACATACAGCTATATTACATTTGAACGGAATGGCATCATATTGGATGACCGGAGCGCGTATGAAAGCCATAGCAATTTTTACCCGGGAGCACTTGAGTATGAGGATGTGTCTCAGGAGGAATGGGATGCACAGAATCAGATCGATGTAACGACGATAAAGCCCGCCCATGTTGTCAAACTGATGCATTCCAGCTATGGCAATTCATATACCACGGTATATCAGCCCTATGTGAACACGGCGGGCCGCCTCTGCGGCGCAATGACGGTGCTGATCAAGGAAAAAGATGTCGTTTCAATGTTCCTTTCGCAGCAGCAATGGCGCAAGGAAGGGCTTTTCTGCCTGATCTCCGATGACGGAACGATCCTGGCGGGAAACAACTATGACGGAACGACACTTTCCCTGGCGAGTGATGATACGGGTTGGGAGACCTATCAGGGAAAGCGCTATCTGATGGCAACGCGATATGTGGCATCTCTGAATGCAACGGCGGTCATTGGAATGCCGCCGTCGCTCTACGAAGCGGGTCTGTTGGCAGTACAGCGTGCAATTTGTCTGTATCTGATCGTGGGCGTTCTGGGCTGTGTATTGATCAGCGTCTGCATGACACTGGAGGATATGAACAGCCTGCGTCCGATGCTGGATACGCTGGACGAGTCGGATCTGGCATCGCGGAAAGTGCTGAATGAGATCTTTCTCCGAAATGTGAACAGTCAGCATAAACTGGCACAGGAACTGGAGCATTCACGCAGCGAGCTGGAACATGGCAAAATGGAAATTTTGCTGCGTACAGGGTCTGTAAGTCAGGAATCCCTTCAGCAGCTGACGGATGCGGTGCAGCTGAAAGCCTATAACTTCCTGCTGCTGATCCCATCTCTTCAGGAAAACGCCGAGTGCTCACTGAAAGAAGAGCTGCGTACTGTGGTGGTGTCAGAGCAGATACGTCAGATTTACGGGCAGAGATTTTATGTACAGGCAACGGCAGATGACCTGATCCTGGTGATCCTGACGCAGGAAACGGATGAAGCAGAGGAACTGCGGGAGATGTGTTTCCGTACAGAGCAGCTGTATGATGCGCTGCATCTGACAACTCCCCTGATATTGAGCGATCCTTTTGAGAAAATGGAGCAGTTGTCAGATATTTACTGGAAGGCCCGCAACGTAGCGGCCTATGCGGATCCGACACAGAAGATCTGCTATTTGGGGAACAGCAGTGCGCAGCGCGGTACCACGGTCAATGCAACCAATGCGGCGCGGCTTCGGGAGTATCTGCTTTCCGGATGTACGGAAGAGGCGGTTTCGCTTCTGAGTGAACTGTTCTCGGTGGATAATCTGGACCCGGAAAACTTCAAGCAGGATTTTTACACGGCAGGCGGCATTCTGCTGAACACGGCGGAAAGGGTATGCTGTCCGGATATCGCCTATCTGTGCAGTTATGACTCTAAACTGACTGCCCGCCAGATGCTGAGCCGGTTGCAGGACTGCTGTGTGGAGATCTGCAATCATGTGCAATTCTTGAAGCATAGCCACAATGATGCGCTTCAAAAGAATATTCTGGACTGGCTGGCACAGAATTTCCAGAATCCGGAGATCAATGCGGCGATGACGGCAGAGCAGTTCAAGATCTCGAAAAAGTATCTTTCGCAATTCCTGAAGGAGCAAACCGGAAAGAGCTATACAGAGTATGTGGAAGAATTGCGTCTGGATCATGCAATGCAGCTGCTGAGAACGACAGATCTGAATATTACGGATATTGCAGAACAGTGCGGCTTCTCCACGGCAAATACATTCTATAAGGCATTCCGGCGGAAGTATCAGCTCTCGCCTTCTGCAGTTCGCAAAGGAGATAACTGATTTCAGCGCAAAAAAAACGAACGATGTCAGCCCATTCGGACAGACATCGTTCGTTTCTTTTTACAGGTGGATTCAGGGATGGATGCTTATGGTAACAGTGCGGGGAGCATCCAATGCAAAGGTCAGCTCAAGCAGCCCATCATGGCGTGTGGTCACGGTGCAGGGAACAGAGGCTGTAACAGCTTTGGAGCCCGGCTGCAGAACAGCCAGAACCGTGCTGCGGCCCGCTGCGGTAAAATCCAGCGTGGCATTTAAGGCGCTGTTGTCCGGTGCCCAATCCGTATGCCGGACAAAGGCATCAAAACCGGTCGTGAGGGTGCCGGGGCGGTAGTAAGCGGAAAACCACTGTACAATGGGAGAAGAAAGCCCGCTGAACTGATGCCAGCCGGCACCACGGCGGCTTTCGATCATAAAGTGTTCAAAACAACAGTAGCTTTCGGCACACTCGTTCTGCCACAGGGTAAGAGCGGTGTCAGCAATGCGATAAGCAAAATCGGCAAGGCCCGCATCCAGTGCAGATTTGAAGAACATCCACTGATAAGGCATCCATACAGCGCCGTTCCAGTAGCCGTCACGCTGATAGTACGGCGCACTCTGATCCACAGTGGAAAGGCCGCAGGCACACCACAGGTGTTCCGGGCTCTGCAGCTTCTGCCACAGAAGTTCCTTCTGCGGTTCTGTACAGGCACCTGCAAACAGCGGCGAAGCGCCATCCATGCCCATATCGTAGTTCAGCCCCTGCTCGGTGCGCAGAATATCCGCAGCATCACCAGAAGGATCGTGCAGGAGGTACCCGAAGTAACCGCTTTCCTCGTCCCATGCAGTCTGCAGGGAGCGCCCCAAGCGAAGCGCATCGGCATCAAAAGCATCTGCGTCGGTTGTCTCGCCCAGCAGGCGGGCGGTGTACGCCAGGATCTTGGCACAGCGTATCGCATGGGCAGTTGTGACCACGGGCGCGCAGCTGGCCTGCAAACGGCGGCGATGGACCTCCTGCTGTGGGGGATAATCGTCCCATCCACCGGAATTATAGAAATAATCCCAGGGACGCAGCAGGCCGCTGTGCAGGTTGGCGGTAGTGGAGCCGCCTTCCTGCCCGGTGAAGAAGCGGTAGTACAGCTTTAGGCGTGGATAGCAGTAGGCGGCAAGTTCTCTGCTGCTGGTGCGATTCAACAGCTCGGCGTACAGATAAAACTGCGTGGGCACCATGGAGCCATGGTGTAAGAAAGCAGCGTCCACAGAATCCGGGGGCATCAGGTAGGTGTTCAGGCAGTCAAAGGCATTGCGCAGGCTGGTCTGAGCCAGACCCATTCCAATGAATCCGGAATCCCATGTGTAGACACAGTCCCACCAGCGTCCGGGAGTGTAGTGACGGATATACTGTCCCCGCGTGTACACCGGATACACAACGTTGGTGCAGAGAACTGCATTCATCAACTGTTGGCCCAGGGCAAGCGATTCGGCAGCCGGTAAAGCGGGCGGTGCTGCAAGGGAGGCGGAAGCCTGCTGCCATACATGCTCCCAATCACTGCGCTGCGTCAGCAGCTCATGGCAGCGCAGCGCGGCGGCAGAAGGATCCGGAGCGGTACAGACCGCTCCATAGATCACCTTTGTCTGTCCTGCCTCCAAGGGGATCGGCCCCATAAAGAGATTGACGTAATGCCCTTTTCCGTTGCCGCGCAGCGTGGCATTTACATGGTCGTGTACGGTGTCACGCAGAAAGATATCCAGTTCATCGTTTTCGATCGTGCGAATATGGGTGGTGATATCATCCCACAGGATCCCGTAGCACTCCTGAATGTGGGGATACTGCAGGGTCAGATAGTTCTCATCTGCGGCGGGTTCGGCCTGAGGCCGGGAGCCATCTCCACGCAGTGTAACGGTAAAGTTACCTGCGTCCGCCTGTTCGCACAGAGCGAGACAATCCAGCTTCGCCCCTCCAACACCGGCAGCGGTCAGGGTCAGAGTGAATTTCCCGGCGGGAATGGAAGCATTCAGCGGCAGGATGGCAATGGAAGGCTTCTGACAGGGTGGCAGCTGTAACGTATCCTGACCATTGACATCGTACTCGGAACTTTCATCTGCCGGATTCCAATACCGTACACAGAGACAGGGGGCACGCAGGGGCGCGGTAAGGGAAAGCGTAAAGGTAACGGTGTCCCCTTTTCCGTTGGGCACGACCTGCCCAAAAGGTCCTTTGCCTTCGGAACAGCCGAACCCCATGCCAATGCCGTATCCATGACCAAAGCCGGGAACGGCTTCTTCGCCCCGGCGCAGACCATCCCAGGTCAGACATTCGTTGGGACGGTGGATGGAAAAATCCAGGGTGTCATAATCCTTTGCCCAGACAAAGGCGGCGTTTTCCGGCAGGGACACCTCACAGCCCGGCAGGGAAAAACCGCGGTAGGACGGAACGGGATCCCAGGCGGATGCCATATAATGAAGCACCAGATTCTGCGGAGCATCTGTATTGTTGTGGAGTTCAGCACGGATCAGCCGGGCATCCTCTCCCAAGGGGGCAAAAGAGATGTCTGCATACAGCTGATCCTTCCACAGGAGCTCGTGGCGGAGCGTGTAGCAGCTCAGATCCGGAGCCGCAGCCCAGGGGTGAAAGCCGCTTTCAAACCGTACATTGGGCACATCGACCCGGCGGCGATACATTCCCGGAAAAACGGACAGGTCAAACCGAACGCCGTCGTTGGCCGCAGGAACATGGGAAATGCCGCTGTAACGTTTGGTGTAGGGGCCCCACGCAGGCAAGGAAAGGTCATGTGATTGCATGGTGTGATATCCTCCCATCAGCCCTTGACTGCGCCAATGGTAACACCGGCAACAAAGTACTTCTGCAGGAACGGATACAGGCACATGATCGGCAGGGTGGAAACCACCATGGTGGCATATTTCAGACCATCGCCGATGACCTCGACATCACCGGTGGAACCGGCCATGTTGCCGATGTCGCTTTGGATCAGGACCTCGCGCAGGATCATCTGCAAAGGGTACAGAGAACGATCCCGAATGTACAGCAATGCCGGGAACCAGCTGTTCCACTGCGCAACGCCGTAGAACAGCGCCATAACGGCGAACACTGCACCGGAGAGCGGAAGAACAATGCGGAAGAAGGTCGTGATATCGTTGCAGCCGTCCAGGGCTGCGGCCTCGATCAGCTCATTCGGGATGGTGTTTTCAAAGAACGTGCGCATGATGATCATGTTATAGGTACTGATGGCGGAAGGCAGCACCAGCGCCCAGATCTTATTCAGCATACCCAGCTTCTGAATGATCAGGTAAGTGGGGATCATGCCGCCGTTGAAGAACATGGTAAAGATGAAGAGGCTGATAAAGACATTGCGCCCGAACAGATCCTTGCGGGACAGGGGGTAGGCGGCGCAGGCGGTAAGGGTCACGCTGATCAGGGTGCCCAGCACGGTATACAGGATCGTGTTCAGATAACCCGTCCAGATGCTGGCATCCTTCAGAACCTTCTCATACATGGAGGTCGTAAAGCCTTTGGGCCAGAAGGAAACATTGCCTGTCAGCAGCTGCATGGGATCACTGAATGAGCCGCTGATGATGTGCAGAAGCGGCAGAATAATGGTTGCGCTGATCAGGATCAGCAGCAGATACACAACAATGGTATAGATTCGTTCCCCGATGCTTTCCTTCACTTTCGTGGGGTGATTCATCGCATCAATATTCTTTTTCATCACCACAGGCTCACCTCACTGATCTTTTTGCTGAACTTGTTGAACAGCACGATAATGGTAAAATTGATCACAGAATTGAACAGGCCCACAGCCGCAGAGAAGCTGTAATCGCCGCTTTCAAAGGCACGGCGGTAAACGTAAGTGGAGATCACATCGGCAGTCTCATAGGTTGCAGGGTTGTACATCAGCATGATCTTTTCATAGCCGACTGAGAAAATAGAGCCCATGCGGAGGATCAGCATGATGATGATCGTGGGCAGCAGGCCGGGCAGCGTGATATGGATCAGCTTGTCCCATTTGGAAGCACCGTCAACGGTGGCGGCCTCGTAGAGAGAGGGGTCAATGCCGGTCAGTGCCGCCATGTACACAATGGAACCGTAGCCGGCGCTTTGCCAGATGTCAGAAAGAACATAGATCGTCTTGAAATACTTGGGTTCGGCCATAAAATGGATCGGCGTACCGCCAAAGGCAGTGATCAGCTGGTTGATCAGGCCGCTGGAAGGAGAAAGCAGGGCGCTCAGAATACTGACAACGACCACGGCGGAGATGAAGTGGGGCAGGTACACCACGGTCTGTACGCTGCGTTTGAAGAATTTACCGCGGACTTCGTTGATGAGCAGAGCCAGAATGATGGGAATGGGAAAGCCCACAATAATGGAATACAGGCTGATGCCAAGCGTGTTTTTGATCAGACGGCCAAAATACTCGGATTTAAAGAACTGGATGAAATATTTGAAGCCGACCCACTTGCTGCCCGTGATGCCCAGTACGGGAGAGAAATCACGGAAGGCGATCTGCGCGCCGTACATGGGCGCGTACATGAACACGATATACCAGATCAGGGCGGGCAGCAGCATCAAAAGCAGATAACGGCTGCGCCAGAACTTTTTGCAGGCATGATCAAGGCGGTTCGCTGTTGGCAGTGTGATCGGTTTTGCTGCGGTGGCTGTTTTCATGGTGGTATTCTCCTGTTTTCGTTCTGAAGAACCCAGGAAAAAATAGGCCGGGAACAGGGTGTTCCTGCCCCGGCCGTTATTTTACTGGATCAAAAAATAGGTACCTGCTGGGGCATCAGCCATTCAGCGTCTTCTGGTAGATATCGACGACTTCTGCAATGCCCATGCCATTGACCTTTTCAACGTAGGTGTCCCAGTTGGACAGCGGTTCACGGCCGGAAACAAACTTGATGATCATCTCGTCAACGTAAGTGTCCACATCAGCCATCACAGCACGGCGGACGGCATCGTCCTCAGAGGAGAAGGAGGTGGAGCCGGGGATCACATACTTCTTGGATTCTTCCAGGAAGGGAATGATGCAGTCCTGCTTTGCGCGGTTGACAGACTCATCATCCAGCTGTGTGACCTCATCCTGGCTCAGAATGAACGGGCCGGAGCTCTGTGCAAAGGTGAAGGTGCCGATCGCATTCTTGGGAGACAGGCCGTCAGGGTTCTTCATTACATAATCGGTGAAGATCGGCTTGCCGTCCTGCATGGTGTAGTGAGTGCCCTCGATGCCCATATTGATCAGCAGGGTGCCCTCTTCGCTGTACATGTAGTCCAGCAGAGCGACCACGCGGTCAACGTTCTTGCAGCTTGCGGTGATGGCGGCGGCTGCAATGGCACGCGGCTCCTGATCAATATAGGAGTGGATCTGTGCATCGCCCTTGGGGGGTACGGTTGCTTCCACATGGAAGCCGGGGAAGGAAGCAGGCATGGTGGCATTCTGTGCAGCCAGCATACCGCCCAGCGGGCCGTAGAAGGAAGCCACCGCGTTCTGGGCCAGCTTCGGCACGAAGGAAGCGTAGTCCATGGTGATGATCTCAGGGTCGATATAGCCCTTCTCGTACATGTCGTGCATCCAGGTCACGGCCTTTTTGTACTTGGGGTCGATGGGGCCGTAGTGGACCTTGCCGCCATCGTCCGGGTCGGTGTAGAAGTCATCCAGGCAGCCGAAGGCGGTGCAGAAGTTCCGCAGGCCGGTCATATCGTAGGAGCTGAAGGGGATCTCATCGTTGGTGCCGTTGCCGTTCAGGTCGGTGGTCTTGACCAGATGCCAGTAGTTCTCCCAGTCCTCCAGGGTCACGGGGCTCTCAATGCCCAGCTTTTCCAGCCAGTCGGTGCGGACGATGTAGGGCATATTGCCGGAGACCTTCTCATCCAGCATGGGCATATAATAAATATTGCCGTCGCTGTAAGTCAGTGCTTTTTCGACACCGTCCCGCTTGTCGATCTCCTTCTTCAGGTTGGGCATGTTGTTCTCGATGTAGTCGTTCAGGGACAGGATCACACCGGACTCGCCGTATTTCAGCACCTCGGTGGTGGGCATATCCATAATGATATCCGGCAGCTGAGCATCCATCATCACAAGGTTCAGGCGCTCGTTGTAGTTGTCCTGCGGGGGATTATCAAATTCAAAATCCATATTGAATTTTTCGCCCAGGACCTTCCAGACATCCATCTGCTCGGCAGCAACCTCGTTTGCAGCCTTGGATTTCAGGATGCGCACGGTGATGCGCTCGTTGGAAGCAGCTGCTCCGGAACCGGCAGCAGAAGAAGTAGTAGAGGAAGAGCTGCCACAGCCCTCCAGAACACCCAATGCCAGAGAAGCGACCATAGCGCTGCATACGGCGCGTCTGCTGATTTTTCTTTCTTTCATAAGATCTTTTCCTCCTTGATTTATGGAATGGGACGGGGGAGATCCCCGTGCTTCCATAACCTCCGTTCAGCTCGTACGCTGCCGCCCAGTGGTTTTTCCTTACTCAGAAGCATATCATGTTCTTTTTGAAATTGCAACATTTTTTGATACAAAACGCACAAAAGATTTTCTCATTTTTGAGTGTGATTGTTGCACAATATCCACAAAGATGCGTTTTTTCTTCCTTTTGTCATGGTGCGGGATGAAATGTCATGCTCCTTCACCTTGACGATTTCGGCACAAAAAGATATGCTGGAAACATAATTGGAATCGGAGATCCATTCAAAAGAAAGGAAGAGAGAAACTATGAGTAAGCAGATCACAGCCATCATCGTGGGCGCGGGCCATCGGGCGATCCTGTACAGCCTGTATGCGCTGGAACACCCGGACGAGCTGAAGATCGTGGGCGTAGCAGATCCGGATCCGATCCGGCGGAAAAAGGTTGCGGAGATGCATGGCTTCGGGGAGGAGATGTGCTTCAAGAGTGCTGAGGAGCTGGCAGAAAGGCCCAAGCTGGCAGACGCGGTGATCAATGGAACCATGGACCGCCAGCATGTGCCCACTGCGGTTCCGCTCCTGCGTGCAGGATATGATATGCTGCTGGAAAAGCCCTTCGCGATCAGCGAGGAGGAAGTAAACTATTTATATAAGGTTGTAAAAGAGACCGGGCGGAAGGTGATGATCTGCCACGTTCTGCGGTATGCGCCCTTCTATGTCGCAATCAAGCAGAGACTGCTGAGCGGGGAGATCGGTGACATTATCAACATTCAGGCCACAGAACATGTCAGCTACCATCATCTGGCCGTCTCCTTTGTGCGCGGCAAATGGGGCAACGAGGAAAAATGCGGGGCTCCGATGCTGCTGGCAAAGTGCTGCCATGACATGGATCTCATTATGTGGCTGAAGAGCGGCGTTTCGCCCAAACAGATCGCAAGCTTTGGAAGTGACTTCCAGTTTGATCCTGCCAAGAAGCCCGCAGGGGCAGGCAAGCGCTGCCTGGTGGATTGCCAGTGCGAGGAGACTTGTCTGTACTCCGCCAAAAAGCATTATCTGGATCACCCGGATCGGTGGGCGTTCTATGTATGGGACTGCCTGGAGAATATTGAGGAGCCGACGCTGGAGGACAAGCGCAAGTCGCTGATGACAGACAATATCCATGGACGCTGTGTGTGGGATTGCGAACATACGGTGGTGGATCATCAATCGGTGCTGATGAATTTTGCGGATGGCGCAACTGCGACCCTGAACATGATCGGCGGCACCGCGAAGCCGGAGCGCAACATCCACATCATTGGTACGAAGGGTGAGATCAAGGGCGTGTTTGACGATTCTGTTTTCACTGTGCGCACCATAGATACCGCCAGCGAGAAGGGCTGGAACGAGGAAGTGGTAGACCTGAAGATCGGTGGAGATAAGAGCGGCATGACAGGCTCTCATGGCGGCGGCGACCTGCGGCTGGTGGAGGACTTTGTTCATGTGCTTCAGGGTGAGGAGCCTTCCATCTCCTGCACAACGATCAAAGATTCGATCAATGGGCATCTGGGGGTCTTCTGCGCAGAGCGTGCTCGCAAGGAGAGTACCGTCATAACGATGCCAGACATCAGATAATGCAGTGCTGACATAGAAAACGTCCCCGTGCAGTTTTGATATCCTGCACGGGGACGTTTTGTGATCTTTTTATTTCCTCATTTCCGCATTCACCCATTCCCGCACGCGGTCAGGCCGGTTGGTGACAATGCAGTCAGGGCCAAGGGGCAGCAGGGAACGGACTGCGTCCTGGGTGTCCACGGTCCAGAACGCGGCCTGGATGCCCATGGCGTGGAGCTGGTTCACGAGATCGGGGTTGGAGTAGGCGGTGTGGTACTCGCAGCTGACGATGTCCACAGGGAAATCCAGCGTTTTGATGTAGGCAGCCACATCCGCCTGCTCCTCCAGATGACCGATGACCTGCTCCACGGTCTCGCCGGGGAAGTTGGCACGGAGCATATCGACCTTGTCGGCCACAGTGCGGTAGATGAGATTGTTCCGCAGGTCGATGCAGTTTTCCTCGCTGAAGGGCTCGTCCATGCTGTTCACAAGACCCAGATCCTTCCATATCACCGGCGGGGGAAGCACCATGCTGAGGAAAGCGCCGTAGGTCAGCGCGCCTACCTTCAGCTCAGGCATCAGCTGCTTTGCCTGCCGCAGCTGAGAGTGGTGGAAGGAGATGAGGGTGAGCCGGTCGGTGAGCCCGGCGGCGCGGACTGCATCCAGCACCCGGGGCACAAAGTCGGGGTCGTCCTGCAGTGGGCTTTTCAGTTCCAGCTGCACCTGGGTGCCCTCCATGTCGGCGCAGAGCTCCAGCGCTTCCTGCAGCGTGGCGATCCTCTCGTTGGCGTAGATGGCATCTTTCCAGCTGCCAAAATCCAGGGTCTTCAGCTCGCCCATGGTCAGGTCGTAGATCTGGCCGGAGATGTCGGTGTGCATGTCCACCATATAGTCGTGGTGGATGACCAGCTCGTTGTCGTAGGTCTTCTGTACATCCATTTCCACGCCGTCTGCGCCGATCTCCATCGCCTTGCGGAAGGCGACCAGCGTGTTCTCAGGGGCCAGATAGGATGCACCGCGGTGCGCAATGATTTGGGGTGTCGTCATCTTGTGCTATGATTCCTTTCCTCACAGTTGGCTCAGGCCAGATCTTCGCCGTCGGAGGCAATGACCTTTTTATACCAGTAGAAGCTGTCTTTCCGGCTGCGGGCCAGCGTGCCCTTGCCCTCGTTGTCCTTGTCCACATAGATGAAACCGTACCGCTTCTTCATCTCGCCGGTGGAAGCGCTGACCAGGTCGATGGGGCCCCAGGTGGTGTAGCCCAGCAGGGGCAGGCCATCCTCGTTGATGGCCTTTTCCATCTGCTCGATGTGGGCCCGCAGGTAGTCGATGCGGTAGGTGTCGTGGATAGAACCATCTGCTTCCACCTTGTCCACCGCACCCAGACCGTTCTCCACGATGAAGAGCGGTTTCTGGTAGCGGTCATACAGGCTGTTCATGGTGATGCGCAGGCCCACCGGGTCGATGGCCCAGCCCCAATCGCTGGCCTTGAGGTAGGGGTTCTTGACGGCATCCATGATGGCATTGCCGCTGGCCTTGTTCATCAGTTCGGGGTCCACAGTGGTGCAGCGGCTGGAATAGTAGCTGAAGGAGATGAAGTCCACAGTGCCCTCTTTCAGCAGCTGCTCGTCGCCCGGCTCCATCTGCAGGGCAATGCCTGCACGCTCCATCCGCTTTTTGGCCCAGACAGGGTATTCGCCGCGGGACTGGACATCAATGAAGAAGTAGTTGTCGCGGTCAGCCTCGGCAGCGGCCTGCACATCGGCAGGGGCGCAGGTGCGGGGGTAGAACTGACCGGCGGCCAGCATACAGCCCACCATGGCATCGGGCATGATGGCATGGGCCAGCCTGACGGCCTTTGCGCTGGCCACCAGCTCGTGGTGAGCGGCCTGATACTTGACCTGCTGCACGTTCTCGCCGGGTGCAAAGAGCAGACCGGCTCCCATAAAGGGCATGTGGAGCAGCATGTTGATCTCGTTGAAGGTCAGCCAGTACTTGACCTTGCCCCGGAAGCGCTGGAACAGCACCTCGCAGTAGTGGGCGTAGGCATCCACCATCCGGCGGTCTTTCCAGCCGCCGTACTTTTTGATCAGGGCAATGGGGGTATCAAAGTGGCACAGGGTCACCAGCGGCTCAATGCCGTACTTGTGGCACTCATCAAAGAGCTCCTCATAGAAGCGCAGGCCCTCTTCGTTGGGCTGCGCGTCATCGCCGTTGGGCAGGATGCGGGTCCAGGCAATGGACAGGCGGTAGCAGCGGAAGCCCATCTCGGCAAAGAGCTTGATGTCCTCCTTGAAGTGGTGGTACATGTCAATGGCTTCGTGGGAGGGGTAGAAGTGCTCGGCATCGCAGTCCAGCATCTTCAGCTGGCCCAGCGCCACGGGGAAGCGGTCGGGGCCAAAGGGCACCACGTCCACGCTGGACAGGCCGCGCCCGCCCTCGTTGTAAGCGCCCTCGCACTGGTTGGCGGCAGTGGCACCGCCCCACAAAAAGTCTTTCGGGAATTTGCCCATAGGTCTTACCTCCTGATGCAGTTGAATTCTGATGATTCAATGATACCATGTTCTGCGCCGCTGTCAACCGGGAAAGTACGACTTTAGCCGTCAATTCGACGAAAAATGTTGCTGATTTTTGACACTTTTCACGAAGAAATCGGAAATTGCGGGCGATTTTCCTTGAAATCTGTTTCTTCCAAACGGACAGTAAGTGTGATAGACTGAATAGGTAAACGGAAAACGGCTCACCCTGCCCTTCATTGCTCTGCAATGCCGGAGCGGGCGAGGACGTTGATGAAAGAGCTATCAGGAAAAATGGAGTGTTTGCTATGACTGAATTCAAGCCCATCAAGGAAGGCAAAGTCCGCGAGATCTATGACAATGGCGACAGCCTCATTATGGTTGCCACCGATCGTATCTCTGCATTTGATGTGATCCTGAAAAATAAAGTGACCAACAAGGGCAAGGTGCTGACCCAGATGAGCAGATTCTGGTTCGACTACACCAAGGATGTTCTGCCCAACCACATGCTGAGCGTGGATACCGCCGATATGCCCGAGTTTTTCCGCACGCCTGCCTTTGAGGGCCGGAGCATGAAGTGCCGCAAGCTGAACATGCTGCCCATCGAGTGCATCGTGCGCGGCTACATCACCGGCAGCGGCTGGGCCAGCTACCAGCAGAACGGCACCGTCTGCGGCATCCGCCTGCCTGAGGGCCTGCAGGAATCCCAGCAGCTGCCCGAGCCCATCTACACTCCTTCCACCAAGGCGGAGATCGGCGACCACGATGAGAACATCAGCTACGAAAAGAGCATTGAGGTGCTGGAAAAGCAGTTCCCCGGCCACGGCGAGGACTACGCCACCAAGCTGCGGGATTACACCATTGCCCTGTACAAGAAGTGCGCCGCGTATGCCCTGAGCCGCGGCATCATCATTGCCGATACCAAGTTCGAGTTTGGTCTGGATGAGAACGGCAACGTGGTGCTGGGCGATGAGATGCTCACCCCCGATTCCAGCCGCTTCTGGCCGCTGGAGGGCTATGAGGCCGGCCACGGTCAGCCCTCTTTCGATAAGCAGTTCGTCCGCAACTGGCTCAAGGCCAATCCCGACAGCAACTACGATTTGCCTCAGGATGTCATCGACAAGACCATTGCCAAGTATGAGGAAGCTTATGAGCTCCTGACCGGCAAGAAGCTGTAAACACTCTGATCTTCTTTCTCCCCCTCTGCTGTATAACGGCAGGGGGGATTTTTTGTGTCAACGGCTTCCCCCGGAGGGACGGCGGGGTGTTCCACAAAAAATCCCCCCGCCCATGAACAGATGGGGCGAGGGGAAAGCTAAGGGTTGGCAGCGTTACAGGATGCGCACCCGGATGACAGCAGGGATGGCGGCCAGCTTCTCAGCCAGCCTGCCGTCCACGGCACCGGTCGCGTCCAGCATGGTGTAAGCCATGTTCTTTTTGCTCTTGTTCACCATGTTTTCAATGTTCAGGCCCGCTTCGGTGGTCAGGGCGGTGATCTGGCTGATCATGCCGGGCTCGTTCTTGTGGATGATGCAGATGCGCTTGCCGCCTGCACGGGGCTGGTGCACCTCGGGCATGTTCACCGAGTGGGTGATGTTGCCGTTCTTGAGGTAATCGCTGATCTCCTGCACGGCCATTGCGGCACAGTTGTCCTCGGCCTCCGGCGTGGAAGCACCCAGATGCGGGGTGCAGACGATGCCGGGCTTGCCCAGAATGGCCTCAGTGGGGAAGTCGGTCATGTAGCCGGAGACCTTGCCCGTCTCCATGGCCTCCAGCAGGGCTGCGGTGTTCACCAGCTCACCGCGGGCGTAGTTCAGGATCTTCACGCCGTCCTTGCACAGGGCCAGGGTCTGGGCGTTGATGGTATCCTTGGTGGTGGGCAGGTAGGGAACATGGATGGTGATGTAGTCGCACAGAGGGAGCATGTCGTTCAGGTTCACGCAGTGGTGTACCTGGCTGGAAAGGTTCCAGGCGGCATCAATGGAGATGTAGGGATCGTAGCCGTAGACCTCCATGCCCAGCTCAATGGCGCAGTTGGCCACCCGGGAACCGATGGCCCCCAGACCGATGACACCCAGCGTCTTGCCCTTGATCTCGTTGCCCACGAACTTTTTCTTGCCCTTTTCCACGGTCTTGGCCATGGCGGGGTCGCCGGTCAGGCCCTGGCACCACTGGGCAGCGGCGGCCACATTGCGGCTGCCTGCGATCAGCATCCCAATGACCAGCTCAGCCACGGCGTTGGCGTTGGCACCGGGGGTATTGAACACCACGATGCCCTGCTCCGAGCAGCGATCCAGCGGGATATTGTTCACACCGGTACCAGCACGAGCAATGGCCAGCAGGTTATCGTTGAAGGTGGTGTTCAGCAGGTCGGCGCTGCGCACCAGAATGCCATCGGGGACATCGGTGTCCACCGAAACATCAAACAGGTTCTTGTTCAGCTTTGCCAGGCCCACCGGGCTGATGGCGTTCAGGGTTTTGATCGTAAACATACTTTCCTATCTCCTATACACAAATCAGGCATTTGCCTTGCGGAATTTCTCCATGAAGTCCACCAGCTTCTCTACACCTTCGGTGGGCATTGCATTATAAATGGAAGCGCGCATACCGCCCACCAGACGGTGGCCCTTCAGGTTGACAAAACCGGCTTCGGCGGCTTCGGCGCAGAACTTCTTGTCCATGTCGGGGTCAGGGCTGGTAAAGGTGACGTTCATCGTGCTGCGGTAGCGGTGCTCCACAGGGTTGTGGAAGAACTCCTGACCGTCCAGATAATCATACAGGATCTTAGCCTTGGCTTCGTTGATCTTCTGCATATTCTCCAGGCCGCCGATGTCGTTTTCCAGATACTTGAGCACCAGACCGGTCATGTAGATGCACCAGCAGGGGGGCGTGTTGTACATGCTGCCCTTGGCCAGCAGGGTGGTGTAGTTCATCATGGTGGGCACGGTGTCGGCGGCGTGGCCCAGCAGGTCGTCCCGGACAATGGCAATGGCCATGCCGGCGGGGGCTACGTTCTTCTGCACGCCAAAGTAGATGCAGCCGTACTTGTTCACGTCCACAGGTTTGGAGAGGATCATCGAGCTCATGTCCGCCACCAGCGGCACACCCTCCACCTGAGGTACCTCAACGTACTGGGTGCCGAAGATGGTGTTGTTCTGGCAGATGTGGATGTAGCTTGCGTCCTTGTCGTAGTCGATGGCGTTGACATCGGGGATGTAGGTGAAGTTCCTGTCCTTGCTGGAAGCAACGATCTTCACCTCGCCGAACTTGGCGGCCTCCTTGGCAGCCAGGTTCGAGAAATTGCCGGTGACAAGATAATCGGCCTTGCCGGTGGTCATAAAGTTCAGGGGTACCATGGCAAACTGCTGCGTGGCACCACCCTGGAAGAAGCCGACCTTGTAGTTGTCAGGGATGTTCATCACCCGGCGCAGGGTGGCTTCGGTTTCAGTGATGATGGCATCGAACCACTTGCTGCGGTGGCTCATCTCCATCACGCTCTGACCGGAATCGCCGTATTCCAGCAGCTCTGCCTGTGCCTGACGGAGCACCTTTTCCGGTAACATGCTGGGGCCTGCGCTGAAGTTGTATACTCGTGCCATATGGAACTCTCCCTTTCCTATCCATACCGCCGCTCTCATCTGCGGCAGGTGTATGCTTGATTTGTCCGTAGTATACCGGTTCCGGGGGTGCAAAAACAAGAGCATCTTTGCACAAAGATGGGCCTGTTCTGCCTGCCCTGAACGCACAAAACACACAACTGTCCACGAAGAAAGAACACTTTTTAAGACAAGTGTAAAAATATGCTGGTTTTACCGCATGGCTCCTCACTTTTACTGCTTGCCTGTTTGTGCCGGATGTGGTATAATCGTGTTAAAATAAGACAAATGTAAAAGCAAAAAATCGGAGGTGAAACCGGTGTATGGACTTTCAGACAGACTGAAACCACTCTCTGCCGCCGAGGAGCAGGTGCTGCTGGCGCTCTGGGACTGCCCCGCCCCGGCCACCCGGCGGGACATCAGCGAACAGCTGACCGCCACCGGCTGGGCCCCGGCCACGGTGCTCAACTTTTTGTACCGTCTGGAGGAAAAGGGCTGGGTCAAGGGCGGCAAGGCGGGGAGCCAGAACACCTATCTGCCCACGGTCACCCGCCGGGCCTATTGCGTTGCGGCCATGCGCCAGCGGATGGACACCCTGTTCGGCGGCAGCCTGCCCGAAGCGGTCCGCGCCCTTGCCAGCGAGAGCGGCGCTTCCCAGAGCCAGCTGGAACAGGCCATCCGGGTGCTGGAGGAGCAGCATCAGGAGGCAGAAGAATACGACCTGTACGATCCCTATGGGTGACGGAAAAACGAAAAAGCTCCCATTACGGGAGCTTTTTCGTTGCATTCGGTCGAAAGATGTGTTAAAATCAAATGCGAAAAGGTACTGCACATAACGGCAGGCGGGGAGCCCACACTTCCGGAAGGAGGTGAGAGCAATGCCGATTACTTTGACGTTCCATATTTTTGGACTGGTATTTACCATCAAGGTGAAAAGCGAAAACCGCCACCCTGGCCGGTGACGGTTTTCTATGCAAATAGATAGCTAAAACCCTTCAGGGCTAACCGCTTGTCGCAGTGCCTTTTCTATTTGTAGTATAGTGATTTTTTTTTGTTTTGTCAAGTGGCGGAAGGATATACGATGGAGTGCAGATTGAAAGCAAAAAAATGCGGCGGCTGTCTGATGCTGGGGCTGGATTATGCCGAGCAGCTCAAACAAAAAGAAGCCGCTGTCCGTAAGCTGGTGGGAAAATACGGCCCGGTGGCTCCCATCCGGGGCGCGGAAAACCCCTGCCATTACCGCAATAAGGTGATCTCTACCTTTGCAGCGGGCCCCGGCGGAAAACTGGTGTCCGGCATCTATGCGGCAGGCACGCATAAAGTGCTGCCTGTGGAAAGCTGCCTGCTGCAGGACGAAGTGCTGGACACCGTGATGCAGGCGGTGCGGGCGGCGGCCAGCACCTGCCGCTACCAGCCTTACAATGAGGACAAGGGCACCGGCCTGCTCCGCCACTGCCTGCTGCGGCGCGGCGTGGTGTCCGGGCAGGTGATGGTGGTATTGGTGACCGCCCAGCCGGTTCTGCCCGGGGCAAAAAACTTTGTCCGTGCTCTGCTGGCCGAAGCCGAAAAGCGCCATGTCCCCGTGACCACCGTGGTGCAGAACTACAATCCCCGCCGCACCAGCGTGGTGCTGGGCGAAGAGGAAAAGACACTCTACGGCAAGGGCTTCATTCTGGATACCCTCTGCGGCAAGACCTATGCCCTGAGCCCCCGGAGTTTCTACCAGATCAACCATGACCAGACCGAGGTGCTATATGGTCTGGCTGTGGAAGCCGCCCGCCTGACCGGCAAAGAGGTGGTGCTGGATGCCTACTGCGGCATTGGCACCATCGGCCTGACCGCCAGCGGCAGGGCAAAGCAGGTGGTGGGCGTGGAGCTGAACCGGGACGCTGTCCGGGATGCCATCGGCAACGCAAAGCACAACGACGTGAAAAACACCCGCTTCTTTGCCGCCGATGCCACCCAGTGGATCACGGAAGCAGCGGCTGCCGGGCAGAGGGCAGATGTCATTTTCATGGACCCGCCCCGCGAAGGCTCCACCCCCCAGTTCATCGAGAGCGTGGCCCGCATGGCCCCCAAACGGGTGGTCTATGTCAGCTGCAATCCTGAAACCATGGCCCGCGATCTTGCCCTCCTGACCGCCAAAGGTTACCGCGCCGAGGGCTTTACCCCTGTTGATCTCTTCCCCCAGACCGCCCATTGTGAGGTGGTCGGCGCGCTGACCAGATCACAGAAGTCCAAAGGGTGAAACAAGCCACAATGAATGGATATTTTTATGTATTAACGGCCATTGACCTTTTTGTGCTGAGCTTCATGTGCATCCTCACAAAGCTCAGCGAATCTCTGAACAAAAAGCAGAAGCAGGGATTTTTCCTTGCTTTTGCGCTGATCGCGGTGATCTCGGTGCTGGAGGTGGTGACACTGGCGGTGGATGGCACCCCGGCGGGCTACCGCTGGCTGAACATCCTGTCCAACTATCTGGGGTTCGGCCTGTCCCCGGGAGTGTGTCTCTGCCTTGTGTATGTCATGGAACGGAAAAAGAGGATGAACCGCTGGTTCAGGGCGGCGGTGTGCTGCGAGGCGTGCTACCTGCTGTTCCTTGCTCTGTCCATCCCCGCCGGGCTGGTGTTCTCCGTCAGCGCCGACAACGTTTATTCCCGCGGGCAATACTTCTATATTTATATCATCCTGTATTTTGCGGCCATCGTGTATCTCTCGGTGTCCACCTTCGTCACGGCGCGGGAATTCCAGAACCGCAGCCGGGCGCTGATCTACCCCCTGATGATCTTTCTGCTCATTGAGACCATCATTCAGGTGACACTGCCGGACCTCCATGTTACATGGCTGTGCGTTACCCTGTTGTCGGTGCTGTACTTTATCTACTGCAGCGAGATGTGGAACCAATTGGATGCCCTTACCGGGCTGCTGAATCAGAACAGCTATCTGAACCGCACTGCTGAGATGCGCCGCCGTGGCGGGGTGCTGGTGGTGTTCGATGTGGACGATTTCAAGCAGATCAACGACCGCTACGGCCACCTGCAGGGGGATCTCTGTCTGGCCGAGATCGGCCGCTGCATCAAAAAAGCCTATGCCCGCAGCGGCTACTGTTACCGCACCGGCGGCGACGAGTTTTGTGTGCTGATGGAAAATGCAGACCGGGAGGCCCAGTGCGCACAGGAGTTTGTGCGCCAGCTGGAACAACGGCGAAAGGCCGTGGATTTTCTGCCCATGGTGTCCTTTGGTTCAGCTCCCTTTTTGGGGGAGGATGTGCTGGCTGTGAAGAATCGGGCCGACCGGGAGATGTACCGCCACAAAAAGGCCCGGAAGCCCGATGCCGCTCATTGTTCTCCAAATCATACCCTCCTATGAAAAGGGACTGCTGCACTGGGATCTCCCCCTGTGCGGCAGTCCCTTTCCTTGTTCTGGCAGGGCACGATGTGGAATGGCGTGAATTGTACTGGCTTTTTTGCATTTCCTGTACTATAATAAAGAGCTGTGAAGTTTACACCCGCTATCACTGGGAAAGGAGAATCACCCCTTGAATAAAATGCTTACCCACCTGAACGGCTACAAGCGCGAGGCTGTGCTTGCACCGCTGTTCAAGATGCTGGAAGCCACGTTCGACCTGTTTGTGCCGCTGGTCATGGCAGACATCGTCAACGTGGGCATTGCAGCACATGATTTCCACTATATCCTTGTGCGGTGCGGCATCCTGCTGCTGCTGGCCGTTGTGGGCCTTGCCTGCAGCCTGACGGCCCAGTATTTCTCGGCCAAGGCGGCGGTGGGCTACTCCACCTCCCTGCGCCATGCCCTGTTTGAGCACATCCAGAGGCTCGGCTTTACCGAGATGGACACCATGGGCACCAGCACCCTCATCACCCGCATGACCAGTGACATCAATCAGGTGCAGAGCGGTCTGAACCTCTTCCTGCGCCTGTTCCTGCGCAGCCCGTTCGTGGTGGTTGGTGCCATGATCATGGCGTTCACCGTGAATGTGCGGGCCGCCTGGATCTTTGTGGTCGCCATCCCGCTGCTGAGCGTGGTGGTGTTCGGGGTCATGGTCATCACCAACCCGCTGTACAAAACGGCCCAGGCCCGGCTGGACCGTGTGCTGGGCCTGACCCGCGAGAACCTGACCGGTGTGCGCGTGGTCCGCGCCTTTGATAAGGAGCAGAGCGAGATCGACCGCTTTGAGTCGGCCAACGACCTGCTGACCCGGATGCAGCTCCATGTGGGCCACATCTCCTCCCTGATGAGCCCGCTGACCTACGTCATCATCAATCTGGCCATCGTGGCTCTGCTCTATGTGGGCAGCATCGAGATCAATGTGGGCGGCATGGCCTCCGGCGATGTGATCGCGCTGGTGAACTACATGAACCAGATCCTGGTGGAGCTGGTCAAACTGGCAAACCTCATCGTGCAGGTGAGCAAGGCGCTGGCCTGTGCCGGCCGTGTGCAGGCTGTGCTGGACACCGAGCCCGGCATGGAGTTCCCCGCGGCCCTCAAGGGTGAGGCACCTGCAGACAAGGCCGGGGACGCTGTCCGGTTCGACCATGTCAGCCTGACCTACGCCGGTGCCGGTGCCCCCAGCCTGACCGATATCAGTTTTACCGCAAAGCGCGGCCAGACCATTGGTGTCATCGGCGGCACGGGCAGCGGCAAATCCAGCCTCATCAACCTGATCCCCCGCTTCTATGATGCCACGGAGGGCACCGTGGAGATCCTGGGCCGTCCGGCGCAGGAGTACCCCCGCGCGGCTCTGCGCGGCAGTGTGGCAGTCGTGATGCAGAAAGCCCAGCTGTTTGGCGGCACCATCCGCTCCAACCTGCTGTGGGGCAACAAGAACGCGGTGGATGCTGATCTGTGGGCCGCACTGGAGACTGCGCAGGCTGCGGATTTTGTCAGGGCAAAGCCCCTTGGGCTGGACGAGCCTGTGGAGCAGGGCGGCCGGAACCTGTCCGGCGGCCAGAAGCAGCGCCTGACCATTGCCCGTGCGCTGGTGGGCAAGCCCGAGATCCTGATCCTGGACGACAGCGCCAGCGCGCTGGACTACGCCACCGATGCGGCCCTGCGCAAGGCGCTGGCCGCTCTGCCCGGTGACCTGACCGTGTTCATCGTGAGCCAGCGTGCCGCCAGCCTGCAGCACGCCGACCAGATCATCGTGCTGGATGATGGCAGGATGGTGGGGCTGGGCAGGCACGCCGATCTGCTGAAGACCTGCCCCGTTTACGAGGAGATCTACGCCAGCCAGTTCAAGAAAGGGGATGCGCAGAAATGAGTGCAAAAGCAAAGAGTAAGCTGACCCCGGAACAGCGCAACGCAACGCTTCGGCGTGTGCTGGAAAAGATCCGCCCTTACGGCTTTTTTGTGGTGTGCAGTCTGATCGTGGCCGCTGTGAGCGTGGCTGCCCAGCTGTATATTCCCATCCTCTGCGGCAGTGCCATTGATATGATGCTGGGCAAGGGGAATGTGGACTTCAACGGTGTTCTGCGCATCGTGGTGGAGATCGTGATCGTGGCCGTGGTGGCTGCATTGGCCCAGTGGCTGCTGAGTGTCTGCAACAACCGCATCACCTTCTCGGTCAGCCGGGACCTGCGCAACGCCGCGCTCCGTAAGATCCAGACCCTGCCGCTCTCTTATCTGGACAGCCACCCCTCCGGCGATATCGTCAGCCGCATGGTCGCCGATGTGGACACCTTTGCGGACGGCCTGCTCATGGGCTTTACCCAGCTGTTCAGCGGCGTGCTGACCATCCTTGGCACCCTGCTGTTCATGCTTGGTGAAAATGTGCCCATCACGCTGGTGGTGGTCTGCATCACCCCGCTGAGCCTGGTGGTGGCAAGCTTCCTTGCCAAGCGTAGCTATAAGTATTTCCAGGGCCAGAGCACCGTGCGCGGTGAGCAGACTGCCCTGGTCAACGAGATGATCGAGGGCCAGAAGGTCGTGCAGGCCTTTGGCCATGAGGCCGAGAGCCTTGCCGCCTTTGATGAGGTGAATGGCCGCCTGCAGAGCGTGAGCCTGAAGGCTATCTTCTTCTCCAGCATGACCAACCCCGCCACCCGCTTTGTGAACAACATCGTTTATGCAGGTGTCGGTCTGGTGGGTGCCGTTTACGCTGTGGCGGGCGGCATCACCATCGGCCAGCTGAGCATCTTCCTGAACTATGCCAACCAGTACACCAAGCCCTTCAACGAGATCTCCGGCGTGGTCACCGAGCTGCAGAACGCACTGGCCTGCGCGGCCCGTGTGTTCGAGCTGCTGGATGCCGAGGACCAGGTGCCCGAGGCGGAGAACGCCAAGGTGCTGGAGACCGACGGCCATGTGGAGCTGAAGGACGTTTCCTTCCGCTACCTGCCGGACCGCCCCCTCATCGAGGGCCTGGATCTGGATGTGAAGCCCGGCCAGCGCATCGCCATCGTCGGCCCCACCGGCTGCGGCAAAACCACCCTCATCAACCTGCTCATGCGGTTCTACGATGTCAACGGCGGCTCCATTGAGGTGGCCGGAAACGATATCCGCAGCCTGACCCGCGCCTCCCTGCGCGGCAGCTACGGCATGGTGCTGCAGGAGACCTGGCTGCGTGCCGGTACCGTGCGGGAGAACATTGCCTACGGCAAGCCCGATGCCACGGAGGAAGAGATCGTTGCCGCCGCCAAAGCGGCCCACGCCGACAGCTTCATCCGCCGCCTGCCCAAGGGTTATGATACCGTCATTGCTGAGGACGGCGGCAACATCAGTCAGGGCCAGAAGCAGCTGCTCTGCATCGCCCGCGTGATGCTCTGCCTGCCCCCCATGCTGATTCTGGACGAGGCGACCTCCTCCATCGACACCCGCACCGAGGTGCGCATCCAGGCTGCCTTTGCCCGGATGATGCAGGGCCGCACCAGCTTTATCGTGGCCCACCGCCTGTCCACCATCCGTGAGGCCGATGTCATCCTTGTGATGAAGGATGGCCACATCGTGGAGCAGGGCGACCACGACACCCTGCTGGCGCAGGGCGGCTTCTATGCCAAGCTCTATAACAGCCAGTTCGAGGGCGTGGAGACCTGAAAAAACCAAAATGGGAGATGCCAACAGCGGCATCTCCCATTTTTTATGCGATGGTTTCCAGCACCGGTTCCTCCGGCGGGGGAAGCAGGGTGGAGTGGGCTTCCACGAACTCTGCCGCCCGCTGGCTGGCGATGCCCTGCCGCACCTTGCGGAAATCGTTGGCAGGGAAGGTGCGCTCACCCTTCCAGTGTGCCAGTGCGGCCTCCACCTCGGCATCGGTGGGCCAGAGGTGTTCCCGCTCGGCCACCATCAGAAGGCCCAGATTGCCCCGCAGCTTCTGCTCTGCCTGTGCGTGAAGCTCAGTGCGGAACTGCTCCACGGTCTGGCCCCGCACCTTGAGGTACTGGTCAAAGTTGACGTTGTTGGCCTGCAGCCGCAGGTTGAAGTTCCGCTGTTCGGCAAAATAGTTGCCGGAGACCAGGTCCTTGGGCAGGGTGCCCTTGACACAGCCGCCCAGCTGGAAGATAAGCTCCCGGCGGGCCAGTGCCTTGGCCTGCGCACAGCGCTGGGCATAGAGCTCCCGTGCCACCTGCTGGCGCAGGGCCGCCTTGCCTGCGGCATCGGCGGCGCGGTCTTCATCGCCGTGCCGGGTGTTCACTTCCAGTTCAATGCTCACCTGACGGATGGGCCGGGGCTGGATGGGCTGGGTGAAGCCGGTGTAACGCTCCAGCTTCAGCGGCGGCAGGCAGTAGAACTCTGCCCCCGCCCGGAAGCCTTCGGCCCGGTTGACGGCCAGCAGCTCAAAATCCGGATCGGTCACGGGAACCAGATGCTCTTTTTCCACAAGCTCCTGATATAATGTGGAAAAACCGGTCAGGATGGCCCGGTTTACGGCGGCAGTCAGCAGGTCCTCTTCCGCCTGCGGCGGGTTCTCTGCGGCCTGCTCGGCCTGAATGGCCGCTTCCAGCTCCTCGGCGCTGGCGGAGAATACCACCCGGCAGTCCCCGGGCTGGGGCATTCCGATATGTTCCAATACCATTGCGGTGACCTCCTTTCAGCGGATAAAGCTGACCATCAGTGCCAGCAGCACAACGGCCAGACAGAAATAGAGAACCTCGGCCCCCAGAACGGAGCGGTCGCCCTCCACATACATCTTTTCGGGATCTTCGGGGTCGTAGTACAGCGTGACCGTTTCCCCGCTGGCAAAGCCCTTGCTCTTGGCGGCTTTGGGGTAGTGCAGGCGGTGGCTGCCGCCCTCGGTCTCGAACTCAAGCAGATAAGCCGCGCCGTCCCGGCTCTGAACGGTGCCTGCCACCCGGGCCTCCACACGCTGGCCCTTCTGCTGTAAGCGGCGGCGCTGCAGCACACTGCGCAGGCCCATGTAGAACATGATGCCCGCGCCGATGATGAAGATCAGAACATTGAACATTCAGTTTCCCTCATTCCGTCATTACTCGCCCGGCGGCATACAGGCCGGACGGTCAGCTTTTATTGTACCATATTCCAGCCCAAATGCCCCTGTACGGAGTGCCCGAAATTTAGAGCATTTTTTTGTCGAACAATTTTGAAAATAGTGCTTGACTTTTCTTGTGGCTGTGGTATAATAACTAACGTTCCGAGCCAAACGGCTCATGAACAAAACAGAATATGCGGATATGGCGGAATTGGCAGACGCGTTAGATTCAGGTTCTAATCGGGGCAACTCGGTGGAGGTTCAAGTCCTCTTATCCGCACCAAACAATGAAAATCCGAACCTTTTCTCGAAAGAGAAGGGTTCGGATTTTTTATTGCGCTGGGATTTTCTGATTTACAAACCTGAAGTGCTGTATTATAATAAAGTAATCACACAACAGGAGGCTCCTCAGAATGTCCCATTTGATCGAAACGGTATACAACCTGCTCTGGGGTGATTTGTTCACCCTGCCGGTGGGCAGCGGCATCGGCATTTCGCTGATGGCGGTGCTGCTGCTCACGGCGGGCGTGTTCTTCACCCTGCGCACCCGGCTGCTGCCCGTGCGGCTGTTCCGGGATATGATCGCCGCTGTCTGCGAGAAGAACCAGAGCATGGACAGCCTTTCCTCTTTTCAGACGCTCATCGTCTCCACGGCCACCCGGGTAGGCATGGGCAATCTGGTGGGCGTGGTGGCGGCAGTGTCTGCCGGTGGTGCCGGTGCGGTGTTCTGGATGTGGGTCACGGCCCTGCTGGGGGCCTCCACCTCCTTTGTGGAATCCACACTGGCCCAGAAGTACCGGCAGCCCGACCCGCTCTATGGCGGGCAGCGCGGCGGCCCGGCTTACTACATCCATGTGCTGGCCGAGCGCAAGCGGGGCAAAAAGCTGCGTCATTCTATCATCGCGGTGTTGTTTGCCATTTCAGGACTCATCTGCTGGTGCGGCATCAGCCAGGTCATCAGCAACTCGGTCAGCTCTGCCTTTGCCAATGCGTTCTCCATCCCGCCCATCGTGACCACGGTGGTGCTGGTGGTGCTCTCGGCGGTCATTGTCCTGCGCAAGGATGCCACCGTGAAAAGCCTGGATGTTATCGTGCCGATCATGGCGGTCTGCTATTTTGTGATGACGGTCATCATCATTGCGGTAAATTTCCGCCAGCTGCCCGCTGTGCTGGGCCGCATCTTCTCGGAAGCCTTCGGCCTGCGGCAGGTGGCCGCGGGCGGCTTTGGCGCGGTGCTGATGAACGGTGTCAAGCGCGGCCTGTTCTCCAATGAAGCGGGCAGCGGCTCGGCCCCCTGTGCCGCAGCGGCTGCCTCCTGCGATGATCCCGTGAAGATGGGCTTTGTGCAGGCACTGGGTGTCCTGATCGATACGGTGGTCATCTGCAGCTGCACTGCCTTTATGATGCTGCTGGCTCCCGCAAATGTCACCACTGGGCTGACCGGCATGGACCTGCTGCAGGCAGCGGCGCAGTACCATCTGGGCAGCTTTGGCGTGGTGTTCATTGCCGTCACGCTGGCGCTGTTCAGCTTCTCCACCTTCATCGGCATCCTGTTCTATGCCCGCTCCAATGTGGCGTACCTCTTTGGTGACCGCTGGGGCTGGCAGACAGCCTATAAGGTGCTGGCCCTTGTCATGCTGATGGTGGGCGGCTTGGAAGCCTATACCGTGGTGTGGGATCTGGGCGATGTGGGCATCGGCCTGATGACCATATTCAATCTCATTGCCCTCTACCCCATGTCCGGCGAAGCCATTGCCGCCTTGCGGGATTACGAGCGCCGGAAACATCTGACCCAAAACTGACCCTGCCGACAGTTTCCGCAGAAAAGCTGCAAAAATCCGAAAAAAGTAGTTGACAAATCGCCCGCAGTCTGATAAAATAAATAAGTCGTCCGGCAACGGACGTGAACAGAATCTGGGCGTGTTCCCGAGTGGCCAATGGGGACAGACTGTAAATCTGCTGCTTTTCAGCTTCGGTGGTTCGAATCCACCCGCGCCCACCAAGAACTCCAGTATCCGAACCGGGTACTGGAGTTTCTGTTTTGTAATAACCTTCCCGGAGGCTAGGCGGGTGGATTCGAACAGCTGCGGCCCCGTCGCAGAAAATGGGGCAAAAACAGCCCGGTGGGCTGTTTTTAGCAGTGCGGCTTGCGTAATCCACCCGCGCCCATAAAAAGACCGCCGACGTAGAGATACGCCGGCGGTTTTCTGTTTGCAGAGGATGGCGTGGCTGCTCTCGGGGGCGGGCAGGATATCCTCTCGCTGGTTTTGCTGGATTTTATCACGTCATTGTCCTGAAGTCAAGGGGGAATTTCGATTTCCACAAAAAAATTTACGCCCCCGGCAGAAACAGCAGCGTGCCCCGGGCGGCCAGTACGGGCTGGAACAGGCAGCCCGCCAGCCCGGCGGTGAGCGCCACGACGAGAAACAGCAGTGCCAGGACCAAAACAAGCCGGGCCAGCCCGAAGCGGTGGTGCCCGGCGGGGACTTTTTTGCGCTGCATGGTCAAACCTCCCTTTGTATCAGAGCTCTGCGCCATCCTATGCCGGGCTGTGCCGATTGTGTGCGGGCGCAAAATGTGGTACACTGTTACCGACAAATCACGGAGGAACTGTTATGCTGACCATTACACTGCTGGGTACGGCGGCCACCATGCCCCTGCCGGACCGTGCCCTGACCGCCGCGCTGGCCGAATGCGGGGGCCATGCCCTGCTGTTTGACTGCGGCGAGGGCACGCAGGCGGCGGCCCGCCGCGCCGGGGTCAACCTGATGAAGCTGGATGCCATCTGCCTGACCCACTATCACGGCGACCATATCTTCGGCCTGCCGGGCCTGCTGCAGACGCTGGGCTGTCAGGGCCGGGAGCGCCCGCTGACCCTTTACGGCCCGGAGGGACTGGGGGAGGTCTGGCCCGCTCTGCGCACCCTGGCCGGGCCGCTGCCGTATCCGGTCAGGGCTGTGCAGCTGGACACAGATCCCATCGACCTGACCACCCTTTCCTCCGGCTGGCCTGCGGGGGCGCAGCTTACGCCTTTCCGCACCCGGCACCGGGTGCCCAGCCGGGGCTACCGGCTCGACCTGCCCCGGGCGGGCCGCTTTGACCCTGCAAAGGCCCGGGCACTGAACGTTCCGGTGCCTGCATGGAAACTGCTCCAGCGGGGCCAGAGCATCCCGCTGGAAAGTGGGGCTGTGGTCGCCCCTGCGGATGTGCTGGGCCCGGCACGCCGGGGTCTGCGGTTCGTGTTCTCGGGGGACACCGCTCCCTGCCCGGCGCTGGGACAGGCCGCGCAGAACGCCGACCTCTTCCTCTGCGATGCCACCTACCCCGACAACGAGCAGGAGGCGCAGGCAAAGCAGTGGGGGCACAGCACTTTTGCGCAGGGTGCGGCCATTGCAAAAAAGGCTGACGTGCGCCGGTTCTGGCTGATGCATTATTCGCCCATGATCCTTGAACCGGAAGCCGCCCTGCCCAATGCGCAGGCGGTATTCCCGGCGGCGGAGTGCGGCTTTGACGGCAAACAGATCATCCTGCAATATGACGAGGAAGCAACATGACAACGATCAAACTTGACCCGGGTGCAGCCCTGCTGCTGGATGCGCTCCATGGGGCGGGCCATGCGGCCTACGCTGTGGGCGGCTGTGTCCGGGACAGCCTGCTGGGGCTGGACCCCCACGATTGGGACCTCTGCACCAGCGCCCGCCCGGAGCAGGTGATGGAGCTGTTCGGGGAGGAAAAGTGCATCCCCACCGGCCTGCAGCACGGCACCGTGACGGTGAAGCAGGGCGGCAGGCTCTATGAGACAACGACCTTCCGCACCGAGGGGGCCTATTCCGATGGCCGCCACCCGGATGCCGTCTGCTTTGTGCCGGATGTGCGGGAGGATCTTGCCCGGCGGGATTTCACCATCAACGCTATGGCATACAGCGCCGAGGAAGGGCTCATCGACCCCTTTGGCGGGCGGGATGACCTTGCCGCCCATCTCGTGCGGGCGGTGGGGGAGCCGGAACGCCGCTTTGAGGAGGACGCGCTGCGCATCCTGCGGCTCTACCGGTTCGCGGCCCGGTTCGGCTTCGCCATCGACCCAGCCACCGGTGCTGCTGCCCGGGCACTGGGGCCGCATCTGGACTGCGTTTCGGCGGAGCGCATCCAGGAAGAACTGCTCAAGCTGCTGGCGGCCCCCCGGCCCGGAAGCTATCTGGAACCCGCCGTTCTGGCCGTTGTCCTGCCGGAGCTGGAACCGGAAAAACAGCCGGAACGGTTTGCAGAACTCTGCCGCACCATCGACCGGATCGAACCAACAGCGGAGAACGTGCCCACCCGGCTGGCGGCCCTTCTCTGCCCGCTGGGTGAAGCCGGTGCCCGCAAAGCTCTGCGCAAACTGAAATGCTCCAACGCGCTCACAGATGAGGTGACAGTGTTGGAAAGGGAAGCTGGAGGGGGTGCCGGGAGCTTTCTCCTCGGACACGAATCGGGCCATTCCATCGCCCGCCCTATTGCCTGCGGCAACAGGGTCCCACCCCAGCGGACGGTCCTTGGAGAAACTCCCGGCACCCCCAACACCACGCTGACTGTACAGGCCAAATGTCTTTTGGGCCGCTATGAGCTGCCGACGATCCAACGCCTGACCGCCCTTTGCAGTGCCCGGCATCCGGAACAGACCAGGGCCTTTGCTGCCCTGCAGGCCGAGGCGGAGCGGCTGACAGCAGAAAATGCCTGCTGCCGGGTGAGCCAGCTGGCCGTGAATGGCCGTGACCTGATGGCGGCGGGGGTCGGACCCGGCCCGGGTCTGCGGCAGGTGCTGAACGCCCTGCTGGAGGCTGTCATCACCGGGCAGACACCCAATGAAAAAGACGCGCTGCTGGCTGCTGCGGCCCAATTTTCTGCGTCTTGACAAGAGAAAGAAGCTGCGGTAGTATTATACTACTGTTTTAGTGTGTTATTGAATGAGGAACGATATGACAGAAGCACAGAACACGAAGCGCCCCGGGGCGCTCATCGCCATGAGCGGCGGTGTGGACAGCTCGGTGGCGGCATGGCTGATGCAGCAGGCAGGGTACGACTGCACCGGCATCACCATGCGGCTCACCCGCAACGAGACGCTGGGGCAGTCCGGTTTTCACACCTGCTGCTCCGAAAAGGATATCGAGGATGCCGCCGAGGTGGCCTTTGCGATGGATATCCCCTATGAGGTGCTGGATTTCACCGCAGACTTCCGGGAGAAGATCATCGAAAAATTCATCCGGGTATACGAGATGGGCGGCACGCCCAACCCCTGCATCGACTGCAACCGGTATATGAAGTTCGACCACCTGCTCCGCTGGGCTGAGAGCCATGGCATGGAGTATGTGGTCACGGGCCATTACGCCCGGGTGGAGCAGGACGAGGCCACCGGCCGCTGGCTGCTGAAAAAGGGGCTGGACGAGGGCAAGGATCAGAGCTATGTGCTCTATAACCTGACCCAGGAGCAGCTGGCCCATGTGCGCCTGCCGCTGGGGGCCATGCACAAGGCTGAAGTGCGTGAGATCGCGGAAAAGCAGCATTTCATCAACGCCCGCAAGCACGACAGCCAGGATATCTGCTTTGTGCCGGACGGCGATTACGCCCGTTTTATGGAGGACTTCACCGGCAGGCATTACCCGGCAGGCGATTTTCTGGACGAGAACGGCAAAAAGGTGGGCACTCACAATGGCGCAGTGCGGTATACCATCGGCCAGCGCAAGGGCCTGGGCCTTGCCATGGGTGCGCCGGTGTATGTCTGCGCCAAGGATATGCAGGCCAACACCGTCACGGTTGGCCCGGAGGAGAACCTGTTTGACCGCATCGTCTATGCCGACGAGGTGAACTGGATCGCCATCCCGGAGCTGACCGCGCCCTTGCGGGTCACAGCCCGCACCCGCTATCACCAGACCGAGCAGGCGGCCACCGTCTACCCGGCAGGAGAGGGGCAGTTCCGGCTGGAATTTGACCAGCCCCAGCGTGCCCCCACGCCCGGTCAGGCCGTGGTGCTGTATCAGGGGGATGTTGTGCTGGGGGGCGGCACCATCGTTGCGGTGGAATAAACCGCTCAGGCGCTTTGCAGGAAAGTGATAAAGTAAAACAGAAGCAGCTGTGCCGAACCGGTAAAATGAACGGCACAGTGTAAAATGAAGGAGCAAGTATCTATGCAGGATCAATATTCCCGCACCCAGCTGCTGCTGGGCAAGGAAGCAATGGAAAAGCTGCACAATTCCCGTGTGGCGGTGTTTGGCATTGGCGGCGTGGGCGGCTACACGGTGGAAGCGCTGGCACGCAGCGGTGTGGGTGCGCTGGACCTCATTGATGATGACAAGGTCTGCCTGACCAACCTGAACCGCCAGATCGTGGCCACCCGCAAGACCGTGGGCCAGTACAAGGTGGATGTGGCCGAACAGCGTATCCACGAGATCGACCCCAACATCAAGGTCACCACCTACAAGACCTTCTTCACCCCGGAAACGCAGGATCAGTTCGACTTCACCCAGTACGACTATGTGGTGGATGCCATTGACACCGTCACCGGCAAGATCGCGCTGGTGGTCAAGGCCAAGGAGGCTGGTACCCCCATCATCTGCGCCATGGGTGCAGGCAACAAGATGGACCCCACCCGCTTTGAGGTGACGGATATCTACAAGACCTCCGTCTGCCCGCTGGCCAAGGTGATGCGCACTGAGTGCCGCAAGCGGCGGATCAAGCACCTGAAGGTCGTCTACTCCAAAGAGCCTGCCATGACCCCCATCGAGGATGATTCCATCAGCTGCAAGAACCACTGCATCTGCCCCCCGGGCACCCAGCGCAAGTGCACCATCCGGCGCTCTGTCCCCGGTTCCAACGCCTTTGTGCCCTCGGTGGCCGGGCTCATCATCGGCGGCGAGGTCGTGAAGGATCTGGTCGGATTTGTGCCGATGAAAGGTTAAAAACGAGAACGCCCCTCTCCGGTCTCACAGATGTCGGAGAGGGGCGTTTTGGGTCAGGGGAAACCGCTCCCACGGCATGGGCACAGGTGGAGCGTGCAGCGGGCCGCAGGGCAGCCTGTCCGGGCGTAGCCATTGGCGGTCACCCCAGCAAACACAATGTTGAAATACGTTCATTTGACAAAATACTTTTGCTAATTTATACTGGAATGCATATTCACATGCAAAAATCAAGGATAGAAGATAGGAAGTATCGTCATGCTGACTCTGGATAAGATCTACCACGCCGCCTTTGTGCTCAAGGACGTTGCCCGCAAGACCGACCTGATTGAAGCGCCCAAGCTCTCCAAGGACTGCCACCTCTACCTCAAGACTGAGAACCTGCAGGTGACCGGCAGCTTCAAGGTGCGGGGAGCCTATTATAAGATCAGCCAGCTCTCCAGGGAGGAGAGCGAAAAGGGCGTGATCGCCTGCTCTGCCGGCAACCACGCACAGGGCGTGGCTCTGGCCGCCACCCGCCGGGGCATCAGGAGCATCGTCTGTATGCCGGACGGTGCCCCCATTATGAAGGTGGAAAACACCAAGAGCCTGGGCGCAGAGGTCTGTCTGGTGCCCGGCACCTATGATGATGCCCACGACAAGGCCGTGGAGCTGCAGGCCGAGACCGGCATGACCTTCATCCACCCCTACGATGACGAACAGGTCATCGCAGGTCAGGGCACCATTGGTCTGGAGATCCTTGACCAGCTGCCCGATCTGGATGCCGTCATTGTGCCCGTGGGCGGCGGCGGCCTGATCTCCGGCGTGGCCTTTGCCATCAAGAGCCTGCGCCCCGAGGTCAAGGTCTATGGTGTGCAGGCCGAGGGTGCCCCCAGCATGTACCGCAGCCTGCATGAGCACAAGTATCAGACCCTGAAAAATGCGGCCACCTTCGCGGACGGCATTCAGGTCAAGACCCCCGGCGAGCTGACCTATCAGCTCTGCGAGGAATATGTGGACGACATCGTGACCGTCAGCGAGGACGAGACCGCCGCCGCCATCCTCTCCCTGATGGAGAACCAGAAGCTGGTGGCTGAGGGGGCCGGTGCGGTGCCTGTGGCAGCGGCGCTGTTCCACAAGCTGCCCATCGAGGGCAAAAAGGTGGTCTGCCTGATCTCCGGCGGCAACATCGATGTGAACATCCTCAACCGCGTCATCACCCGTGGTCTGGTGATGAGCGGCCGCAAGGCCAACCTGACCATTGCGCTGGAGGATAAGCCCGGCCAGCTGGAGCGGGTGGCCGCCATCGTTTCCCGCTGCGGCAGCAATGTGGTCTCCGTCCTGCACGATGGCTCTGACCCCAACATGCCCATCTCCAGCTGCTTCCTCAAGCTGGCGCTGGAGACCCGCGACCATGCCCAGATCGAGCAGATCCGGCAGGAGCTCACCAAAGAGGGTTTCCAGCTGGTGGCCGAGCGCGTTTGATTTTCTGACCGCCTCATCTGCCGCCTGCGGCGGCAGTTTTCTTTCAAAACAGCAAAAAGCGCCGTGCAGTCATTTCACTGCACAGCGCTTTTTCTTATCCATAAAAACGAAAAAGCAAACATTATTTCTGCACGCCGCTCTCGCACTGTTCGATGAACTGTTTGGCCACGCGGGGGCTGCGGCCGCCGGCGCGGATGGCGAAGGCCTCGGCTTTGACCAGCAGCTCTTCCATGGGCATCTGGATGTGGTGCTGTTTTGCCAGCTCTTCCAGAATGGCGGCAAAGCGGGCTTTCTCGGGCCGCTGGAAGGTAACGGTCAGGCCGAACCGGGCGGAAAGGCTCATCAGCTCCTGCCGGGTGTCGGCTTCGTGGATGTCGTCGCCGGTGCGGTCGGTCAGGGTCTCCTTGATGAGGTGGCGGCGGTTGGAGGTGGCGTACACCGCAATGTTCCGGGCCCGGCCGCCCACGCTGCCCTCAAGGATGGCTTTCAGGGCGGCAAAGTTGTCATCGTTGGAGGAGAAGCTCAGGTCATCGATGAAGAGGATGAACTTGAGGGGGTTGGCTGCCAGCTGATCCATCAGGTCGGGGATCTGGTAGAGCTGGTTCTTCTTGACCTCCACCAGCCGCAGGCCGTCGGCGGCGTACTCATTGGCAATGGCCTTGACCGTGCTGGATTTGCCGGTGCCGGCATCGCCGTAGAGCAGAACATTGTTGGCGGGGGAACCGGCCAGCAGGGCGCGGGTGTTGGCAATGACCTTTTCCCGCTCCTTCTCGTAGCCCGGCAGCTCACTGAGCTTCTGGGGGTCGGGGTACTTCACGGGCACCAGCTGGCCGTTCTCCACCGTGAACACGTGGTGCTTGGCAAACATGCCGTAGCCCTTCTTCCCGGCTTCCCGCATCCGCTGGTTGTAGGCGGCGGTCAGGTCGAGCTGCCTTGCCTCCCAACGGGGCAGGAACGCCAGCTCCCGGCTCTGCCGGTCGGCAGCTTCCAGCAGCGTGTCCAGCGTCAGGCCGCAGAGCTTCTGCAAAAAGTTCAGCTCACTGTTCAGGGCGGCCTCCATCACAGGGGAGAGCTGGCCCGCGGCGGCCTGCCGCACACAGACGGTCTCGGTCTCCAGCACGGCGTTGGAAAGATAATCGCCCAGATTGGTGGTGTGGGCAAACAGGGCAGCTTCAAAGGCGGCCACAGCATCGCACAGGGGGGCGATGCTGTCGTCAGCCGCTTCCAGCCGGTCGGTCAGCGCCGCCAGCTTTGCCACAACAGGGTCGCCCAGCAGGGCACGGAAAACAACGAGCCCGTGGAGCCGGGCATTCCATTCACGAAGTTGCATCATCAGACTCTCCTCTTGACAGGACCTCTCCGGCACATTTCACCTGCTTCCCCGGTCAGAGGAACCGGGCAGGCTGACGGAGAGGTTTTTACCAGATTATACACTCAGAGAAGGCTGTCCGCAAGGGTGTGTTCAATTATCTTCATCTTTCGGCTGATTCACTTTACAAATCGTCGATTGACAAAGGCCCGATTTATAGTATAATTGACCCAACGTTCAAATCGGAATGCAAGATGCGAAAAGTAACGTGTCTGAGGGAAATTTTGTTGAAAGTGTAAGAGGAAAAGGAACAGGAGCAACTTACCATGCAGTTGAATGGTTCGCAAATTTTTGTTGAAGTCCTCTGCGAACAGAGCGTGGACACCATCTTCGGCTACCCCGGCGGTGCTGTGCTGAACCTGTACGACGAGCTGTATAAGAATTCTGACCGCATCCACCATGTGCTGACCGCCCACGAGCAGGGCGCTTCTCATGCGGCCGATGGCTATGCCCGCGCAACGGGCCGCACCGGCGTGGTGCTGGCCACCAGCGGCCCGGGTGCCACCAATCTGGTCACCGGCATTGCCACTGCCTACATGGACTCCGTGCCCATGGTCGCCTTTACCGGCAATGTGCCGACCCCCGGTCTGGGCAAGGACAGCTTTCAGGAGGCGTACATCGAGGGCATCACGATGCCCATCACCAAGCACAACTTCACGGTGCGCAAGGTAGAAGAGCTGGCCGACACCATGCGTGCGGCGTTCCGCATTGCGCAGAGCGGCCGCAAGGGCCCGGTGCTGGTGGATATCCCCAAGGATGTCACCGCTGCTGTCTGCGAGTTCACCCCCAAGCAGCCGGAGCAGATCCGCACCGTGACCACCTACGATGAACAGCAGGTCAAGTGGGCCGCCGATATCATCAACGCGGCCAAGCGTCCGCTGGTCTATTTTGGCGGCGGCGTGCGGAGCGCGGCTTCCTGCCAGCCCCTGCGTGACCTGATCCACAAGGCGGAGATCCCCGCCACCTATACTCTGATGGCCGCAGGCGTTGTGCCCTACGGTGACCCGATGAACATCGGCATGGTCGGAATGCACGGCTGCTACACCTCCAACCGGGCGGTCGCGGACTGTGACGTGCTGATCGCACTGGGCACCCGCTTTTCTGACCGCGTGGCCCTGAACCCCAAGACCTTTGCCAAGAACGCCACCATCATCCAGATCGATATCGACCCCAGTGAGCTGGGCAAGAACGTGGATGTGGATCTTGCCATTGCCGGTGATGTCTGCTACGTTCTGAGCGGGATGCTCCCCCTCATTGAGGAGAAGAAGCACCCCGACTGGATGAAGATGATCCACGAGTGGCAGGCGCAGGATTACCACCCTGTGTCCGACCCCACCCGCCTGATGCCCCATCAGGTCATTGGCGAGGTGTGCAGCCAGTGCGGCCCCGAGGCCGTGTATGTCACCGACGTGGGCCAGCACCAGATGTGGGCGGCCCAGTACATCCGCCACACCAAGAGCCGCGGCTTTATCACCAGCGGCGGCCTGGGCACCATGGGCTTTGGCTATGGCGCGGCCATCGGCGCGCAGATGGCGCTGGGCCGGGAGCAGCGGGTGGTCATGTTCACGGGCGACGGTTCCTTCCACATGAACCTCAACGAGGCCTGCACCGCTGTCAGCTATGAGCTGCCCATCATCACGGTCATCTTCAACAACTCTGTGCTGGGCATGGTGCGCCAGTGGCAGACCACTTTCTACGAAAAGCGCTACTCCCAGACCGACCCTCACCGCCGCACCGACTTTGTCAAGCTGGCCGAGGGCTTTGGCCTGAAGGGCTACCGCTGCACCAATCTCCCCGAGTTCCAGGCCGCATTTGCCGATGCCCTCAAGCAGAAGGGCCCCACCTGGATCGAGTGCATCATCGACAAGGACGAAAAGGTCCTGCCCATGATCCCCGGCGGCGGCGACATCAATGATATCATCATGGAATAAGGAGGACTGACCCATGGAATCCAAACGCAGAGTCATCAGTCTGCTGGTGGACAACCAGAGCGGTGTTCTGGCCCGGGTGTCCAACCTGTTCTGCCGCCGCGGCTTCAACATCGACAGCCTGACGGTGTCCGCCACCAACGACCCGGCGGTCAGCCGCATCACCGTGACCATCACCAGCGATGAAAAGGCGCTGAGCCAGCTCATCCTCCAGACCGAGCGGCTGGAAGTGACCCGGCAGGTGTTCGTGCTGGATCACGAGAATTCGCTGGAGCGGGAGCTGCTGCTGCTCAAGGTGGCTGCCGATGTCCACAACCGCAGTGAGCTGCGGGAGATCGCCAGCATCTACAAGGCAAAGATCATTGATTTTTCGCCCGACAGCATGGTGCTGGAGCTGACCGGCCGCCCCGAAAAGGTGGACGCGTTCCTCAAGATCCTGGCAGATTACAAGATCCTTGAGCAGTGCCGCACCGGCGTGACCGCCCTGGAGCGCGGCGGGATGCACCAGCACATGCAGAAGCCCCCGCAGGAGGTGCGGGCAGCCCAGCTGCCCTTGCCCGGGACCCGCTGCCCGCAGTAAGGCGTAACCTCTCAGTTTTCCATAAAAATCAAAATATAAAAATAAAACAGGAAAGAGTAAAAGGAGACTACTACCATGGCGATCAAGAAATACTACGATTCCGACTGCAACCTCGGCGTGCTGGACGGCAAGACCGTTGCTGTCATCGGCTTCGGCAGCCAGGGCCACGCCCATTCCGAGAACCTGGCCGAGAGCGGCGTGAACGTTGTTGTCGGTCTGCGCAAGGGCTCTGCCCACTGGGCAAAGGCCTCCGAGTTCGCTGCCACTCACGACAACTTCAAGGTCATGGAAGTCGAAGAGGCTGCCAAGGCTGGCGATGTTGTGATGATGCTGGTGCCCGATGAGCTGTGCGCCGATATCTACAACACGCAGGTCGCACCTTACATGACCGAGGGCAAGGCTCTGGCATTTGCACACGGCTTCAACATCCACTTCAAGACCATCACCGCGCCCAAGAACGTTGACGTGATCATGATCGCTCCCAAGGGCCCCGGCCACATCGTCCGCCGCCTGTACACCGAGGGCGAGGGCTGCCCCTCTCTGATCTGCGTGGAGCAGGATTACACCGGCAAGGCAAAGGACATCGCTCTGGCTTACGCTTCCGGCATCGGCGCTGGCCGTGCAGGCATCCTGCAGACCACCTTCAAGGAGGAGACCGAGACCGACCTGTTCGGCGAGCAGGCAGTTCTGTGCGGCGGTGTCTGCGAGCTGATCCACGCAGGCTTCGATACGCTGGTTGAGGCTGGCTACGAGCCCGAGATGGCATACTTTGAGACCTGCCACGAGATGAAGCTGATCGTTGACCTGATCAACGAGGGCGGCTTCTCCAAGATGCGCTACTCCATCTCCAACACCGCTGAGTACGGCGATTACCGCACCGGCAAGCGCCTGATCACCGCCGAGACCCGCAAGGAGATGAAGAAGGTGCTGACCGAGATCCAGGATGGCACCTTTGCCTCCGAGTTCCTCACCGAGATGAGCCCCAAGGGCGGCCGCAAGGTCCACTTCCTGGCTGAGCGCCGGATGCAGGCCGAACACCCCATCGAGAAGGTGGGCGCAGAGCTGCGCAGCATGATGAGCTGGCTGAAGAAGTAATTAACTCCCCCAGTCGCCTGCGGCGACAGCCCCCTCAAAGAGGGAGCCTTTTGTCTGACCGCAGCGTGAAGCCTCCCTCCGTGAGGGAGGTGGCATCGCGCAAGCGATGACGGAAGGAGTTCAGCCAAAAGCTGCTTTTAAAACTAAGAAAGGCTCCCTCCTTTGGGAGGGGGTCTTTTGTTATAAGGAAAAGAGGAACAAACCATGAGAAGTGACAACGTGACCAAGGGTTCGGAGCGGGCCCCCAACCGAAGCTTATTCTACGCACTGGGTTACACCCCTGAAGAGCTGGAGCGCCCGCTGATCGGCGTGGTCAGCGCTTACAGCGAGATCGTGCCCGGCCACATGAATCTGGATAAGATCGCCGATGCCGTCAAGGCCGGTGTGGAGATGGCGGGCGGCACCCCCATCCTGATCCCCGCCATCGGCGTGTGCGATGGCATCGCCATGGGCCATGTGGGCATGAAGTACTCCCTGGCCTCCCGCGAGCTGATCTGCGACAGCGTGGAGACCATGCTGATGGCCCATCAGCTGGACGGTCTGGTGCTGGTGCCCAACTGCGATAAGATCGTGCCCGGCATGGTCATGGCCGCTGTCCGCATGGATGTGCCCGCGGTGGTCTGCTCCGGTGGCCCCATGCTGGCCGGCAGCTACGGCGGCGAGGAAGTCAGCCTTTCCAAGATGTTCGAGGCCGTGGGTGCTTACAAGGCGGGTATGATCACCGACGAGCAGCTGGAAGACTGCACCTGCAACTGCTGCCCCAGCTGCGGCAGCTGCTCCGGTATGTACACCGCCAACAGCATGAACTGCCTGTGCGAGGCCATCGGCATTGCCCTGCCTGGCAACGGCACCATTCCGGCAGTCTACTCCAAGCGCCTGCAGCTGGCAAAGCACGCCGGTATGGCCATCATGGACATGGTCAACAAGGGCATCACCGCCCGCCAGATCATCAACGAGCGCTCCATCCGCAACGCACTGACCTGCGATATGGCGCTGGGCTGCTCCACCAATACCGTCCTGCATCTGCTGGCCATTGCCTACGAGGCCGGTGTGCCCATTGACCTGAAGCTCTTCAATGAGATCAGTGCCAGGACCCCCAATCTCTGCCATCTGGCCCCCGCAGGCCCCACCCACATGCCCGACCTCTATGCCGCAGGCGGCATCCCCGCCGTGCAGGCAGAGCTGGCCAAGAAGGGCCTGCTGGATCTGGATGTGCCTACCGTCACCGGCAAGACCCTGGGGGAGAACATCAAGGGTGCCCACATCCTGAACGAAAAGGCCATCCGCCCCATCGAGAACCCCTACTCCCAGACCGGCGGCCTGCAGATCCTGTGGGGCAACATTGCTCCGGACGGCTGCGTGGTCAAGCGCAGTGCCGTGGCCCCCGAGATGCAGCAGCACTCCGGCCCGGCCCGCGTGTTCAACAGCGAGGAGACCGCCATTGCGGCCATCTACGCAGGCCAGATCGTTCCGGGCGACGTGGTGGTCATCCGCTACGAGGGCCCCAAGGGCGGTCCCGGTATGCGTGAGATGCTCAACCCCACCTCCGCTCTGGCCGGTATGAAGCTGGATAAGACCGTGGCCCTCATCACCGACGGCCGCTTCTCCGGCGCAAGCCGCGGCGCAGCCATCGGCCATGTCAGCCCCGAGGCTGCTTCCGGCGGCCCCATCGGCCTGATCGAGGAGGGCGATACCATCAGTATTGATATCCCCAACGCAAAGATCACGCTGGAGGTCAGCGACGAGGTGCTGGCCGAGCGCAAGGCAAAGTACGTTGCGCCCGAGCCCAACATCAAGACCGGCTGGCTCAGCCGCTATGCCCGCATGGTCACCAGTGCAAACCTGGGTGCGGTGCTGAAGTGACCCGGAAGACCGCATAACAGCAAAAGCTCCCGACGCGCAGAACGTCGGGAGCTTTTTTGTATCCGGGTACAGCGGGATGCAGGGAAGGGAAATGGGACAAAAAGAAAAGCATCCTGAATCACTTCAAGATGCTTGGTGGTTGCGGGGGCCGGATTTGAACCAACGACCTTCGGGTTATGAGCCCGACGAGCTACCAGACTGCTCCACCCCGCGATATTTACTTGTCTGCATCAGCTACTCGCTGACTGCTCAAGTATAATACCACAGAGGCGGGTGGATGTCAAGGGTTTTGGAAAAGTTTTTTACTTTTTCTTTCTGGGATGGCGGACACGGTAGTAGATCACGCCGCAGACCGCGCCGATGAGGATGGCAGGCCATGCGCCCACAAGGAACACCGCCACGGCCTGTGCACCGGACACGAAGCCGGTCCAGCCATTGCGCAGGGCGGCCAGCAGCTTTGCGCCGAAGCTGGTGCTGGTGGGGGTCAGGGTCTCCACCTCGTTCAGGGTGATATAGACAGTGCAGCAGGAGACCTGATTGCTGTACCAGTCCAGCTGGCTCTGCCAGCTCTCGATCTGGTACTGCACATCGCTCAGGCTGGACTCGATCTCCAGCAGGTCGGCCAGGGTGTCGGCCTGGGCCTGCAGCTCCTGCAGACGGGTGCGCTGGGCGGTCAGGCTGGCCAGCCGGGCCTCGGTGTCCATATACCGGGTGGTGATATCCTCCGCCTGCTGGTTCTGGTAGGTCACGCTGCCGGACTGGGCAGCGGCGGCCAGAAAGCTCTTGTAGCTGTCCTGAGGCACCCGCAAAGTCAGGCTGACGCTCCGGGTGCTGTCGGTGTTGGTGTACTCGCTGCTGGATTCCATATAGCCGTCCGCGTCAGAAAGGGCCGCATCCAGTGCCGCACGGGCGGTATCGTAATCCCGGGTCTCCAGCGTGAGGTTGGCAGTATAGATGATCTTGGCGCTGTCGGCGGTGCGGGTGGAAGCATCGCTCTCCGCTTCGCCGGAGGTCAGCAGGGAACCGCCGGTGGCAGTGTCTGCTGACCGGTAGCCGTCCTCTGCGCCGAAGGTGGAGATGCCGTTGTCTGCAGAACCGGAGGCGGCGTTTTCAGTGTCCTCCATGGAGTAGACAGCGGCCTGCGGGGCGGCTGCCTTGGTGGCGGCGGCAGAGTAGTTGGAGGAAGAGCCGCCGCCCAGCAGGGTGACCCCTTTCCATTCATAGGCATACACGGCACCGTACAGGCAGACCCCGCAGATTGCCACGCAGGCGGCCAGCTGGGCAAAGCGCCGGGCGGGGAAGCGGAGGGGCTTCTTCTGTTTTTTGGGGGTCGGGGAAAGCGCGGGCATGGGGATGCTCTTGGCACCGGGTGTTTCGGCGGCATTGGCCTGCAGGGCAAGCAGCTTTGCCTTCAGGTCATCGGAAGCGTGCAGATCATCCACTTCCATCTTGTATTCATACCACCTCATCTTCGATCTCCTCCTTCAGCAGCGTATGTAACTGGGCGCGTGCCCGCCGCAGCCAGCTGAGCACCGTGTTGGTGGGCGCACCCAGCATCCGGCCTACCTCGGCGGCGGTGTAGCCCTCGTAATAATGGAGGTACACGGCGTTGCGGTAGTTTTCCGGCAGAGTGCGCACCGCATCGAGCACACTGCCGTCATTTCCGGATTCCGGGGCAGGAATGTTTTCGTCCAGTTCGGTGTCCTTCTGGCGCGCGGCCCGGGTGATATCCCGGCAGCGATTGATGGCGACCCGCAGCAGCCAGGCTTTGAGGTGCTCCTCACTCTCAAAGCGGCCTTCGTAGCGCAGGAGCTTTTCAAACACATCCTGCACCACGTCCTCCGCGTCGGCGGTGCAGCTGCAATTGTGCATCGCGGCGCGGAACACGGTGTCGCTGTATCGCTGTACAGCCAGCGCAAAAACTTCGTCTTTGGTCAACTGTCCCATAAGTCTCTTTCTCTCCTTTGCGGCCCCGGGCGGGGCTGGTGGAAACAACTGTTTCAAAGGGACGTTTCACCCCATATACGGGTGAAGCGCACGGATTATTGCATTAACGATAAAGCCTTTGGAAAAGGGCAATTTTCTCCGCAAGATACAGATCTGCTTTGGGGTGGGCCAGCCAGTGCTTCTGCCGGGTGGTCTGGCACAGGCGGCGGGCAAGGGCGGCAGGGTCGGTGTCGATGGCCTCCACATCCTGCAGGGGCAATTGCAGGGTCAGAGCGGCCGGGACATCCGGCAGGGGCGGCAGCGGGTCCTCCCAGACAAAGGGAGGCAGCAGCTGCACCGCGCAGACAGCGCGGGAACACTCCTCGGTGAGCAGCAGAGCGGCGGGGGAGCCATCCGGCTCCACATGCAGGCTGCTGTAAAGCAGCTGGAGGTTCCGGGGAGCAGAGAGCAGAACAGCACCCTCATCCGCCGTTTCGCTGAGGGTGAGGCACCCGGCGGCCTCGTCGGCATAGATGCGCCGGGCCGGTGCCCGGAAGCTGGCATAGAGCGCAGGCAGGTGGAAAACCCCCGCCTTGTCCAGCCCGTGCTGCAGCAGCAGATAGAATTCGGTCAGCGGGTGGTCCGGGTCCGGCTGCGGCATCCCGAAGTCCGGCCGGGAAAGATGTCCTCCGCCCATAGTCTCCCTCCTTTTTCAGAGCATTACGCTTTTAGTATATGGGTTTTGCAACGGATTTTCAACTGTAATTGCAACGCTTTCGGAGAATGGAAAATTTTCCCGCACGGCCAGGACCCGTTACAGGGGAGCCTCCGGCAGACCAAAACGGGAGACAGAAACAAAAAGCCCGATCGTTCGGAAACGACCGGGCCTGTGCATATTGTGCTGAGAGAGACGCAGTTACTTCTGATAGCCCAGCGTAGCTGCCATCACGGCTTTGATGGTGTGCATCCGGTTTTCGGCCTCGTCAAAGACGATGCTCTGGGGGCCCTCGAACACCTCATCGGTCACCTCCATGGCATCGCGGCCAAAGCGCTCGCCTATCTCCTTGCCCACAGCGGTCTTGTGGTCGTGGTAGGCGGGCAGGCAGTGCATAAACACGGCCTTGGGGCCTGCAATATTCATCAGCTCCTGATTGATCTGATAGGGGGCCAGGTCGTGGATGCGCTCGGCCCAGACCTCGATGGGCTCGCCCATGGAGACCCACACATCGGTGTAGAGGACATCGGCACCCTGGGCAGCCTTGGCGGGGTCCTCCTCAAAGGTCAGGGTGGCACCGGTCTCGGCAGCAATGGCCTGACACTGGGCGATCAGGGCGGCATCCGGCTGATACTTTTTGGGGGCGCAGGCGGTGAAGTGCAGGCCCATCTTGGCACAGCCCACCATCAGGCTGTTGCCCATGTTGTAGCGGGCATCGCCGAAGTAGACGAAATGGATGCCCTTCAGGCTGCCGAAGTGCTCCCGGATGGTCAGGAAGTCGGCAAGGATCTGGGTGGGGTGGAACTCGTTGGTCAGGCCGTTCCAGACCGGAACACCGGCGTAATGGGCCAGATCTTCCACGATCTCCTGCCCATAGCCGCGGTACTCGATGCCGTCAAACATCCGGCCCAGCACCCGGGCGGTGTCGGCAATGGATTCCTTTTTGCCGATCTGGCTGCCCGACGGGTCAAGGTAGGTGACCTCCATGCCCAGATCGTGAGCGGCGACCTCAAAGCTGCAGCGGGTGCGGGTGGAGGTCTTTTCAAAGATCAGCGCGATGTTCTTGCCGGCCAGCTGCTCATTGTGGCGGATGCCGGCCTTTTTCCTGGCCTTCAGGTCAGCGGCCAGATCGAGCAGCTCCTCGATCTCGGCAGGGGTGTAGTCCAGAAGCTTCAGAAAACTGCGATTTTTCAGGCTCATTGTATACTTTCCTCTCTATGCAACATAAAATGTATATTTATTCGATAAGGTGGTTCTATTATATAACGAATAAACTGTATTTTCAAGGGAAAGTTTTGGGAGAGATTTCGCTCCCCTTACAGCTCCAGCAGTTCCTTCCGCCCGCTGGGGGTGTAGGCGGTCAGGCGCACGCCTGCCTTTTTGAACATGAACCGCGCTGCCACGCTGGAATCGGAATCGTGGTACTTGTCACCGTAGTACACCACCTCGGAGATGCCGGACTGGATGATGGCCTTGGCGCACTCGTTGCAGGGGAAGAGGGTCACGTAGACCCGGGCACCCTTCAGGTTGTTGTGGGCGCTGTTCAGGATGGCGTTGAGCTCCGCATGGCAGACGTACATGTACTTCGTGTCCAGCGGGTCGCCCTCGCGCTCCCACGGCATGGCATCGTCATCGCATCCAATGGGCATTCCGTTGTAGCCCAGGGAGAGGATCTTGTTCTCCGGGCTGACAATGCAGGCTCCCACCTGGCTGCTGGGGTCCTTGGAGCGCATGGCGGTGAGCAGGGCGATGCCCATAAAGTATTCATCCCAGTTGATGTAATCGGTGCGTTTCATGGCAAAGTGCCTCCCTCTATCTTTCATTGGGTCTATTGTACCATGCCAACCCACGTCCTGCAATCGATTTTGCGCGCATCCGGTCAAAATGCACAAAAGAACCCTGGGAAGTTTGGCGGACAGGTGAAAGAAAATTTCGGACAATCTATTTGAAAATCATTTTGAGTGTGGTATTATCTTTGTAAAATATGCCACAAAAACGGAGAGACTGCTCCGTGCGGCGGAAATGAGGGAAAAACCGATATGAAATACGCAAGCAACAACATCCGTAATATCTTGATTGCAGGCCATGCCGGCAGCGGCAAAACGACGCTGACTGAGGCACTGGTCTATTTTTCGGGCGCAGCAGAGCGTATGGGCCGTGTTGAGGACGGCACCACGATTTCGGACTTTGACCCTGAGGAAGCAAAGCGGAAGGCAAGTCTGTCGGCATCCGTGGTGCCGGTGGAGTACGAAGGCATCAAGTACAACCTGATCGATGCGCCGGGCCTGTTCGACTTTGAGGCAGGTGAGTATGAGGGCATCCGTGCTGCCGAGAGCGTGCTGGTGTGTGTTTCCGGCCGCAGCGGCGTGACCGTGGGCGCGGAGAAAGCCTTCCAGCTGGCCCGCAAGAACGGCAAGGCCACCATGGTGTTCATCTCCAAGTGCGACCTGGAAAATGCCAACTACTTCAAGATCCTGGAGGAGATGAAGATCAAGTTCGGCTCCACCGTCTGCCCCTGTGTTGTGCCCGCCAAGCTGGACGACGGCACCCCTGTCTACATCAACCTGTTCAGCCAGAAGGCCTTCAAGTATGAGAGCGGCAAGCAGATCCAGGTGGAGCTGCCCGATATCGGCCACCGCTTCCAGGGCCTGATTGAGGCCATGAGCGAGGCCATTGCCGAGACCGACGATGAGCTGATGGAAAAGTTCTTCGGCGGCGAGCCCTTTACGACTGAGGAGATCGTTGAGGGAATGCGCAAGGGCGTTAAGGACGGCCTGATCACCCCCGTGTTCTGCGGCAGCGCCGTCAACCAGCAGGCACTGGATATGCTGCTGTTCAATATGCACAAGCTCCTGCCCAGCCCGCAGCACGATGCCGCCATCCTGGCCGAGAATGCCAGCGGCGAGCCTGTGGAGCTGCATTGTGATGAGACCGAGCCCACCGCAGCCTATGTCTTTAAGACTGTGGCTGACCCGTTCGTGGGCAAGTTGAGCTACCTGCGCGTGATCAGCGGCAAGGTGACTGGCGGCGCTGCTCTGGTCAACGCCCGCACCGGCGAGACCGAGAAGATCAGCAAGCCCCTGACCGTCATCGGCAAGAAGCAGACCGAGACCGACGGCATCGGTGCTGGTGATATCGGCGCTGTGGCAAAGCTGGTCAGCGCAAAGACCGGCGATACTCTGTGCGATGCTTCCCGCGTGGTCAAGCTGCCTGCCGCTACCTTCCCGCTGCCCAGCCTGTTCATGGCAGTTACCGTGGCCAAAAAGGGCGATGAGGGAAAGATCTCCAGCGCGCTGGCCCGCCTGATGGAAGAAGATCCGACCCTGAGTTACATCAATAATGCCGAGACCCACCAGCAGATCATTGGTGGCCTGGGTGAGCAGCATCTGGATGTGGTCAAGGCCAAACTGAAGAATAAGTTCGGCGTGGAGATCGGTCTGGAAGCTCCCCGCATTGCCTACCGTGAGTCCATCCGCAAGGCCTGCCAGAAGCAGGGCCGCCATAAGAAGCAGACCGGCGGCCACGGCCAGTTCGGCGATGTCGTCATCAACTTCGAGCCCTGTGACAGCGAGCAGGTCGTGTTTGAGGAAAAGGTGTTCGGCGGCAGCGTGCCCAAGAACTTCTTCCCGGCTGTAGAAAAGGGTGTCCGCCTTGCAGCCGAAAAGGGCGTGCTGGCCGGTTATCCTGTGGTCGGCCTGAAGGCTACCCTGCTGGATGGCAGCTACCACCCCGTGGACAGCTCCGAGATGGCCTTTATCATGGCTGCAAAGCTGGCCTATAAGGCTGCAATGCCCGAGGCAGGCCCCGTCATTCTGGAGCCCATCCATACCCTGAAGGCCCATGTCCCCAACGACAACACCGGCGATATCATGGGCGATGTGACCAAGCGCCGCGGCCGCGTGCTGGGCATGGAACCCGATGAGGATGGCATGCAGACCGTCATTGCCGAGGTCCCGCTGGCTGAGCTGAGCAACTTCACCACCTTTATCCGGCAGATCACCCAGGGCCGCGGCTGGTTCACCACCGAGTTTGCCCGCTACGAGATCCTGCCCGAGATGCTGGTGCCCGCCGTGGTGGAGCAGGCCAAGAAGCTGGGCAACCTGGATGAGGGTGCGGAGGATTAAACCTCTCCGTCTCGTATCCGCTCGACAGCTCTCCTGATAGGAGAGCCAGGTTAAGTTCATATTGACATTACCGGAGCCCTGCTGGCAATTCCCTCTGCCGGCGGGGCTTTTGTTGTTGGGGGAAGGGAACAAAACAGAAAAAGGCGGGGCATCAGCTTACTGCACTGATGCCCCGCCTTTTGCAGGTCAGATCATTTTTTCCGTTTTCCGGGTTTCTTTTTCCGCACGCTGTACCCGAAGGTGCCCAGCTTTTTGCCCAGGCTCAGGTACTCGCCGTGGCTGTACACAATCAGCTTTGCCTTGTCCAGGCAGAGCTTGCCGTTTTCATCCAGCAGGCTCTCATCCACATCGCAGGCCACGACTTCGGCCAGGAACAGGTCATGGCTGCCCAGCGGGATGACCTGCGTGACCCTGCATTCCAGATTGACCGGGCTTTCCTCCAGGATGGGGCAGTCGGTCAGAACGCTGCCCGGGGCGGCGTGGAGCTTGCAGGCGGCAAACTTGTCGTTGTCGCGGCCGCTCTTCACGCCGCACCAGTCCACCGCGCGCACCAGCTGCTCGGTGGGCAGGTTGATGGCAAACTGTCCGCTCTCCTTGATGAGATGGTGACTGTACCGTTCGGGGCGGACGCTGATGGATACCATGCTGGGCTGGGTGCAGATGGTGCCTGTCCAGCCGATGGTGATGAGGTTGGGCTGCTCCAGCCCGCCGCAGGAGACCAGCACCGGCGGTTCCGGGTTCAGCAGGGTGCTGCCCCGCCAGCTCTGTTTGCTCATCCGTGATACTTCCTTTCATAGGGGGCCCAGGTGCGCTCCGAGATGATGTAGCGCGGGCGGGCCTTTGTTTCCATATAGATCTTGCCGATGTATTCGCCGATGACACCAAGGCAGACCAGCTGCACGCCGCCCACAAAGCAGACGATGCAGATGGTGGAGGCCCAGCCGGCCACCACGCTGCCCATGGCCGCCTGCACGATGGCCCAGATCACGCCGATGAAGCTGATGAGGCTGACCACGATGCCTGCCCCGGTGATGAGCCGGATGGGCTTGTTGGAAAGGCTGGTGATGCCATCAAATGCCAGCGCCAGCATTTTGCGCAGGGGATAGTGGCTCTCACCGGCCAGACGCTCGTGCCGCTCGTAGAACACCTGCTCACTCTTAAAGCCCACCAGCGGCACCATGCCGCGCAGGAAGATGTTGACCTCCTTGTAGTCGGCAAAGTTGTCCAGCACCCGGGCGCTGATGAGCCGGTAGTCGGCGTGGTTGAACACGATATCCGCGCCAAGGGCATTCATCAGGTGGTAGAAGCCCTCGGCGGTGAACCGTTTGAAGAAGGTGTCGGTGTCCCGGCGGCTGCGCACGCCGTAGACCACCTCGGCACCGTCCAGATATTTCTGCACCATCTCGTCCATGGCGTTGATGTCATCCTGACCATCACAGTCAATGGAGATGGTGATGTCGCAGTTATTGGCGCGGGCTTCCATCAGGCCCGCCAGCACGGCGTTCTGATGGCCCCGGTTCCGGCTCTGGGAAATGCCGATGAAATGCGCGTCCTGCTTTGCAAAGCCGCAGATGAGCTCCCAGGTCTTGTCGCGGGAACCATCGTTGACGAACAGCACCCGGCTCTTGTCGCTGATCATGCCTTTTTCGGTGAGGCTGGTGATCTTTTGCAGGAACATCGGCGCTGTAATGGGCAGTACCTGCTCCTCGTTGTAGCAGGGGATCACGATCCAGAGAATTGGTTTAGACATAGTTACATATCACTTTCATCTTATAGAAATCTACCCGAAACAGCAAGGGCTGAAAGCCTTTGGAGCCGCAGGCGAAATACTCGGACTTGCCCGGCCTGCCAAGGGCTCCCTTATTAGGGGAGCTGGCGAGCGAAGCGAGACTGAGAGGTTTATAGAATCATCTGCCGCAGAGCTTCCGGTTCCAGCAGCTTGAAGCTGGAACGGTAGGTGTCCAGCAGGCCGTCCCGCTGCATCAGGCTCAGCTCCCGGGAAAGGGCGCTGCGGTCACAGTTGAGGTAATCGGCCAGCTGGATGCGGGAGAAGGGGATGGTAAAGGTCATGCTGCCCTGTTGCTCGGCCTCGCTGAGCAGGTAGGCGCAGACCTTGGCCCGCAGGGTTTTCATCACCAGCAGGTCTACCCGGCGGGAGAGCAGGAAATATTTATCGCTGATGGTCCGCACCAGATTCTGCAGCAGGCGCTGGCGGGCAGCGGAGCCGTCCGGCTGGAGCAGCTTCTCGTAGGGGAAGAGCAGGACCTCGCAGGGGGCGGATGCCACCACCGTGACCGGGCTGTCCAGGCTGGAACCGCCCAGCACGTCGCCAAACACGCCCCCCGGCCCCATGTGGGTGATGGGGATCCGTGCCCCGCCCGGTGCCGGGCGGTAGGCTTCGATGCTTCCGGTCAGCACAACGCCGACCCGGCGGCTGGGGGCCCCGGCCTGCACCAGCGCCTCGCCACGGCCATAACTGCGGATGCAGGCCCCCAGCTCACTGAGCAGGGGGCACAGTTCCCCGGCAGAGATCCCGGCAAAAAGAGAGGTGGATTGTAACAGCGGCAGATAGTTTTCCATGTCAGTTCCGTGAGGTTTTCCCCGGGCCCTCACCGCCCTTCTGCAATTCCGTTGCATGGGCAACGGTATTTTTAGCTCCATTATAGTAAACTTGAGCGCGTAAAGCAAATGATTTTGCAAAATTTGCAAATTTTGTTTCTGGTTGGAACAACAAAGAGAGGAAGGAATCTGAACCATGATGAAAAAACTGACTTCCCTGCTGCTGTCGGCGGCGCTGATGATCAGCCTGCTGGCCTGCGGGGCTTTTGCCGCCAAAACAAAAAGCGGCGTGCGCATTGCGGGCCTGAAGGGCCCCACCACCATGGGCCTGGTCAATCTGCTGGATATGGAGCGCAGCGGCAAGGCCAGCCAGCACTACGACCTGCAGCTCTACGGTGCAGCGGACGAGATCGTGCCCAAGCTCATCAAGGGTGAACTGGATATGGCCGCCATCCCTGCCAATCTGGCCGCGACCCTCTACCAGAAGACCAATGGCGGCATCCAGGTGATGGCAGTGAACACGCTGGGCGTGCTGTATGTGGTGGAAAAAGGCGACAGTGTCCACAGCTTTGCCGACCTGAAGGGCCGCACCATCCTGTCCACCGGCAAGGGCACCACGCCGGAGTATGTTCTGCGCTATCTGCTCACCAAGAATGGACTGGATCCCGACAAGGATGTGAAGATCGAGTATTACAGCGAGGCATCCGAGGTGACCGCCCAGATGGCCGCCTCCAAAAAGGATGCCATTGCCGTTCTGCCCCAGCCCTATGTGACCGCCGCCCAGCTGAAGGACAGCAGCCTGCGGGTGGTGCTGGACCTGACCAAGGAGTGGAACAAGGTCTGTGACACCCAGCTCATCACGGGTGTCACCGTTGTCCGCACGGAGTACGCCAAAGAGAACCCGGACATCGTGGCAAATTTCCTGCGGGATTACGAGAAGAGCATCAAGGCCGCTCAGACAGATGTTGCCGGTACGGCGGCTCTCTGCGAGGAGACCGGCGTGGTGGCCAAAAAGGCCATTGCCCAGAAGGCGCTGCCCCAGTGCAACATCGTTTACCGTGTGGGGGACGAGATGAAGGCCGATGTCAACGCCTACCTCAAGGTGCTGTATGATGCTTCCCCCGCTGCAGTGGGCGGCAAGCTGCCGGATGCAAACTTCTACTACACCAAGGCCACGCCCGGCCAGGTGTTCTGGAAAAGCGTCCAGCGCAGCTTTCAGTAAACCGGGAAAAAGGAGAGCCGTGCAGCCGCACGGCTCTTTTTGAGTGAGAACGGAGCAGGTAAAATGAAACAGACAAAAAAACGCCGCACAGGGCTGCTGGCAGCGGCGGTGTTCTGGCTGGCCGTCTGGCAGGCGGCGGCCATGGCCATCGGGCAGGAGGTCTTTCTGGTGTCACCCATTCAGGCGGCGGGCACCCTGATGGAGCTGCTGCCGCAGGCCGATTTCTGGCAGCGGGTGGGGTTCAGCGCCGGGCATATCCTGCTGGGTTTTGCGCTGGGCGTGGTGGTCAGCATTCTGCTGGCGGCTGCCGCCGAGCGTTGGGCCTGGGTGGACACGCTGCTGGCCCCGGTCATCCAGCTGGTCAAGGCCACGCCGGTGGCCAGCTTCATCATTCTGGCGCTGGTGTGGGTCAGCGGGCGGTCGCTCTCCATCCTCATCAGCTTTCTGATGGTCCTGCCCGTGCTGTACAGTGCCGTGCGCACCGGCATCGAGAGCGCGGACGTGCAGCTGCTGGAAATGGCACAGGTGTTCCACTTGCCGCTGGTCCGGCGGGTCAAAGCCATCTGGCTGCCCGCCATCCTGCCGGCCTTCCGGCAGGGGTGCAGCGTGGCGCTGGGCATCTGCTGGAAGAGCGGTGTGGCCGCCGAGGTCATTGGCCTGCCCGATGGCAGCATCGGAGATGCCCTCTACCGGGCAAAGATCACACTCTCCACCGGGGAACTGTTCGCCTGGACGTTCGTCATCATCCTGCTGAGCGCAGGCTTTGAGAAGCTGTTCCTGGCCCTGCTGGACAAGGCGGTGGCCCGCGTGTTGGGAGAGGATGTGGCAAAAAATGATTAACAAACTGGAAATTTGCGGATTAACAAAACGCTTTGGAGAAAAAACGCTCTTTGAGGATCTGGATCTGACCCTTGCGGAGCCTGCCATTCTCTGGGCACCCAGCGGCTGGGGCAAGACCACCCTGCTCCGCATCCTGATGGGGCTGGAAGTACCGGATTCCGGCACGGTGCAGGGCGTGGGCCGGGTCGGCGCTGTCTTTCAGGAGGATCGGCTCTGCCCGCAGCTGACCGCCGTGCAGAACGTGGAACTGGTGCTTCCGGAGGAAAAAACACAATACAAAACGAAAATCGTGTCGGATTTTCAACGATTTGGATATGATGAGCAGGCGCTTGCCCTGCCTGCCCGGAAGCTTTCCGGCGGGCAGAAGCGCCGTGCGGCCCTGCTCCGTGCCCTCTGGGCCGGGTGCGATACCCTTCTGCTGGACGAACCCTTCACCGGCATGGACCCGGAGACCATGAAAAAAGCCGCAGCGCTCCTGAAAGAGCGCCGCGGCGAACGGGCTGTTCTGTTGGCCACCCATGACCGGGAAGCCATCCGGGAGCTGGGGTGGAGGGTCATTGACCTGACGTAAGTAGGGGGCGGCTGTCCGGTCATTCCCACGCAAGTGAAACGGGCCATTCCATCGCCCGCCCTATTGCCTGCGGCAACAGGGTCCCACCCCAGCGGACACTTGCTTAGGGAACGCCCGGACAGCCGCTTACAGCAGCTCCGCCAGAATGCTGTTCTGCACGATGAGACCGGCGGGGGTGAGGGCAAGGGTGCTGCCATCGAAGGTGGCATAGCCGGACTTTACACAGTTTTTCACAAAGGCGAGCTGGGCGGTGGAAAACTCCTTCCCGTAGCGGGCCTTATAGGTGGCAAGATCCAGCCCCTTGCGCAGCCGCAGCTGTAAAATGAGATAATCCTCTGCGCCGCAGCCTCCGTCCATAACGGGGGCTGCTTTGTCGTTCAGGAAGGCCTCGGTGTCGGCGGGGTAATAGAACCGTCTGCCGCCCATGCAGGAGTGCGCCGCCGGGCCAAGGCCGAGGTAATCCCCACAGTCCCAGTAGATGAGGTTGTGCCTGCCCTCATAGCCGGGCTTTGCAAAGTTCGAGATCTCATACTGCCGGTATCCGTGGTGCTCCAGGTGTTCCACGGCGTAGAGGTAAAAGTCTGCTGCTTCGTCGGGGGAGGGCAGGCCCTCGGGCGGGTGCCTGCCAAAGGCGGAATCCGGTTCGATCTTTAAGAGGTAAGCGGAGATGTGCGTTGCCCCGCCCTCCGCAATGAGCTCCAGTGTCTCGTCAAACTCGGCCTGCGTATAATGGGGCAGGGCCAGCATGATGTCGCCGCTGATGTTGGTAAAGCCTGCCCGCCGTGCCGCCGCAAAGGCAGCCCGGGCCTGCCGGGCGGTGTGGGGGCGGCCCAGCGTTTTCAGCTGGCTGTCCCGGGCCGACTGTACCCCGAAAGAGATGCGGTTCACCCCGGCTTCCCGGAAGCCGCACAGGGTCTGCTCGGTCACGGTCTCGGGGTTGGCCTCCAGCGTGATCTCCGCCCCGGGTGCCGGAGCTGCCGCCGCAATGAGCCGGGCGGCATCGGCAGGGGAGAGCAGGCTGGGGGTGCCGCCGCCAAAATAGATCGTGTCCGGATGAAGAGGTGCTTCCGTCGCAAAGCGGGCAAGCTCCCGCAGAAGGGCATCCACATACTGGGTGGGCACACCGCGCTGGCCGGGGGCAGAATAGAAATCGCAGTACCGGCATTTGGAAAAACAGTAGGGAATATGCAGATAAAGTCCAAGAGACATACAATATCACAGCCTTTTTCACGAAACGTTCATTTCTATGCAGTATACTATAAAACGTAGACCGGAGCAAGGCGGAATGCCCGCCCCGGCAAAAAGACTGGAGGAGTTCCACAATGGATTACAGAAATTATGACCGCGGCTATGCGGAGCCCACGATGAGCGCATCGGACTATATGACCCGCACCTACCGCTGGATGGCCTGCGGCCTGCTCATCACCTTCGCCATGGCCTATCTCACTGCGACGACCTCGCTCATCTATCTGGTCGATTCGCTCTATCTTGTGCTGACCATTGCGGAGCTGGCGCTGGTGTTCGTGCTGAGCTCCCGGGTGCAGACCATGTCGGTGGGAGCTGCCCGCGCGGCCTTTTTTGGCTATGCACTGCTCAACGGCATGGTGCTGAGCTACTATTTCCTCGTTTTCTCGGCAAGCACCCTGATCATGGCGCTGCTGGCAACGTCCCTCTACTTCGGGCTGATGGCTGTTTACGGCACCACCACCCATAAGGACCTGACCGGCTGGGGCCCCCGCCTGATGATGGCTCTGGTTGCCATGATCATCACCGGTTTTGTGGGGATGCTGTTCGGCTTCGGCTTTGGCGGCTCGGTGCTCTACTGCGGCATCGGTCTGGTGGTGTTCATGCTGCTGACCGCTTACGATACCCAGAAGCTGCAGCAGATGTACAGCTACTACTCCGCTGATGCTGAGATGGCCGAAAAGGCTTCCATCTATGGCGCGCTGACCCTGTATCTGGACTTCATCAATATCTTCCTGTATGTTGTCCGCCTGATGGGCAACAACCGCCGCCGCAGCTGATCTGTGTATTTCAGCCCTCTCCGTCAAGGCCTCAGGCTTTGACGGAGAGGGTTTTCTTTTTATAAAATGTGTATAAACCCGGTTCCGGAATCGCATACTGCAATCAGAAAATCAAGCGAAACCATGACGGATTGGAGTAACGAACATGGAACAGATCAGGAAATTTCTGCGGGACAAAGGGTTTGCGCTGGCACTGCTGGCCTGTCTGGTGGCGGCAGCGGCAGCGGGGGTCTGGGCGGTGCGCACCGTGCGCGACGAGCTGGACAAGAACCTTTCGGGCCTGAAGACACCGGACAGCACATCCACGGCCCCCGGCATCGATGAGGGGCTTTCCACCACCACGCCACAGGAGGACGAAACAACATGGGAATGGCCGACCGAACCCGCCGCAAACAGTGTAAGCAATGTGCCCAAGGCGGCCTCCTCGGCATCGCGGAGTGCATCTTCGGCCTCCTCTGCGCCGCAGGCTGGCTCTGGCTCGGTGCGCGAACCATCCGCGCTGCAAGGTGCATCCTCGCCTGCCAGCAGTTCGGCAGCGCCTGCTTCCACGCAGCCGGTCTCTGGCAGGGTGCTCAATGGATACAGCGGCGATGAGCTGGTCTACAACAAGACCCTGGGCGACTGGCGCACCCACAACGGCATCGACTATGCCTGCGCAAAGGATGCTGCCGTCCAGAGTCCTACGGCGGGCACGGTGGTGCTGGCCGGTTCCGATGGCAGCTGGGGCCCCACTGTGGCGATCAAGGACAGTGCGGGCCGTGTCTGGCGGCTCTGCGGCGTGGCCAGCCCGGCTGTGAAAGAGGGCGAGACGGTCAGTGCCGGGCAGACATTGGGCAAAGTGGGCAGCGTCAGCTGTGAATGCGCCGAGGAAAGCCATATCCATCTGGAAGTGAAGCAGGACGACAGTTATCTTGACCCCGCAAAACTGATGCAGTGACCCAAAGCGGCAGACGCGACCGTCTGCCGCTTTTCTGTGCCTTTCCAAAGGAATGCAGATTGCAATTGCGGGCCGATTCTGGTATGATAAACTAGAACAAATTTCGACAGGCAGTGAATTGCGGGAGGAACCAGAATGGCAAAGGTGTTGATCGTGGGGGCCGGTGCGGCCGGGCTGATGGCGGCGGGGGCCGCTGTGCGGCAGGGGCATCAGGTAACGGTGCTGGAGCATACCGACAAGCCCGGTCAGAAGATCCTGGTCACGGGCAAGGGGCGCTGCAATGTGACCAACGACTGCACTGCGGAGGAGTTTCTGCACCATGTCCGCACCAATCCGCGCTTTCTGTTCTCCTCGCTGGGGGCGTTCCCGCCCGCCAGGACCATGGAGCTGTTCGAGAGCCTGGGCGTGGAGCTGAAGGTGGAGCGCGGCCGCCGGGTGTTCCCGGTGTCCGACAAAGCCGAAGAGATCCGGCAGGCACTGCTCCGCTACGCACAGGACGCGGAGATCGTCTATGACGGGGCAAAAAAGCTGCTTCTGGAAGAGCTGCCCCCGGAGCCGGAAGCCGCCCCTGCCGTGCCGGAAAATCCGCGCCATCCCAAAAAGAAAAAAGCCGGGCCTGCCCTGCGGTGTGTCGGTGTGCGGGGGACTTCCGGGAAAGAATACCGGGCCGATGCCGTGCTGGTGGCCACCGGCGGTGTGAGCTACCCCACCACCGGCTCCACCGGTGACGGTTACCGGCTGGCTCAGCAGGCCGGGCACACCCTTGTGGAGCCGGTGCCCAGTCTGGTCAGTCTGGTCAGCCATGATCCGGACTGCAAAAAGATGATGGGTCTTGCCCTGAAAAATGTGACCCTGACCCTTTTTGAGGACGGCAAGGACATCTTTGAGGAGCAGGGCGAGATGCTGTTCACCCACTTTGGCATCAGCGGCCCGCTGACCCTGAGCGCGTCCAGCCATCTGGGCGATATGAAAAAACATAAGTACCACGCCGAGATCGACCTGAAGCCCGCCCTGAGCGAGGAGCAGCTTTATGACCGCATCACCCGGGATTTTGCCCTGCTGGCCAACCATGCCGCCCAGGGGGCGCTGGTCAAGCTGCTGCCTGCCAGTATGCAGCCGGTCATGGTGGCACGCTGGGGCATTGATCCTGCCACAAAGGCCAACCAGATCACCCGGGAGCAGAAGCGGGAGTTGGTGCGCCTGATGAAGCACTGGAACGTGCCCATCGATGCCCGGGGCGACCTGGCCCATGCGGTCATCACTTCCGGCGGCGTGTCCGTGCGGGAGGTGGACCCCAGGACCATGCAGAGCAAGAAGGCGCTGGGCCTTTACTTTGCAGGTGAGGTGCTGGATGTGGATGCCTATACCGGCGGCTACAACCTGCAGATCGCTTTCTGTACGGCGCAGAGCTTTGCGAGGAATCTGGACTAAACCTCTCAGTCTCGCTGACGCTCGCCAGCTATCGGGTTGCGGCACCCAGCATCTGCATCGTGCCAGATATGGCACTCGCATCTTGCTGGCCGCGGCCCCAACAGCAACGCCCTCAATCCGCCACTGGCGGCGGTTGTTGCTGTTGCCCTAGTAGGGGAGCCCTTGGCATTACGTAAAGTTTATACTGACCGATAAAAGAAAAGCTTATATTATAAAAGGAGCGTATCAAATGGTTTCAGTTGCAATCGACGGCCCTGCGGGGGCAGGCAAATCCACCCTGGCGCGGCGGCTGGCCGCAGAGATGGGCTACATTTATGTGGATACCGGTGCCATGTTCCGCACCATCGGCCTGTATGCCCTGCGCAAGGGCGTGGACCCGAAGGACAATGCGGCGGTCAACACCCTGCTGCCGGAGATCGGCCTGCGGGTGGACTGCATTGACGGGGAGCAGCATATCTATCTGAACGGTGAGGACGTGAGCACCGCCATCCGCACGGAGGAGGCCGGCATGGCCGCCTCTGCCGTGGGTGCCAACCCGGAAGTCCGCGCCTTCCTGCTGGAGCTGCAGCGCGGCATGACCAAGACCCAGAACGTCCTGATGGATGGCCGGGATATCGGCACTGTGGTGCTGCCGGATGCCACGGTCAAGATCTTCCTGACCGCTGCTCCCGAAGCCCGGGCCAGACGGCGCTGGCTGGAATACCAGCAGAAGGGCATGGAGGTCGCCTTTGAGGATGTGCTGGCTGATGTGAAGCAGCGGGACTATCAGGACACCCACCGTGCCGCCGCCCCCCTGAAGCAGGCCGAGGATGCAGTGCTGCTGGATACCTCTGACCTCAACTTTGAGCAGAGCCTTGCGGCGATGAAAAAGATTATTGCAGAAAAGGTTAATTAAATGGTACTATATTACATACTGCTGCCGCTGGCCTGGCTGGTGTTCCACATCGGATTCCGGGTCCATACCGTTGGCCGCGAGAACCTGCGCAAGGTGCAGACCAAAGGCTGCATCATTGCCCCCAACCACGTTTCAGCCATTGACCCGGTGTTCATCGTCATCAGCCGGTTCTGGGGCAGGCGGATGCTCGTTTTTGCCAAAAAGGAGCTGTTTGAGATCAACGCCCTGCTCACCTGGTTCTTCCGCTGCAGCGGCGCGCTCTGCGTGCGCGGTACTAAGGATGAGCTGGAGGTCATCGACCGGACCGTGGAGGCCTGCCGGGCGGGCGAGACCCTGCTCATCTTCCCGGAGGGCACCCGCGAAAAAGAGGGCAGGTTCCTGCCGCCCAAGAGCGGCCTGTTCGTCATTGCGGCGCAGGCCGGGGTGGATGTGGTTCCGGTGCGCATCCGCTACGATACGCCGGACGGGAAGATGCGGCTGTTCTGCCGGGTGAACGTCATCTACGGCGAGCCGATGCCCGCCGCCCAGTTCGCCATGGAGAGCCGCCGGGATATGAAGGTGCTCCGGGCCAATAAGCAGGCACTGCTGGATGCCTGGGAACAGCTGAATTGAGAACCTCTCCGTCACCTTCGGTGACACCTCCCCTGGTAGGGGAGCTGCCGAGCGAATGCGAGGCTGAGAGGTTTAGAGAAGGAGAAACGCTATGGAAATTCGTCTTGCCAAAACCGCCGGCTTCTGCTTTGGCGTGAACCGTGCGGTGGAGCTGACCTACAATCTGCTGAACGAGGGCCATAAGGTGGCAACGCTGGGCCCGCTGATCCATAACCCGCAGGCCGTGGCCGATATGGAAAGGCGCGGTGCACTGGTGGCTGATACCGTGGACGATATCCCCACCGGCTACGAGGTCATCATCCGCAGCCACGGCGTGCCCCGCACCATCTATGATACTTTGGAGCAGCGCGGCCTTGTTTACCACGATGCCACCTGCCCCTTTGTGAAGAAGATCCAGAGCATTGCCGCCCGGGCCGAGGCCGAGGGCGCGGTACTTCTGGTGGCCGGTGATGCTGCCCACCCCGAAGTGCAGGGCATCGTGGGCCATACCCGGGGAGAGGTATTTGTGTTCAGCGATCTGGACGAGCTGAAGGCCTGGAAAGGCCCTTCTGACCCCCAAAAGCCCATTTTTGCGGTTGCACAGACCACATTTCAGGTAACAAAATGGCAAGAAAGTTCGGAGTTTCTCAAAAAAGCCTATACAAACGCCCGAATTTTTGATACAATATGTAATGCGACGTGGGCG